>JGI26262J51727_1000313_pt1 | contig 26648 bp, 20 predicted proteins | sample SaaInlV_150m_DNA_3_FD_51727 | JGI IMG/M metagenome (IMG submission 51727)
TTAAATAGAAAAGCTTCAGGGTTGACCAATGCAGTACTCAGGAATCTGATTCGTACAAAAGAGAAAAGTTCTGATTGGTCTGTCCCGTTTCAAAAAAAACTGAAATGGCATTCTTTACCGAAATGGATCCAAAATCGTTGGAAAAAACAATTCGGTGAAAATGGATTTATTAAATTAGCAAAACGGATGAGCCAATCTCCCAAAACATTTATTCGTGTTGATTTAAGTCAAAATAGCCTTGATGAAATCAATCATAAACTGAATAAATTAGATATTGAATCGACGCCAATTTCAGCTCCTTTTTTAAAAATTAATTCGGGAGCTGGGAAAATATTATTTACTGAATTATTTAGGTCAGGACAAATCTCGATACAAGATCCAGCCGCGGGAGCTATCGTTGAATTTCTGGACCCAAAACAGGGTGAAACTGTAATTGATGTTTGTGCAGCGCCGGGAACTAAATCCCTATTTTTGGCTGAAAAAGTCGGCGAATCGGGAAAAGTTTTAGCTTATGACCTTATCCCATCAAGAGTGGAAAGAGGAAAAAAAGATTTTGAACGCCATGGGAAAAAAAATATTCATTGGGAGGTGAAAGATGCTACAAAAGATGATTTCCCACTATCTGATAAAATTTTAATTGATGCGCCCTGTACAGGAACTGGGGTTTTGAGTAGAAAACCTGACATCCGTTGGCGAAGAAAACCTGAACATATTTTAGAAATGGCAAAACTTCAATTTCATATATTAAATCATATGTCTGATTTTTTAAATCTGGGAGGAACTTTGGTGTATGGAACGTGTTCATTAGAGCCGGAAGAGAATTGGATGGTGATGGAACAGTTTCTTAAGTTAAAGCCTGAATTTCAGTTGGTCATTGAAACATCTTCACTCCCAGATGAATGGATGAATGATAATGGGTGTCTCCAAACCTTTCCACATATCCATGGCGTTGATGGAATGTTCGCCGTAAAAATCACAAGAAAATGATACAAAAAATCAGTAGTTATATTTTTATTTTTGCAGGTTTAACTCTTCTAATGATTCTGCTTTTTAATATGATTGTTATGCCAAAATATGTTCGTATGTCGGAAGGCCGTTATATGGTGAATGTTAAGGGAAAATCTCTTCCGCATGCGAAAAAAATTCTTAAATCAGATGGATATAAAAGCTTGGTTTCTGACACTTTATTTTCGAGCTCTTACGAAGCAGGAACCATTGTTGATCAATATCCGTCCCCAAATACACGTGTGAAAGAAGGGAGAACCGTTCGGTTGAAAATTGCTCAACCGGAAAAAATGGTTCAGATTCCTGACTTAATTGGTAGATCTTTAAGAAGTGCAGAATTGATGTTGAATCAAACAGGTTTAGAGATTGATACTGTGTATAGCGAATATAATTCAGATGTTCCAGCGGGAAATGTCACTTGGCAATATCCGAAAGGTGGAGATTTACTCAATAAGGGAATGGGTCTTCATATAACCATAAGTTTAGGGGTTCCGCCCAACTTCCATCAAGTACCCAATTTATTTGGATTAAGTAAAAAGAAAGCGATTGAACATTTAGAAAAGACTGGATTTCCCCTTGGGAAAATATTTTATCGGCAAAATGAAGATTTGATACCTTATACTGTTTTAGATCAATCTATAGCAGCAGAAACAGTTTTAGAAGAGCCCGAGCCCATAGATTTAACGGTGAGCGTTTTAGATATGCATGATATATTTAACCAATTGATCGACAAGTGAATCTCGTACCATCTAACGAAATATTTAGAAAAATAATTCATCTTTCTGCTTCTATTATTCCATTAGGATATCTGTGGGTGATTCAAGATAAATATACTATGCTTATCATTTTAAACTGTCTTTGCCTAGTCTCAATTTTTGTGGAAGTCGGTAGAAGAAAATGGAATTGGATTGAAACGATTTTTGAAAGATTTTTTAATATTATGTTGAGAAAAAATGAATTTGATGGTGGAATGACGGGAGCAACTTGGCTTCTTTTTGGATCCGTCTTGACGATATTTCTATTTCCCATATATATTGCAGTTCCTGCTTTACTCTTTTTAACTATTGGTGATACATTTGCAGCACTCGTTGGAAAGTCATTCCCCATTGGAAAAATAAAACAAAAAACTTTATCTGGAACGATGGCAGGATTTATAACATCAACCGCCGCCGCATTGTATGTAAACCAATTGGTTCCCACAGAAATAATTCTTCTAGGTTCAGGCGTTGCCATGGTTGTTGAATTGGCACCCAATTTAATCAATGATAATGTAACAATTCCTTTATCCGGTGGATTAGCGATGACGTATGGCATGATGATTTTATGACTGTTTTAACTCCTTCAATTCTTTGGTTTTTAGGTGCGTTAAGTATTCCAGTCATTATTCATTTATTAAGTCGATTTAGAATCAAAAAAGTAGAATTCAGTACGGTTCGATTTATTAAACAATTGGAAACCAGTTCTATTCGAAAAATGAAAATTCAACAAATTATTTTATTATTACTTCGAATGGTAGCTATAGCATTTTTGGTGATGATGATGGCACAACCTGTAACACAAGGAATGTTGCCAGGATGGTTGGCTGCAGAACAAGATGCACGTCTTGTAATTGTTATGGATAATTCTGCAAGCATGTCTGTTGTCCAAGATAATCTCACATTTTTGGAACAATCGAAACGTGAAGTTTTACAAATTCTACCTTTATTTAAAGAAGAGACTCAAATCTCTATTCTACAAACGTGTCCTCCCAAAATAATTTTTGATGGAAAATCGAATAATCCAGCCTTAATAAAATCTATTCAGGGAATTTCATCCATGGTATCTCACGATAATATTTGGAAAAACCTAAATGAGATTTTAAAAAGTAAATCTATCGTTGAACCCATTAAAGAATGCGTTGTATTTAGCGATTTTATGAAAGGACCGGATTCTCTTTTCCTTTCCGGAATTTCTCAATTTGAAGATTGGAAATTCTATTTTATTCAACCCCAACGCATTTTTGATAATTTAGCCATTCAATCTGTTTCTTCTTTGAATCGAATTAAAACCATGAGCCAATTGGTTAAATTGAATGTGAGAGTCGAGAATTCTGGACAGCTACAAAAACCAAATATTCCTTTAGAACTACTATTAAATGATCACCGAGTCGGCCAGGTTGTTTCAGAATTTGAACCGGGAAAAGAGAAGGAATTTCTTTTCCAAGCTTATCCTTCGAAAATGGGAATCGTTCAAGGGCAGGTTAAGCTCCCAAATGATGATTATAGTTTAGATAATATTTGGTATGTGTCCATGCCAATTATGGAGCGAATTCGCTGTGGAATTATTGGAGGAAATTCTGAAGAAACAAGCATGCTTGAAATGGTCCTTCGTGCTATTGATCCCCAAAATCAATTTTTATCAATTGAAACTCGAGTTCAACCGGAATTAAATCGATTATTCTTGGATGATATTGATGTTGTTATGATTCATAATCCATCCAGTATTTCGGAAGAAGCGGTGGAGGATTTAGAGAATCACCTGAGCTCAGGTGGCGGTCTTATTTGGTTTCAAGGAAATGGTGGAATTGAAGACTTTCATAATGATCTTAATACGAAGATTGGTTTCCCAAACTTTAATAATTTAATGAATGCTGGACAGGGATTTTTTACCACTAAAATAATGGTTGAAAATTCAGATTTGCTTCAAGATCTCCAAGTGAGAAATCTGGACAGTGAATTGCCAGAAGTATTCCAATATGTGAAAACAAATTATTCCATAAAAGAAAAAGTCCACTGGGCTTTAAATAATGGAGATCCATTATTATTGGAATTCTCCAAAGGAAGTGGAACCGTTTTTTATTTTTCTACATTGTTGGATCTTCGTTGGAACGATCTTGCTATCCGTGGAATGGTAATTCCATTAATATATCGATTATTAGTTTTAACTGGCACTGATGAAATTAATACATCATCCGTTGAAATAAATTCGCCCAAATGGATTTCGATTGAAGAAAAAATGCTTCGAAACAAATGGGAAGTTGTTTCACCTTCAGGAAGAACAGAAATGATTGTTCCTGATTATGATAGAGAAGGGATTCAAATTTCGTTTACAAATGAATTGGGCGTTTATGAGGTATTTTCAAATGGTGAATTATTTACAGCCTTTCCAACACGTCTCCATTCATTTGAAACGCTCAAACCTAGAATGAACCAAACTGATTTTGAATATATAATTCCCAATAAGCAAACTCAATGGTTAACACTTGAAAATGGATTTTCACAAACTTTTTCGGAGACACGACAGGGGAAATCGCTTTGGAAAATATTTTTAGCTATTGCCATGGTCTTGCTAATTGCGGAAACAATTTTAGGGCGCCCGAACCCTGTGAAAATGAAAGGAAGTGAGTCATGATCAATCATAATAATGTTGGACATGAAAAAGCGTTATTAGTTGGGGTGATTCAATCTGGAATGACAGAGGAAATTATCCATGAACATTTAGATGAATTAGAATTACTTGCTGAAACGGCAGGGGCTGAGATTCTCGGACGGATAACTCAACGAGTGTCAAAGGTTAATCCAGCAACTTTTATTGGAAAAGGTAAGGCTGAAGAGCTTTTTACCCAAGCAGACGAATTGGGTGTAACACTCATTTTATTTGATGATGAATTAAGTCCCGGCCAAATTAAGAATTATCATAAAATGTCGAAAAAAGTAAAGGTACTTGATAGGAGTGGACTTATTTTGGACATTTTTCAAAAACATGCGAGAACAAAAGAAGCTCGAACTCAGGTTGACTTAGCGTATTTAGAATATTTACTTCCAAGATTGACGCGACAATGGACCCATCTTGAGAGACAAATGGGTGGAATTGGCACTCGTGCAGGAATGGGGGAAACGCAGATTGAAATTGACCGCCGTCTCATTCGAACTCGAATTTCTAGATTAAAGAAAGATTTAGTCCGAATTGAAAAAGAACGAGATACACAAAGTTTAAGAAGACAGTCAGAATTTAGGGTTTCGTTGGTTGGATATACCAATGCAGGAAAATCAACAGTATTTAAAGCCTTAACCGGCTCTGATGTATATATTCGAGATCAATTATTTGCTACGCTTGACACGACGGTTCGACAATTGGATTTAGATGAGTCTCATCAAATTTTATTGAGTGATACGGTTGGATTCATCCGGAAATTACCTCACAATTTAGTCGCTTCATTTAAGAGTACATTGAAAGAAGTTTTGGAGGCGGATTTAATCGTGGTAGTTTCGGATATTTCGTCCCCACAAATTGGAGATCATGTCATAACAATAGAATCAGTTTTAAAAGAAATGGGTGCACATAAAATCCCACAAATTCACGTATTGAATAAAGTAGATTTGATTTCAGATGGAAATATAATTGAAAAAAGACAGCGGGAGTTTCCTGATTCTGTCACTATTTCTGCTCAGCAACATTTGAGATTATCAGAACTACGCTCAAGAATTCTGGAAAAAATGGAAGAAAACTTTAAAACGATTGATCTTGAATTTCCTTATGATCAAGGAAAAATGATTGCTCAAACACAGGAAGGTGTGGAAGTTCTAAAACGGGAATACGAAGAAACAAAGGTTAAACTGAGAATTCGAGGAAGTCAATCAAGGATAAATCAGATTTTATCGACTTTAGATTAAAAGAAACGGGTAGATTGTTTTTTTGGGACCATTCTATGTTTATTGAACGGAGGGAGCCTCTCAATGACAGCAAACTTCCTTTACCCCACAATTGCGGAGAAGGCCTGTTTTTTGACATTGAAGTTCAGCACCCAATATTGAGTATCGATCCAAAAAAATACAGAACCCACCCGTTAAACTTTCAAAAATCTGTTAGAAGTTATATCTGATTTTTATTTAAGTAAACCATTTTGAAACAATTTATTATTAATCAGTAATTGCTTTTTTTGAATTGTTACGTTAATCTAAAATTTATTTATTTGGAATATTTAATTGGCCTTCTGAATTTGCAACAATGACTGCAACCGAAGCATCACCTGTCACATTTACAACAGTTCTCATCATATCAAGAATNCTGTCCACACCAAGAATGAGAGCAATTCCTGCTGTTGGAACGCCAACAGCTTCTAAAATTATAACGAGCATGATGATTCCAGCGCCCGGAACAGCAGCGGTGCCAATAGATGCTAATACTGCCGTTAAAATAATCGTGAGTTGGGCGCCAATACCCAGATCCATTCCAAGTGTTTGTGCAATAAAAACTGCAGCGACAGCTTGATACAATGCTGTTCCATCCATATTAATTGTTGCACCGAGTGGGAGAACAAAAGATGAAACTTCTTCTGATACACCCAATTCGTCTTCGCACCGTTCCATAGTAACCGGTAAAGTTGCCCCACTTGAACTTGTAGAAAATGCCAATAGTTGTGCTGGAGCAATCCCCCTATAAAATGTCTTTAACGGCATTTTTGTAAATATTTTTAATAAACCGGTGTAGGTAAATCCAGCGTGGAAAAGGAGCCCAAGAATAACAGCAACCATATAATATCCTAAAGCACCAAGTAATTCCAAAACTTGTGCCAAGTCATTCCCCGCAACTTTATTAATCGTTTGGGCGATAAGCGCAAACACACCTACCGGTGCCATCAACATGATAAGGTCAACCAATTTTATCACCACATCATTCAAGCCTTCAAAAAAGTCTAGAACCGGTTTCCCTTTATCTTTCGGGATTTGAATTAACCCAATCCCAATAAAAATTGCAGCAAAAACAACCTGAAGCATATTTCGATTACTGGAAGCAGATGAAAAGAAATTACTCGGAACCATGTCCACGATTGCTTGAAGCGGGCCACGGTTTTTCACTTTTTCTGCTGACCCAAAACGAGAAGATGCATCAGCTTCATACGTTTCCTGAAGTTTCTCTTTCATGAGGTCAGGGACTTTATCTCCAGGTTGAAGCACATTAACCGAGATTAATCCAATGGTGACAGCGACGGCAGTTGTTCCAATATAAATCCCAATTGTTTTGCCGCCAATACGGCTCAATTTTTTTAAATCAGACAAGGATGCTACACCGGTAATCAAAGAAGCCAAAACTAAAGGGACTGCAATCAATTTCAATAAATTCATAAAAATGATGCCAAATGGTGCAACCCAATCAGTTGTAAAATCTCCCCATCCATTACTTGCGGCAACAATACCGTAAACTAAACCAAAGGCTAGACCAATAATAATTTGCCAATGTAGTGCTAATTTTTTCATTTTTTATCATTTCCTTTTTTTATATCAGAATAGGTTTCGTAGTATGCGTCACCGGCATCTTCAATATTTGTCATAATTTTATTTTTTTTCTTTCTATTACCCGATTTAAGTAACCCATGGAAAACCGTATCAAAAAGATCTTGAATATGAGCTAAGGTGGATCCTAATTGTTTTGAGAAAGTTTTACTCATTTAAATACTTCAAAGCCAAATCAAGATTTGTTGTGGGTTGTTTACATGCGAAATTTTCGCAAATATAAAAAGTTGGTTTTCCATCCATCATAACATGATTTTCTGTCCATGGAGCGACGATTGATAATGCGTCAGGTTTTGAAATATCCTTAAATAAAACCACTTTATTTGGGACATAATTTTCACGGAGTGCCCGGATCATTTTTTGAGTTTTTGGATCGTTGGAATCTCCAACTAAAACAACTTCTTTTGGGTCTTTCAGATCAAACATAAATGCAGTGAGCATATGTGCAAATCCAGTTGGAGATTGTTTTGCTTGATTCGTAAAAGCTTTCAATGTTTTATTGGCTTGTTCAGTCCATTTTGGATTTCCTGTAATCTTTCCCAATCTAAATAAGTTCATAGCAGCCACAGAATTTCCCGATGGAATTGCGCCATCATAACTATCTTTGGCACGAACCATGAGTTTTTCGGCATTTTTACTTCCAATGAAAAAAGCACCATTTTTATCTCCAAAATCTGTTACCATAATTTCTGTTAAAGCTAAAGCTGATTCTAAATATTTTGCATCAAATGTAGCTTCATATAAATTTAGGAGTCCAAAAACCATGAAGGAATAATCATCTAAATGGGGCGGTAATCCAGCCTTCCCTAATCGAGATCGTTTCATAAGTCTTCCATTTTTATTTCTCAGTGATGTTAACACAAAGTCGGCTGCATTTTTTGCAGCATCGATAAAAATGTCGTCTCCCAGAATTTGTCCCCCATGAGATAATGCGGCAATCATGAGACCATTCCAATCTGTAAGAATTTTATCATCCTTTAAAGGGTGAATTCGTTTTTTTCTCACGTTGAATAATTGTTCTCGAGTTGATTCAATGAAGGAATTGAATACTTCTAAATTCATACCAACTTTGCTTGCCAATGATGAATGATCATATGGGAAATGTGGAATATTATTTCCAGTAGTTTCTCCAGTTGCTTCTTCATGAAAATTCCCAATTTCAGTGAATCCATAAATTTTTGCCAACATTTTNCCTTTTTCTTCGCCNAGGANTTCCANGAACTCTTTTTCTGTCCAAATATAAAAAATACCTTCTTCACCTTCGCTGTCTGCATCTTCGGCGGAATAAAAACCACCATCTTTGTCGGTCATATCTCGAAGAACGTAGGTAAAAATTTCGCGAGCTATTTGTGCATATTCCTCATTACCAGTTAGCTGGAATGCCTCTAAGCATGCCATGGATATCATGGCTTGATCATACAACATTTTTTCAAAATGGGGTAGAAACCATTGACGATCTGTAGAATACCGATGAAACCCCAAGCCTATATGATCATAAACGCCACCGAGTCGCATATGATGGAGTGTCTTTTTCACCATACGTGTTCCGATTTGATCACCGAAAAGTTTACTATACCGTAATAAAAAGATCAAATTGTGGGGTGACGGGAATTTTGGTGCTTTCCCAAATCCGCCATAATCAGGATCAAACTGACTTGCGTATTGACTGAAAGCATCACGTATCATAGTCTCATCCCAATCTTCACCTTGGGAACTTGTGTTAATTTGAACTAAATAAGTTTCGACTCGGTTTATTGTTTTGACAATTTCATCTTGTTTGGTTTTCCAAGCATTGGCTAGGCTAGGGATTAATTGCATCATTCCCGGCCGTTTCCCCCGTCCTTCTTTTGGGAAATATGTTCCAGCGAAAAAAGGATTTTTATCTGGAGTCATGACAATCGTAAGCGGCCAACCGCCACGACCCGTCATAGCTTGGCAAACGGACATATATAGGTGATCCACTTCCGGCATTTCTTCACGATCCACTTTTATGTTTACAAAATTTTCATTCATGAGTTTTGCCACGGTGGAATCTTCAAAGGATTCATGCTCCATCACGTGGCACCAATGACAGGTGGAATATCCTATGGAGAGGAAAATAGGTTTATTCTCTTTTTTTGCTTTTTCAAATGCTTCATCACTCCAGGGATACCAGTCCACGGGATTGGAAGCGTGTTGTAGCAAGTAGGGGCTTTGAGAATTTGAGAGACGATTTTGATGCTTGGAATCTTTGGCCATAGTTTTGTTACCACAGTTCCAAATTAAGGAACAAAGTAGAATATTGAGTAGGAGTATTTTTTTCATAGTTCATAAAATAATGGTGGGGAAGTTAGAGTATTTTAGATAAAGATTAATATGAAAAAGGGTAGCCTTTTTTTGTCATAGATGCCTGTGGTAGATTTATGTTATGATTAATCNGTTAACAAAAACATTACTATTCCTGATCGTTACCATNGGCCTAGCATTTCCAAGCCAAACTAGCTGTGGTTATTGTNATAAAAAGGTAGATGGTCGATACATCATTTTTGAAACAAAAACCTACCATNAATCTTGCTATCAAACACATATTCAGGTGAAATGTAGCCACTGCAGTAAAAAGATTGATGGTCATTACAGCATTTATAATGACAAGAGTTATCATGCTGGCTGCTATAAGAAGTATGTACAAATAAGGTGCGACCATTGNGGGAATACTATTTCAGATGCTTACAATATCGATAATGATAAGAAATATCATAAGGCCTGTTATGTTAATAATATTTTAGAAAAATGTGACGCTTGTTTGAACCCCATTGAAGGAAAGTACAATAAGGATTATTGGGGAAATATTTATCATCAAAAGCACAATGATGAGTTTCCCAGCTGTGATAATTGCAATCGCTTAATGTGTGAAAGAATCACAAAGGGCGGTTACACAATAGATAAAAAAAGAAACATTTGCAGCCTATGCTATCCTAAAATTATAGTTAAACAGAGCCAGATAATTAACATAGATAAAGAAGTGAAAAGTGTTTTAAGCGATATCGGGATAAATAACATTCCATCAAATATTCCCATCTCTATAGTAAATAGCATGGCTGAATTAGATCATATTTCAACTATAAGGCTGGGCAATGTTCGGGGCTATACCCATTATAACGTAAACACATTGGCCGGAAGGAAAATAAAAGAAGAATTTCATATTTATGTATTATCCAATCTTCATGAGCTTGCTTTAAGGCCGTCCTTGCCCATGAATATCTCCACGTTTACTTATTTCAGAATGATTACGACCTGGAATCAGATCTAAGAGAAGGGTTTTGCAATCTTGGTTCCCAATTAATATTAAAGAAAGACAATTCAGTCTTATCAAATTATCTCCTGGACTCTATGTACGAAAGTGATGATCTAGACTATGGGAAGGGTTTTATTAAAATGAATAAAATGCTTGAGAAAAAAGGCTGGAATAAATTATTGAACTACCTAGTAAAGCTTTCGAAATAAGAAATTAAAAAAAATGGGAAGTAGATGGGTTTTCTGTTTGTGGGATAATGAGTAGATTTAGAGATGGATATATCTAAAGGTTATTGAATTGTGGGGATGTTATGAGTGACAGAAATGATACATGCGATAAATGTTGTTATCCGGCACTTAATTCACAATCATTTCCAAATTTTATTGAAAGGATATGTGGTAATTGTGAAGAAAGAATTGATGCTTCAAGTGATATTTACTACACTTGTTGTTATTATCTGACCTATTTAAAAGCGTGTTTAAACCCTAATCCAAAAATCTATTATTAATAAATGCTCCATTTAACAGTCATATCACTTTATCTATTTACCCTCATCGCTTTGGGGGTTTACAAATCTGCAACAATTAAAACTCAGGCTGATTTTGCTGTAGCCGGTCGGTCACTGACGCCTTGGATTTTAGTGGGGACAATGCTTGCCACGTGGATTGGAACAGGATCCATTTTGGGAAATGCAGGGAAAACTTACGAAATGGGATTGGCTGCTTTAATGTTACCCATTGGCGGTGTACTTGGTATCTTTCTATTGACAAAAATCGCAGGGAAGGTCAGGTCTTTCGAGAAATTTACTGTCCCTGAAATTTTAGGTGACCGATATGGATCGGAAGCAAGAATATTGTCAGTCATCGCATTGGTGATGGCGTATATGGTTATTGTGAGTTACCAATTCAATGCAGGTGGGGCTGTGTTGATGAACGTGTTAACAGATTCAAATGGCGAACCATTAATTTCAGCTCAAACTGGAACCATAATTGCCGCGGTATTTATTATCGCATACACGATGCTAGCAGGTTTAGTAAGTGTAGCTTATACGGATGTTGGAAACGGAATTATAATGACAATTTCTCTGATGATTGCCTTTCCAATTCTTTGGATGAAAGCTGGTGGATGGAGTGGAATGGAAGTGGCATTTGCAAATATGGGACATCCTGAAAAGATGGAATTCTTTGGTCGATATTCCACTATGGATATTATTAATTTTTGCCTTCCATCGTTTTTATTGGTTCTGGGTGATGCCAATATGTATCAACGATTTTTTGCAAGTAAAGATGCTGAAGGCGCCAAAAAAGCAACGACATATCTTGTTATTTTTGTATTGCTAATTGAATTATTAATTGTGGCCAATGCGTGGGTGAGTTCTAGCATGATCCTTGATGCAGAAAATGGAAAACATGTATTGATTTATGCTTCAAAGGAGATTTTGCCACCTTTCTTAGGTGCAATCATGATGACGACTATTGTTGGAATTATCATTTCAACTGCCGATAGCTTTTTGCTCGTGCCAGCAACTACATTAATGCGAGATGTTTATTTACAATATGTNGACAAAGATGCGAATGAAAAGAAGATTGTTTTATTGAGTCGTCTCATGGTCTTGGCACTAGGAATTATTGCTTATNTTGTTTCATTGGGATTTGCGAATTCTGCAGGGTTTTTTGAAAAAGCACTATATGCTTACACAATTTATGGTGCTGCTATAACACCGGTATTAGTTGCGGCACTTTTTTGGAAAAAAGCCAGTAAAGTGGGTGCAATTATTTCAATCATTTCAGGAACAATTACAACATTGCTTTGGAAAGAAGCGGATTTTATTCGAGCAATAATCCCTGAAGGGATTTACAATACAATGGATGAAGTTTTACCAGCCATCACTCTTTCGGTTTTGGGGTTAGTTGTAGGTAGTTTAGTTTTTCCTGATAAGGAATAAAAAAAGTATGCATTGACAATATGCATAGAATATGCATAGTTTCAAGTATGAGAACTACATTAGATTTAAATAAATCCTTAATAGAAGAAGCATTGCGCTTAACGGGCACTAAAACAAAAAAAGCAGTAATAGAAGCTGGATTGCGAGAATTAATTCATGCAGAAAAAGTTAAATTATTTATAAATGCCCGAGGCTCCATAAGCGATTTAACAATCACAGCAGATGATGTTCGTCGTTGGAGAGACCAAGAAGAATCTATCATAGAAATAGCTTCCGTGAATGAACCCTCTAATACTTGACACGTCCTACTTAATTGATTACTTCAATGGGAAGTATTTTACTAATGATGATTCCGTTGAAAATGCTATTAAGGAGAAACGAATATATTATAATGGAATTATATTAACTGAATTAATTTCGGGTGTCCGACACAAAAAAGATAAATCGAGAATGGAACTTGTTTTATCAGGATTAACCTATCTTCCTTTAAAATATTCAGATTTTAGTCGTGCTGGAGAAATTCGAAATGAATTATTTAAACAAGGATTTTCGATGAGTACTCCCGATTCCCTAATTGCGACCCATGCAAAAGAGTACAATCTGAAATTAATAACTATGGATTCATTCTTTTTAAAAGCAGGCGATCTAATAGAGATTAAGGTTGAAATCCCGACTGTTCTTTAAGACTAAAAGTTAAACACGCGTTGTAAGTGGGGGATCCGTCTTGGGTGCGTAAAGTCGTTCAGGGTCCAGATCACGTCGGTAATATTCAAATATTTTCCCAGTTCCTTGCCAATTCTCCACCCGATCAATGATTCGGATATTCCCAGTAAATTTGGATGAAACTCCTTCAACGACATGTCCTGTGATATATAAAATATTTTCCTGCTTTTTCGCCCAATTGAGATAAACACGTTTGAGCATTTTTGCATATCCATTCCCTTTAAAATGATTTTGGACAACAAATGCGTAAGTATATAATGTGTTGAATTGGTCAAAATTTATATCAAGTCGAGCCCAGGGCTCCGTGTTAAGCATTTCGAGAGGTACACCAATAATATATCCGATAATTTTGTCCTGAAACCGTGCGATAAACGGCAATGAACCTTTTCGGTTAAAATATTTCTGGATGGTATTAGGTGTTAAAACTGCAGCAGGACCATATTCATCTGCTAAAGATTCAGAAATTGTGATAAGTGAAGGATAATCATTTTCGCCTACACATTCCATTCGCTCAATTTGGAAAGGACCGCTTGCAGCAATAATTGTACTTTTTGAATTTGATTCAGCTTGAAATTCGAACTCATCCATGGTCATAGTTTAGGAATAGAGAACCTAAGATAGTAGATGTAAGTCCATCAAAAAACCGGAGGATAAAATGGAAACCCATTTATAAAAAACTAGACATATTAGTAGTGCAAAAAATTAATGTGAATTCAAATTGTTTGCACTTGAACTATCAAGGTAAATTCCGAGTCTATGGCTGGCTTTAATTCATCCCTAAAAGATCTATGCAAAGATCGGCAATCCTGGTTATGTGTAGGTTTGGATATGAGTCCCGAATCATTTGGCTCTACAAATTTGGGTAATTTAAAAGAACACACTTTCAAGGTAATAGATGCTACTCGTGATTTAGCTGTTGCCTATAAACCAAATTTTGCGTTTTTCGAAAGATGGGGCGCCGCGGGATTTGCTTGGCTAGAAGAAACCGCCATGTATATTGGAGATGACCATTTTAAGATAGCTGATGCAAAACGAGGAGATATAGGAAATACAGCCGAACATTATGCTAAAAGTATTTTTGGACATTTTGGATTTGATTGTGTAACCTTAAGTCCATATATGGGACGGGACAGTATTGATCCCTTCCTAAAAGATCCTGAAAAAGGCGTTTTCATTTTATGTAGAACGTCCAATGAATCAGCTTCTGATTTTCAAAATAATTTAAACCATGGAGAGCCCCTTTTTGAAAAAGTTGCACAATGGGCCAATGGTTTAAATGATATTAATAATGTTGGGTTAGTTGTGGGAGCTACTGCTCCAGAAGAATTGACACGTGTTCGAGAAATTTCGCCAGATCTTTCATTACTCATTCCTGGTGTTGGTGCACAAGGAGGAGATTTGGAACATTCAGTAAAAATGGGAAATCAATCTGGTGTTGGCTTAATTAATATATCCCGAGGTATCAGTTTTGCCGGGGATATGAGTGAGAAAGAAATTCGATCATCTGCTGAAAAATATGTGAACCAAATGCGTTCAGTTATGAGTGAAACTGAATGATTAACAAACAACATATTTTTGATATATTTAAATCCACCGAAGCTTTATTAAGCGGACATTTTGTACTTACTTCAAGGCGACATAGTTCAACCTATTTTCAATGTGCAAAAGTATTACAACACCCGAAATATTTAACTGAATTTTCTAGAATGATTGCAGACGAATTTGAAAACACGGAACCGGATGTTGTTATTTCGCCAGCCATCGGCGGCGTCGTTCTTGGAACAGAAGTGGGAACTCAAATGGGTTGCCGAACGATTTTCGCAGAAAGGAAAGAAGGTAAAATGGTTATTCGACGCGGATTCGAAATTGTATCGGGAGAAAAAGTGTTAGTTGTAGAAGATGTTATTACTACGGGTGGATCCGTAAAGGAAGTGATGGATTTAGTGGAAGAATCCGGAGGAAACATTATGGGTGTTGGTGTGTTAGTGGATAGAAGTAATGGTCAAGCGAACCTTCATTCAAAACAATTTTCAATCGTAGAAATGGATGCGGTCAGTTATTCGGCAGAAGAAATCCCCGAAGATTTAGCCGCAATCCCAATTCAAAAACCAGGGAGTAGGTACTCAATATGAATAAAGGTCTCATTAGTTTTATAATGGCTATAAGTATTATAACTGTGGCTTGTCAAAAAGCACAAAAAAAGGAATTTATAAAAATGGAAATAACACAAATAGATGTTGCAGTCATTACCACACAATATGGTGATATGGTAGTAGAGTTTTTTGATCAAGCCGCACCAAAGCATGTAGAAAGTTTTAAAACTCATGCTGCAAGTGGATATTATAATGGAACTATTTTCCATCGTGTTATCCCGGGTTTTGTCATTCAAGGTGGGGATCCAAACACCAAAGGAGATGACACATCGATTTATGGAACGGGTGGTCATGCTGGAAAATATTTTGGGATTGGAGAAGAATCCGATACTAGTTCATGGATGTTGCCTGCTGAATTCAATGATTTAAAACATAAACATGGGATTTTATCCATGGCGCGATCTGCAGATCCAAATAGCGGTGGAAGTCAATTCTTCGTTTGTGCCGGTGATGTTACTCATCTCGATAATCAGTATACTGTTTTTGGACAAGTTATAGAAGGGAATGCTATAATCGATCAAATTGTGAGTTTGCCAAGAGATGGACGAGATAATCCGAATCAGCGAATTGAAATGCAGGTTAGATTAGAAAAGCGAGATAAATGACCAAACCCTTCATCGGGCTAGCTTTAGGTGGTGGTGGTGCTCGCGGTGCAGCTCATATCGGTGTATTGCAGGAATTACATGATGCCGATATTCAAATAGGTACAATTGCTGGAACAAGTGCTGGGTCAATCATTGGCGCAATGTATGCGGCTTCCGATGATCCATATTGGGTAGAAGATCATTTTCGGAAATTTATGAAAAGTAGTGCATTTGCAGGGTTACGATCTCGGAAAATGATGGATGATCGAAATCCAGATTCTGTTTTGGATCAAATTGCAAAAAAAGTAAAAGATCATTATGTGGTTATGATGGGATTAAATCGTGAATCCATTATGAAAAGAGGTCCCCTAATTGATGTTATCAATTTTTTGATTCCTGTGAAAACATTTGAAGAATTGAAGATTCCCATGAAAGTTTTAGCAACGGACATTCAATCGTGTGAAGATATAATTCACGAGTCGGGAAATTTGATAAACGCATTGGTCCAAAGTTCGTCCATTCCAGGGTTTGTAGAACCCTCCGGAGATGAATCAGAATTAATTGTGGATGGAGCTGTGAGTATGCCTATCCCTGTTCCCGTATTACAGGGGAATTGTGAGTTAATTATTGCTGTGGATATTTCACGATATCACTTGGGTTTTTTAAAAGAACCCAATATGATTGAAATCATGAAACGAGCTGATATGGTTACATCCCTTCGGTTAAAATCAGAATTATCTGAGAAGGCAGATTTTGTAATTAAACCAGATACATTAGGCGTTCACTGGTCGGATTTTCATCAGTTTGATCAATTGTTAAAAAATGGTCGTAGTGCCGCTCGTCAAAGTATTGATTCTTTAAAAAGATTGATTGATAAAAAGAACTCAATTTTATACAAATTGAAACAATGGTTTGATTAAATTTTTACCCTTAAAATGATTCACGAATTAGAAAAAACTATAGTTAATATGAAAAATATATTTCCAATTTTATTTCTCACAGGGGCTCTTTTTGCTCAATCAAATCCTGTAACAATTACAGTTGAGACCGCCGAAACTGCTCGAGCGGGTGAGGTTATTAATTTTAAGATTAATGCTGCCATGGATAATGAGTGGCATATTTATTCAATCTATAAAACCAGTGATGGTCCTCTGCCAACAGAAATGACTATCAGTGGTCCTGCCGTTGGGTCTGTTGCGCCAATTCAGGAACCAAAACCAATTTATAAATTTGACCCAGGATTTGAATCGGACACGTATCATCATGAGGGTAATACTGAATTCATATTCCCAATAAAATTAAAACGAGGTCTTGATCCGGGTATTTATACATTCAATGTGGAAATATATTATATAGTATGTAATGCAAGATTATGTTATCCACCCAACACAATAACCGTTCAAGTAAAAATAGAAATAGAAGAAGGTGAAGCGAGAACAGGAAAAACTTCCTTCGCAGCACTAACAACAAATAATGATAAAAAATCTTCAGGAAAATCAAGTTCGTTACTTGGGATTTTTCTTTTGGCAGTAGGTGGTGCTATCTTGAGTTGGGTCATGCCCTGTGTTTATCCAATGGTGCCAATTATAATTTCATTTTTTGGAAAAATGGCTGATGAAAAACATGTTAGTAAAAATGTTATTGCAACATTTTACGGGTTGGGAATTTCAGGGACATTTGTACTTATTGGATTAATTGTTGGTATTTTATCATGGGGTGTCAATGATGTTGCTACCCAATCTAAATATGCAAATCTTGGAAATTTCATAGCGACGAATCCATGGATTAATCTTGGATTAGGAATTCTATTTATCATTTTTGCCTTGTGGATGTTTGGAATTATAAATGTAAATGTTGCCGGCGCCCTCTTGAATAAAACGGATAAAGCTGGCCAATCTGCAAAAAGTGCTTATGCTGGGTCACTCTTATTAGGCGTGGCTTTTGCCATTACAAGTTTTAGTTGTACTGTCCCCGTTGTTGGAACTCTTTTGGTTGTTGCTGCCGCCGGAACTGCTGGCGGATTAATAACAAGTTTATATGGGATGGTCGTATATGGTATTGTATTTGCGGCTCCTTTTGTTGCCTTATCCCTTTTTCCAACAGTTCTTGAAAAAATGCCTCGGTCTGGCGTTTGGATGGAAACATTAAAAATCGTATTCGGTTTTATTGAGATTGCCGCTGCTGTAAAATTTTTATGGGTCCCAGATTTGGAATGGAACCTTGGCTTATTACCCAGAAATGTGGTTCTGGGAATTTTCCTTATAATTGGCATAATTCTTATTGGATACTTGCTCGGATTATATACCATTGGCACTGCTGAAAAAATAAAACCATTCAACATAGGAAAAGGTCGAGTTGTGGGAATCGCTATTACATTAATGGTTTTATATCCAATTGGAAAGTCATTGAATTCGCCACCAACATATCACTATGCAAATATGCCAAGAGTGATGGAAGAGCTCATAGAATCACTCGTTCCACCGCCACCAACTGAAGATGAAATTGCTATTGAAGAAGGTTGGTTTGTTGACAATTATGATGAAGCATTATTAAAAGCAAAAGCTGAAGGGAAACCATTATTTCTTGATTTTACAGGTGTTTATTGCGCCAATTGTCGAGTCATGGAACGTCGAGTATTTCCTACCGGTCCTGTAAAAGAACAATTTGATAAAATGGTTTTAGCTCGACTTTATGTTGATAAAAAAGATTCATTGAGTACGGTTTATGCAAGAATGCAATTTGAAAGATATCAGCAAGCCACTCAACCTTATTATGTAATCTTAGATCCATCCAATGAAAGCACTTTAGCTGATACGGGTGGATATATTCCAAATGGATTTGAAGACTTTTTAGCAAAGGGAATTTCAAATTATACACCTTAAAATAAATGATTAACAGAAAATATATCTTATGAAAAGTCTAGCCACAATCTTGTCATTAACACTGCTTCTACTCATTAGCTGTGAGAATGGGACTGCGCAAGCAAAACCGAAAGTTCCAAATAAAACTGTTGTTAAACAAACACCAAAAAAAGCTAATAATATAAGTCAAAATGCTATATTAGCTCCAGATTTCACCTTAGCAGATCTTGATGGTAATTGGGTATCATTGAAAGACAAAAGAGGGAAAGTTGTCCTCCTAAATTTTTGGGGTACTTGGTGTGGACCGTGTCGCAGAGAAATTCCAGATTTTGTAAAATTGATGGACAAATATGGAAACGATGGTTTAGAAATTATTGGTGTTACTCTTACATCAGGTTCACCTGATAAAATTCAAACGTTCGCAGATAAATGGAAAATCAATTATACATTATTGACTGATATAGAGGGGAATGAAACACAAATTGTTACCTCCAAATATGGTAAAGCTACCGGAGAAAGAATTAACGGTATTCCAACCACATTTATTATTGATAGAGACGGCTATATCCGCCAACGATATGTTGGACCAAGATCAGAAGAAATATTCTATAAAGATCTAGAACCCTACTTATAACCCCAACTGTTTTAATTTCAATCCAGGAATCATAAATGAGATTTATTAAAATTCTCACAGGAATTTATATTTCCCTGATTCTCTTTCTAAATGCAGATCCATTAGATACTTACTGGCAACAACAAGTAGATTATGATATGGACATAAAATTGGTCGATTCGTTGCAGCAAATAACTGGATTTACTACAATTAGATATACCAATAATTCTCCAGATTCTTTGGATAAAATTTATATGCACCTTTATCCCAATGCATTTCAAGTTGAATCAGTCAAATATAGAGAATATGTTGGGAATGCAGGTCGGGCATCTCGTGCTAAATATTTCAAAGATAAATTAGAAGAATTCACGAGTAAAATTGAAATCCATAATTTCAATATTGCCCAAAAGAAAAATCCAATTTTAAAAGAATACTCCATAGATGATACAATCTTGAAAGCCACTTTATTAAAGAAATTGGCTCCAGGCGAAACGATGCGGATTGATTTGGAATGGACCCATCATGTGGGTGAAATGATTGAACGGGCCGGGATTTATAAAGGTCAATACAATATGGCTCAATGGTATCCAAAATTGGCGGTGTTTGACCAAGATGGTTGGCACGCTGATGTGTTTCATGCTGAAGGTGAATTTTACGGAGAATTCGGAAATTTTAATATTAATTTTGATTTACCTAAATCATTTATTATTGGTGCATCCGGCATTGTAACTGAAGGCGATCCCGGTTGGGAATCCGTAACCGTTGACACATCGATTGAATTTGATATTTGGCTTGATATATTTGACTCTACAAAAGTAGAACCGGACTCTTCTGAAAGAAGGTTTGTTACCTTTTTTGCTGAAAATGTTCACGATTTTGCTTGGGTTGCATCTAAAGATTTTTTATATGAAGGTGGAAAACATAATGAAATCGATGTTCATGTGCTCTTTGACAAAGGGAGGGGCGATAAATGGACGAAAGATGTTCTTGAACGTTCCATCCGTGCTATTGCATGGTTAGAAGAAAAATTCGGGAAATATCCATATCCACAAGTAACAACGACTGATCGCGTTAAAAATGGTGGCATGGAATATCCAATGCTGGTTATGAATGGTCGGGAAAGTGAAGGTCTCATTGTTCATGAATATGGACACATTTATTTCTATGGAATATTAGCAAATAATGAAGTGGATGAAGCATGGTTGGATGAAGGTTTTACAACGGCGCAAACAACTCATTATTTAATGAATCGTTATGGTGATCATGGATATGACTTGGAACTGCATGAAGATGAATCTGAATTTCCAAAAAAATATTGGCCGAAGGAGAATGATCTTCATTCAGACCAGTGGCAAGTGATTCGTTTTATGCGCAGCGGACATGACGAAAATATCAATAAGGCATCGTATTTATACAATAATGGTTCTGCCTATAGACGAAATGCTTACACTAAACCAGCATTAATGTTAACGGAATTAAAATATATATTGGGAGATTCACTCTATTATGGCTCCATGAAGCATTATTATGATAAGTGGAAATTGAAACATGTAAATGAGAAACGTTTCGTTGATGCCATTGAAGAATTTACTGGGGATGAATTGGATTGGTTTTTTGATGCGTGGCTTCATACAACACACCATTTAGATTATAAAATTTCATCTTTTAAGAAATCTAAAAATACAGATAATTCATGGACTGTCGAGTTAGGAATTGAATCGATCGGCTCTCGTTTTATGCCAATGTTAGTAGAAACAATTTTCGAAGATGGAACGACGGACCGACGATGGTGGAAAAACCATCTTTGGCGTTATAAAGACATATTCAAGTATTCTGTGAATAAAAAACCCGTTTCGGTCACATTAGATCCGGATGTTCAAACAGTTGATTTGGATTATCGGAATAATACAACAAAATTGAAAAAAAATGTTTTGTTTAATTGGCCAGGACTTAACTATAATCCTCGTAATGAATACTTAATCCGCTGGATGCCGAATTTTTATTTCCATGATGCCACATCGGGATTTGCTCCAGGTTTAAATTTAGATTTTGACTATGGTGATTTTGAAAGTACAAGTCTTGATGCAAATTATGCTTATGAAACGGGTGAGCTATTTTGGTTTTTCGGTGGGATGAGATCACCGGTTCATTATTTCCCAAGAACCACTTTTCATTATTGGGCATTCAATCGCCCCGGCGTTAAAGAATTTGGCGGTGAAATTGAAAAAGATTGGAATCGGGTTTATGGACGAACTCCAACGCATACGATTTATGCTGGATTTTATATTCAACCNAAATATGANAGTATCCGTGCCCTTGAACTTGGATACGATCCAAGNGGGAAACTTGGTGTTGGTTATTTGAATTGGTCTTCAAATATTGGACCCATCAATATGAATGTAAACAGTGCATCGTCATTAGGAAGTTTATCAGATTGGAATTTTACTCGGTTAACGGCGAATGGTACTTTTTCTGCTTCTAAAAGTATTTTTCGATTTAAAGAACGAATAATCGTTGGAAAAATTTGGACAGACGAAAAAGGTGTACCAGGCCAAGAAGGATATAATATAGAAGGTAACAGTTCGAATGATTTACTCCGAAAAAATTACCTTGTTGACCAATTTTATGGATTAGACTTAAATGATGGAGAATCCTTAATGAGTCATTATCATATGCCGGGTGAAGGGAATCTCCGCGGATTTGTAGGTAAAGGTGAACGAGGCGCAGAAGCTCTTGCCGCTTTTTCTTCTGAGGTTAGTTTATCTAAATCCGTTAATAAAATTAATACTCAAATAGAATTGGCAACCTTCGTTGATGGTGGCCTTTTTTGGGATCGTTTAAATACAGAAACAAAAATAATTGGTGCAAAATTTAATTCAAGAATCTTAGGTGATGCGGGCGTTGGCATCAGGGTAAATACCACGTTATTTGAAAAGGAATTATTCTTAAGAATTGATTTGCCATTTTTTATTATGCCAGATGAAACTATTGGAAACTCATACATTAATTGGGAAAATTGGGTTTTTAGTTTTCAAAGAAGCCTTTAACAATTAATTGGTATTAGATGCCATTTCCACGTTTTGTAGCGTATGCGAATGAATGGTTTTTAACATGAGATGAATTGAATCAGAAAAATAGTTGAATAACTAATGATAGTTATTAAATTTCGTCATACATAGTTCTTTAATATTTTAACTCAAACGGTATTTTTTTACTTAATTCCTTCTGGAGATACATCATGAATAAACAGTTAAAACTTTTTTTACCCTTTATTTTATTTAGCACATTCGTCTTTTCACAAGATGAACTATGCCCACCAGCAGGACTAACGGTTTTTGGAGGGAATCAAGAAAATATTATTTCTTGGGGTGAACCTGTTGGGAATATTGGATGTGGCGACTTTGCAGTAGACGAACTCCCATTTTCGCACGTGAGTACCAATGTAGGTATGGGTGATGATTGGCCCGTCTCTGGTTCAAATGGTGAAGATGTTGCTTATACTTTAAATGTGAGTCAAGCGACTACCTTCGATTTTACTTTATGTGATAATGCAACTGATTATGATACAAAATTAGAAATTTTTACCAATGACCAAGATTGTATTACACCTGTATCAACAGGTAACTATAACGATGACGCGACATGTACTTTTAGTAATTTGCAATCATCTTTATTAGGTGTTACTCTGCAACCAGGTCAATACTACGTTGTTGTTGATGGTTACGGGGGTTCTACTGGAAATTATGGACTTTCGGTGAGCGTAACCGGTACACGTTCTCAAAATAGTTATGTTAATAATTCTATTAAAACTGTTTGGCCATTAGAAATCGAAAAAATGGAAAACTTAGGTGTAAGTCAAGAACTGATTGAAGCTTATTCTGAAATTGTAATGGATCCAATTCGATATACAGTTCAGAACAATTCATCTCGTGAAATACCTGAAGAATGCGGCACATTTTCTACATATCGTGTGTATAACGCGACGGACAATACTGTCGTAACTGAGACAACCGATTTAACATATACCCATGGTAATTTATTAAACGGAACAGAATTTTGTTATTATATAACCACAGTTTATACAGAAGGTGAATCAGAAGCCACTGATACTGAATGTGGTACACCGAATACGTTTGATCCTTTACCACCCACTAACCTTTCTGCAGAAGTTTGGGATGAAGAAGTTTCTCTTTTCTGGACGGGACCAGAAGTGATTGAATTAGGCGTGCCTTACTTAGAGACATTTGATGAAGGAGGCCTCTTAGACCTTTGGCTAGTAGATGGTGATAACTGGTTTTATGATGATGCTGCAGGAAATCCAACTCCTTGTATGAGGTTTAATTGGAGCCCATCAACCCAAGATTATGATCAAAGCCTTTATGCTCCCTATATTCCATTGGGTGAATTAACTGACGTAAATCTTTCTTTTGATTTTGAATTTGATAATTATGATCCATCAGGGGCTGAGTTCATAGCTATTGAATATAAAACGGGCACAGACCAAACTTGGACTGTTTTAGAAACATTTGTGAATTCAGGTGAGGATTTTACTTTTACAAATTTTAGTTACGATGTAACAGATTTGGTGAATAATATACAAGTTCGTTTCCATTGTTATGGGGCAACAACTTTTGATTTGAATTGGTATTTAATTGATAATTTTTCTGTCACATCTGATGGTAGATCTAGTAGAAATGAATACGATTTTCTTGGTTACAGTGTTTACGTTGATAATGTCGTGGATAACGAAGAAATATTCGATACAACTGGCTATACTGTTTATGGTTTGGACAATGAAACGTCCTATACATTCGGTGTTAAATCCGTGTATGAGGGTGCCGATGGAGAACTAAATTATGAAAGTAATATGATAACTGTTGATGCACAACCTATTTATGTTTATGGTGACGTTACGGGAACTATTTCTGATCCTAACGGCGCAACAATTGATAGTGTAATTGTTTCATCAAATGGTGTCTCAGATACAACAGGCACTGACGGTACATTTACACTTTGGGATTTGGATGTTGGCAACAATGCTGTAACTGCCAGACGGTCTGGATTTTATACGAGTGAATTAGATGTTGAAGTCTTAGCACAAGCTGCTGCAACAGTTCAAGATTTTGTTTTAAGTCCTGATATGCCTTCACCTGTTGGATTAATGGCAATGCCTGGTGACGGAGAAGTTAACTTGGAATGGAGAACACCCGGCGGAATGTCTCTTTATGATATGGCATATTATGACGATGTATTAGAAGCTCAAATTGGGTGTGGTGGACAGTGTCAATTCAGCGTTCGTTTCACTCCACCAAATTATCCTGCTACTTTAACTGGAATGGTTCTTTCGTTTTTGAATGGAGCAGCATTAGATGCAACCGTTGATGTTTACCTTGACCCAGATGGACTTTTGATGGGACCTATTGGAGATCCAATTAATCTTGTTGCATCCGCAGATTTATCTGCTGGCACGGAACTAGTTCAATATGAATTTGATGTTTCGGGAGCGGCTGTTGAAGTTAGTTCCGGTGATATTTATATTGTCATTAATGAAAACAATTCCGGTTTTATGGGAATTGCAAATGATATTGAACCACAATCACCTGAGTTCTATGATAGAAACTGGGTAACTACAGGTGCCGAATGGGCAACAATTTTTGATGTTGTTGCTGGTGATCCAGGCCTGACAGGTGATTTTGGTATCCTTGCTCAATTCATGGGAGCACCCGGCCGGGGATCCTATGCTATGACGGCTCATGGAGATATTGTTGAAGATTTACCTGTTTATAGTGGTGTAATTGCCAATTTCTCACAAGAAAATACAATATCAGAGTCAGATACAGAAAATCCAGATTTCATAACTCAGTTAAGTGACCCTTATATTCCTTTAAATCCAACTCCATCCAACGTTGATCGAGATGATTTATTGGAGTATCGTGTTTATAGTGTTGATGCTAATGATGTCGAAACATTTGTAGTTGCGACTACAGATTCTTTTGCCACCGTTGCTGCAAGTCCAAACTATTTGGAATATTGTTATAACGTATCAGCATTTTGGGCCACAGATAATTATGGTGATTTAGAATCTAGACATTCTAATGTAGCCTGTACAGTTCCCTACACGTCCGGTGATGCAGATTTTGATAGTGATGTAGATATCACAGATGTACTGTCTGTTGTTGATTTTATTTTAGAAGAAGCCACACCGACAGATGATCAATTCAGAAATCTTGATGTTAATATGGATGAAGATCTCAATATTGCAGATGTAGTCATGATGATTGATATTATTTTTGGTGGTACGGGAAGAACAATGGGATTTGATGCAAATGAAATCGCTTACATTGATCTTATTAATGACTACCGAAATTCTGTACTATCATTCGATATTGATTATAATGGTCCCGTTCGAGGAATCGAATTTTTACTCACATTTGACCCATCTAAGGTTATTGTTAAATCTCCATCTCTCTCAAATTTCCAAGAAGGCGTCATGCTTTCTTACACGGAAATTGAGCCTGGGATTTTGAAAGTTTTAGCTGCTAATCTTCAAGGTGGTTCTATTGAATCTATGGAAAAGACTTATATGTCAATTCCGGTTGAATTCATTGGCCAAGAACGTGAGATTGCCAATGTTTCATTAGATGGAATCAATTTGGCAGGTGGTGATGGAAGTTTAATTAATTTTGTTGCGAGAACAAATTCTTCAGAAGTTATGGTGATTCCTGGGGATTTTGCTTTGCATCAGAATTTTCCAAATCCGTTTAACCCTTCCACAGAAATTCGTTTTGATCTTCCAGAAGCAGGGAACGTAAACTTGTCCATTTACAACTTAATGGGACAAAAGATACGGTCACTATCATCAGAAATGATGACGCCTGGATACCATGCTATTATTTGGGATGGTACGAATGATATGGGAAGTCAAGTTTCTACAGGAATGTATTTTTATGCAATTCAATCAAGTGAATTTCAAGCAACAAAGAAAATGCTATTTTTGAAATAAAATAACACTTTTATTTTACTAAAAAGCCCCTTTGCTTAAACGTATTGGGGCTTTTTGGTTTTTTATGGAACTCATATATTGACTGAAGCATTGAAAGAACAAATACAGAGACCCTATCAATGAAAAGAATTATTCTAATATCATTATTATATCTGAGTGTTATATTTCCTCAGAATTCCATTGTAAAACAATTCAGTAAAGCATTTGCAGATGTA
>JGI26262J51727_1000347_pt1 | contig 25473 bp, 27 predicted proteins | sample SaaInlV_150m_DNA_3_FD_51727 | JGI IMG/M metagenome (IMG submission 51727)
CCTTTGCCAGTCTCTGTGCATCTGAAAACTAGATTTACACGTTTCGTTGGTTTTTCTCCTGATGGTTTAGGACGAGGGAAACCCCTGTAACCAGAAGTAACTTTACGGAATCTTCTTTGACCCCATTTTAATTCACTAGCGCGCCTTTTCTTCACACGCTCAACTGTATGTTCTGTGTGCTTACCTGCAGAAGGACTGTAACGCATTACTTTACGCGGCATCTTAACCATCTTTAGCACCTTAGCGTCTTACGACGAAGCGGGCGACTGACGACCCGTATATGAACTCTGTCGCGCAATCTCCGAGCCAGCAATTGCAAATTTAGTGATTTAATCTAAAAAAGATAGATGAAGTAGTAGCGCGGGGGAATCGTCGTGATTGTTGACTTTATGCTGGTTTGGTTGGGTTTTTTCCTCATGTTAGTCGGTGTATCTTGGGCAAGAATGGGGCCAGCATTTCAAAGAAATAGATACTATAAGCCGATTTTCATTGTCGGACTTTTATGTGTTATTGGTGATTTATCGCAATCTCAAGATCAGTCAAAACACATAGAAGAGTTCCAAAGCCTCATTATTGACTTCTTACCATGGTTCTTAACAGCATTTCTTGGTTATTATCTAGTTTTATTGGGTGCCCCAACTTACATGAAAGTCAGATACCCTCCTCTAATTGCAGGGTGGATAATTATCTTTATTTCCTTTTATTTATATTTTGAATATAATAACCATTTGTCAGTTATGGATATTTTAGTTTCTCTTTCAACAATAGTTGGGATTTCTTTTTCTTTGATTTATTTCTTCTTCCTTGTTAGATTTGTAGAAAATCGAATTCCNCCTGAAGGCNCTGCTCCTGAATTAACAGATAGTGAAAAAGAATTTGTGAGAAAAATTATTTCGAAGAACATAGGAGGCGATGAGAAATGAATGATGTCTTAGTACAAGTATTATTTTCTATAATCGGCGGATTTATACTATTGAATATTTCATTAATAATTTTCCAAGTAGTATCTTATCATCCCTACAGTCGACCAATAGTTCCAATATTCTTCCAATCAATTTCTGTTTTTCTTAGTCTTGTAATTATTATCCTAATAGATGGGCAAGAAATCTCATTATCTTCCCAATGGGCATCGGAACTTGAATCATCATTGATTTTAGGGATTACGGATATTATGAGAATTCTTCCTCTTTTCTATGTTTTAATGCTATATTTCCTTTTCAGAGCATCTACAAGGGCCCCCCTAGAATCACCTCTTTTGGAACTTTTAGAATCAGAATAGGTGGTTAGTTTACAACTCCTCTCAAGGGTAACTCTCATAACAAGTCGGTAAGTCGCCGCGCTATCCAATAGGTGTTATCATGTCCAAAGGCACTCCAAGCATGGGTAAGAGACAAAAGTCAACTCACATTCGTTGTAGACGTTGCGGCCGTCATTCTTACCATAAGCAAAAGTCAGTATGTGCATCTTGTGGATATGGTGAGACTTCACGTATGCGTAAGTATCAATGGAGCAAGAGAAATCGTTCCATGGGCAGTAAATAATCAAGTACCATATTAGCAAAGTGCTAAGACCCTTATGACTGAGCGAGGTTTGTTCTACATGTGTGGTATCATTGGTATTGTTGGCAGTCCAGAATATTCAGTTGCATCAGATATATACGACGGGTTACTTGTTCTACAACACCGTGGCCAAGATGCAGCAGGCATTGTTACTTTTGATGAACACAATATGTATCACAGAAGAGCCAATGGATACGTTCGTGATATATTCAAACAAAGACATATGAAATCTCTCAAAGGATCGGTAGGGATTGGGCATGTCAGATATCCTACTGCTGGCAGTTCTTCAGTAGCAGAGGCTCAACCATTCTATACAAACACTCCATTTGGAGTTAGCTTGGCGCATAACGGCAATCTAAACAATACAGAAGACATATTAGAAAGCTTACTTGAATATGATCATCGAAGAATCAACACAAGTTCTGATTCCGAGGCCCTACTAAATTTATTCGCTGCTGANATTCAACGTTCACTAAACGGTCGTCCAGGTGGTATAGGNATGTTAAATTCTGAAGATATATTTCGCGCAATAGAAAGGACACATATGAGAGCCGAAGGAAGTTATAGTGTAGTTTCATGTATAACTGGTTGGGGAGTGGTCGCTTTTAGAGATCCCAATGGTATCAGGCCATTATGTATGGGGACCAGAGATGTAGATGGATTCACAGAATATGTTTTTGCTTCTGAAAGTGCTGCATTAATGGCCTTAGGATTCGAACTAGAAAGGGATGTTGAACCTGGTGAAGCGGTTATNGTACGTAGAGATGGTAGTTTTACATCTAAACAGTGCCACCCTGAGCCACAACATCGTCCATGTATATTTGAACACGTATATTTTGCTCGTCCCGATTCTGTTATTGATGGAGTNTCTGTTCATGAAGCACGTCTTAGAATGGGTTCTTCTCTGGCACGTCGAATCATGAGAATAGAACCTAATCATCAAATAGATGCTGTAATTCCTGTTCCTGACAGTGGTTGTATCGCTGCGCTTGAATTAGCAAGAGAGTTAGGTGTCCCTTACCGTGAAGGTTTCGTCAAAAATAGATATATTGGCCGTACTTTTATAATGCCTGGGCAGTCAGTTAGACAGGACTCTGTAAGGAAAAAATTGAATACTATTGAGAGTGAATTCACTGGAAAAACAGTGCTTATTGTTGACGATAGTATTGTCAGAGGTAACACATCTAAGAGAATTGTTGAGATGGCTAGGAAAGCGGGCGCTACAAAGGTGTTCTTTGCGTCTGCTGCTCCTCCAATAATTCATCCTAACGTCTATGGAATTGATATGCCTGCTAAGGATGAATACGTGGCACATAACCGTTCTAACTCTGAAATATGTGAGGCAATTGGCGCGGACTGGATGATTTATCAAGATTTAGAGGATTTAGTTGAAGCATGTTTGGGTGCTGGCGATAATAACATTGCTACATTTGATTGTTCTTGCTTTGATGGAATTTATGTCACCGGTGGTGTTACAGATGAATACCTAAACAGAATTGAGAAATCGCGAAATGATAATGCGAAGAAATCTGTATCTGTTTAACACATTTACCAGTTAGAATGAAAGAGTATTGTTGCTCAGTATATTCATGTACCCTACTATTGATGTCATCAAAAGTGTCGACATTAGTGGAATACCTACTGCTACTTGCAATACCTCAGATGGTTGTATAGCAGTGGGTGACGGTAATGGTCAGGTATCAATTTTCAATGTCAATGGAGAGTTGATTCATTCATATTCTGTCGAGGGGAAAGTCACTGATTTAGCCTTTATACAAAAAAATTTAATCGTGGGTTCTAGTATCTCTGGAATATCAATTTTCTCAGGTTCCTCGGAATTTCATATCCCAAACGCTGGCTGCGAGATTATTGTAGTTTCAGGGATAAATTTTCTAGTTTCTGACGGGTCTGATTCTTTATATTGTTTCAATTCTAGTGGCGAATTACAATGGGAAAGAAGAATAGGACACATTACTCATATTTCAGGTTCCTTGGATGGTTATTCAGCTATTGCTTTAGAAAATGGCAGTATTATGATATTAGATCGAAGTGGGGATATATTACATGACTCATCTGCGCCAAATGATGATATTGAAACTGTCTCTTGCATGGTTTTCCGTCAAGATAATATTCTAGTTGTCGCCCGAAATTCTCTTGGTTTAGTAATAGATAATAGACCAGAAAATCGTATTGAATGTTGGAGTGTGAAAAGAGGTTTAATCCATACATGCGAGGTCGAAAGTATTGTCAATTCAATCANTAGCACTATGGAGGGAGTTATTCTAGGATGTTTTAATGGGGAATTATTGGCTCTCAAGATAGGTTCCATTACTCAAGAACTATTAGCGAAATTTGATTATCCTGTGGCGAAGATATTCTCGTGGGAAGATGATATTCTAATCGCTTCGTGGTTTGATGTTGCCCGAGTTAATTCTGAAGAAGGAATTATTTGGAGTTTGGAGCATAAAGGTATAGTTGAGCATATTGTGAGTATAGGTGATTCTAAAGTAGCCATACTGGGTGATGATAAGAAACATAGTGAATCTAATCCAATATATGTCATAGATCCTAATTCCGAAATTAAATCTACCGACTTTTCCTTTGAGGAAGAATTTACCAATAGCCTGAATGATTCAAATGAATTTTCAGGCGCGCTCTCAGAAGATGAAGAAGAAGCATCNTCCCGAAGACCAGAGTTGCCTACAAACACCTCTGAAATTTTTGATGCATTGGATGAAGAGTTACAGATAATAATAGATGAGCCAATAATTGAGATAGATTTACTCGAGGATTTATCAAAATCTGCTAAATCACTAAACCTTCCTCCTATTGTGGATGTCGGCGAAGATAAAACAATCGCTTCAGAATCTGATGGTACTACAATAGTTTTACTTGATGGAAGTAAATCATATGATCCTGATGGTTTCATTAAAAATTGGTCATGGGTAAATGAAAATGATAAGGTGATTTCAGAATCTCCCCAAGTCAAGGTAAAATTACCTAAGGGAGTACATGTTTTTTATCTAACAGTATTCGACGATAAAGGTGCATCCTCTCGAGCGACTCTTACAATTCAAGTGACCTAATCGGTTTCAACAATCTCAACTTTACTCGTATACCAGACGACTCTTGCGTTATTCTCCCATATATCCTCATCCGACATTCCGTCTAAGAGTATCGTGCTTCCAACTGAAAGAAACGCGGGGTCTACTGTTGTATTAGTTCCCCACGGGTATTCGTCGTTATCCTCTGCAAAAATATCCCAATCACTAGTTATAGTTTCATGATTTATGACTTCTTGCTCAAACATACGATACTCAAAAGAAACAGATCTCAATGCATAATCAGCTACTTGAAATACACAATTATGCGAAGGTCTCGTGAAAGTAGTATTCTCAATAATTGTCATATTAAGGATACATACTTGACCATTCAGCATCCCCTCGCTATCTCCATTGTCATTGTAACCGAGAACTAATGTCACATTTGTATCTTGATTTAATTCCTCATGAATAACTTCAACTAATGTAAATCTCAATCCTGCGTCTCCATTAGGATCTAAATCGGAATTGTCTGGCACACCATCATTATCTGAATCAGAGAGCCCGGTTTGATAATTATCAAAGACAATATCTGCAGTTGCATACCCGATTAATATTCCAACAAATATTGCAGATAGGATAGCAATTCTTACATTTCTATCTTCGAACACATTGTTACTCATAATTAAACCGAAAGGTCACCATAATTTCAACGCATTGCAACTAATTAAGATTTTAATTCAGAAAGTGCTGATTTCAGCGCAGGAATNGCCTCTTCCCAAGTTGCGACAATTCCATAGTCTGCAACTCCAAAAATGGGTGCATCAGGGTCTTTGTTGATTGCTAAAATGTATTTACTTGATCTCATACCAGCAAGGTGTTGAATAGCTCCTGAGATACCTACAGCGATATATAATGATGGAGTTACAGTTTTTCCAGTTTGCCCAACTTGCATTCTATGAGGCATCCCCCATTCGTCGACAACTGCTCTGCTAGCTCCAACTGCTGCTCCTACAATGTCTGCAATATCTTCTAGGTGAGAAAAATTCTCTATTGATCCTATTCCTCTTCCACCTGAGATGATAATATCTGCTTCTGTGACATCTAAGCGTTCACTTGCTTTGTTAATTGCTTCTTGAATTGATATTTTGATATCCGCAGATTGATTGACTGTATTGATAGGTGCTTCTCCTCCCAATCCAGCTGCTTCAAATGCATTTGGTCTTAGGGTAATTACAGCATCTCCAGATACTGTCAGCGTTTCTACAGCTTTACCTGAATAGATTGGTCTTTTTACTATAATTCCTTCTGAAATTGATACAATATCTTGAATTATTGGTATGTTTCTTTTTGCTGCTAATCTCGCCCCTATTTCTCTGCCATTTGGTGATGCTGAAATTAAAATATTGCCTTCACATACAGTATTTAATGCAGTACTCCAAGCACCTCCGTCAAAGATATCAAAGCAATCGCCAACTACAGAAATTACCTTTTCAACACCCTCGATACTAGCCGCTTCTGCTTCTGCTTTACCATTTGGGCAAATAACTATTGATTTCGAACCAATGCTAGATGCAGCACCAATTAACTGATACGTAGTAGGATGAAGGTTTTCGCCATTTGTTTCTGCTATTATTGTAAAATTCATTATATTCACCTCAAATTACATTTGCCTCATTACGTAGTTTTGAAACAACGGTGGTAACATGTTCAGGGCCCTCGAATTTTTGACCTTCTGCTTTTTCAGGAGGCGGAGTTTGTGAATCTAGATGAATGTTTGATCCATTTAAATCAACGTTCAGATCTGATGAAGTAATTGACTCAATAATTTTCTTTTTAGCCATCATAATTCCTCTGACATTTGGTCTTCTGAGTTCTACAGTTCCTTTGTCAAAAGCAAAGACGCTAGTTCCTTCAGTAGACACTTTTTCGGAGCCAGTATTACTAGGTCTCATTGTAATATATTTCCCATCAGTATAATTTACTTCTGAAACCAAAGTCACACACGTTGCCTCAAGTATTTCCGCAACTCCAGGGCCAGTAGAACCTGCATTAGTGTCAGCTGCTTGTTTCCCGCAAAGTACAACATCTACCTCATATTTTCTAATTGCTGCAGCTAATAGTTGCTGGACATGAGTACTGTCAGTAACTCCTTCGTCTGAAATGTGAACTAGAGTATCTGCACCTACGGCAGCAGCATCAGTAAGCATTTTCTTCGATCTGTCGGGGCCACAAGTAATTGCAATCAGGGCTCCTCCATTGTTCTCTTTCATTTGTAATCCTGATTCCAAAGCATATTCATCATATGGGCTCATAGACCATTTGCTTACTGAATTTTCATCAACTTTCCCTCCTGATATAATAATCTTGGCGGTAGTGTCGGGAACNTGTTTTAGTAATACTGCAATATTCATATTCAACCCTCTATTTTATCCGAATGTTTATTCATGTTTCAATTTAACTAACCAATCACTAGTCTTATGCTTCTCTTGTAAATGCTTGAATTCCTGTGATATGTCTTCCAATAATCAGGTTATGTATGTCATGAGTCCCTTCATATGTTTTTACTGATTCTAAATTTGCCATGTGCCTCATAATAGGGTACTCATCTAGTATTCCATTTGCACCATGGATATCTCTGGCAACTCTTGCAATTTCTAGAGCAATATCTACATTATTCATTTTCGCTAGTGAAATATGCTCTGGGATCCAAGTCCCTGCATCTTTCTTTTGTGCTAGATGATAAGCTAATAATTGTCCCTTTGTAATTTCTCTCAGCATCCATGCTAATTTATTTTGGACAAGTTGGTAAGATGCTATGGGGTGATTAAATTGTATCCTNCTCATTGCATATTCCTTTGCAGAATCAAAGCATGCCTGAGCCGAGCCCANTGCCCCCCATGAGATGCCAAATCTTGCATTATTTAGGCAGGAAAAGGGNCCTCTTAACCCTTTGACTCCTGGTAGTATACGATCTTTAGGTATCTTACAATCTTGGAATACTAATTCACTCGTAACACTTGCTTTGAGTGAGTGTTTACCTTTCATCTCAGGAGCTGAAAAGCCAGGNTCGTTTTTCTCAATGATGAACCCTNTNATAACTCCATCTAACTTTGCCCAGACTACAGCAACCTCTGCTATAGTTCCATTTGTTATCCACATTTTAGCTCCATTTATTAAATAATGATCTCCTTTATCTTCAGCCTTGGTAATCATGTCACCTGGATTAGATCCATAATCAGGCTCAGTTAATCCAAAACAACCTATCCATTCTCCACTTGCCATCTTTGGCAAATAATGATTCTTCTGTTCTTCGCTACCAAAATCCCATATTGGATACATTGCTAGAGAACCTTGCACACTTGCGAAGGATCTTAATCCACTATCTCCTCTTTCAAGTTCTCTACAAATCACTCCATAAGCCGCATATGAAAGTCCAGGACATCCGTATCCTTTCAGAGGTGCTCCTAGAACTCCCATCTCTCCCAAAGCCACTCTCCATTCGTCTGGAAAAAGTCCGTCTCTACACGCATTTTCGATGTTTGGTATGACTTCTTCATCAACCCAATCTCGTACCATGTCGCGGACCATTCTCTCTTCTTCACTCAATAATGAGTCAACATCGTAGAAGTCTAATGCCTCATATGCCATAATTCTCATCCATCGGCAATAATCGGTGCCACATGAATGTTCCTAATTGAGCCAGTAGATTTGGAAAGTTATCTTTTTCTTTGTCCTTTCCTTTTTGCATCTATTTTCTCTTGCTTATTACCAAATTTCATTGTCATCCAATACTGCATTTTTGGTGATGCGGTATACGCTAGAGTAATTATTAGCATAGCTATTGTTAATGGTATTAAGAATCCAATAAATCCACCAAGAACTATCCCAATTCCTCCTGATTCTTCAGTAGGGTGGAACTCTACCATTGTGCCGCGGCTAGTGATTAACCATCCACTATCTTTTCCCGTATTCCATGACCCCACTATTCTCTCTCCAGAGATTGTAGCGTCGAAAGATTGAGCATCTTCATTATCTAGCCAAGGATACGTGGCATTCTCTTTGATATTGTGTTCAAGTAGCGCGAAAGGTGCAACTATAATCAATGATCTNGTATCTTCTTGATGGCTTAGATAGGTGAATTTCCCCTCTACTCCTTTGATGTTACTAACTGATAATTTACTTTCAAGAGCTCCTGTTGTATGTAGTTCAATCATACCAACTTGTTGATCACTGGATACGGATACACAGTATTGGATATAATTAGTGGGGCATATCACACTAGTCCAAGGATAGAAACTTCCTCCTATCCAAGTGAGAATATGGTCTCTATCAATTATCCCAATTCCATCAGTCGATGATGATACTACGCAGAGCATGAGGTCATTGTGACAGTCGATACTCGTGATGTCACCTTCTCCTCTTCCATCAATCAGATGTGTTTCAAGTCCTCCATCGCCTTCCGCTCTAATGCGCCATAACCATCCATCATCTCCTCCTACATAGGCCCAAGAACCAGCAGTATTCCAAGAAACAGCAGTTAATTTTGTTTGAGCAAAGTTTAGCTGTTCACCTGCTTGAGTTAGAGAATAATCATCGGATGCATAACGTAGTACCATTCCCTCATCTCCAACTAAAAAAGCAGTCCCTCCACTAGGGTGCCAATCTGCATCCCTCATTGTCTGTTTATCAGTTGCAGAGAGCGGTATTCGGATTTCGGGTCTATCTGCGAATATAATTTCTGCATAACCTTCGGCACCATAAATCAAAATTCGGTTTCCTTCAGGATTNTCTGCTATTCCTTGAATTCCCAAATCATTTNCGCGAGATATTATTGAATCTAACTCTACGGCTGAATCTGCACTGACTATTGGCGATGCCAATACAGTCATCATCACAGCAACCATTAGCACTGCCCGCCTTACTCTCATAGTAGCCCGAATACGAACATAGGTTTAGCCCTGTTTAATAGCCCCTCAGATGTTATCTTTCTCTCGTAGTATTGAATAAGCAATTACTGCGCGCATGACTTATGGAGAGATTCGACGTTAAGCGAGGATTGATGAAACAAATTATGGCAGATGGTGGATTAGCGGTATTAGGAAAGAAATATTTTGATACGGTTGAAGCAGAAGGAGAGACCTCTTTTTCAGGTTCTCATGATATTATGACCTCTATTAAAGCACGTTTTTCTGAAAACGGTGCTCTAGTAATCGATGTCAAAAATGTCCCTCCCAATTTTGATGATCCGGAAGCAATGAAAATTGCCCAGGATAGCCGTAGAAGATGGACTCAATTTTTAGACGAAGCAACAGGATATAACTCCAAACAACGCGGAGATAAAGCCAAAGAATGGGGTAAAAAAGCATCTAAAGCCAAGTCAGCGGTTAGCGCTGCCAGACATTTCATGAAGATGTCTTCTAATGTTACTGAAGAGGTTCAAGAACAGGCAGAATCTTTAATTCAAGAAATTGAGTCAGCATTAGAACAGGGCGAAAATACTAGAGCTGCTGGTCGTGGCGAGAAATTAGATAAATTATTCAAATAAGGTGATTTAGTGAGTAAGCCCGATCCTCTATCACTTCTTGATGACGAGTCTCGAAGTAAGATAGAGAGAATGTTTAGCAGTTGTGAAGAAGTAGTGGGAATAAATCATGTTGCTAAGGTTCTATCTGGAAAACCGACACATTCAGGCGATAGCCAGTTGAATGCATATATCGGCCTTGAACCAAGTGGAAAGGCTCATTTGGGTTGGATGATTCTTGCTGAAACCATGAGTAAAATGCTCGATGAGGGCGTTAATATCACTATTTTATTAGCGGATTGGCATGCTTGGGTAAATGACAAATTTTCTAGAGATATGGGGAAAAAATTTCATTAGCAGCAGATTATATGTCTGAAGTATTCAGAGTTTTATTAGGTCACCCTTCAGAGGGAACAGGTCCTGGTGAGATTAGATTCATCCGTGCTTCAGAAATGATGGATTCAGGAAAGTACTGGGAACGAGTCTTAAGATGTTCAAAAAATATGAGTTTATCTCGTGTAAGGAGGACTTTCAGTATTATGGGTAGGGATGAAGATTCATCCGATCATGACTTATCTGCATTTTTTTACCCAGCATTACAATCAGCAGATATATTCGAATTAGAAATCGACATCGCATTGGGCGGCATGGATCAGAGAAAAGCGCATATGTACATGCGCGAAGTAGCAGATAGGAACAAATGGGTCAAAGCCACTTGCATCCATACTCCTATGTTATCTGGATTAAAGGGTGCAGGAGGGAGAATGGACTCTTATGACCATAAGATGTCTAAATCAGACCCTAATAATGCTATACTGCTACATGACACTCCAAAGAAATTAGACAAAAAAATGCGTAAAGCATTTTTAGAGATTGGAAATAACAATTCTGCTATATATGAAATTGCAAGATATGTGTTATTTCCAAGGTTAGGTATTCTGAAAGTAAATCCTAAGCCAGAGTTTGGTCATCCTTCTGAATGGAACGACATTGATTCCTTTATTTCAGCCATAAATGATGGAACCATTCATCCATTTGATGCTAAAATGGCTATTTCCAGGGGTTTGGAAGAAGTATTACTGCCTATTTCTGAGTATTTCTCAGATAAGTCTGAGATATTAGATGCAATGAATTTAATCACTGGCTCTCAGTAAGGCGTTTTGATAATTGGCTGCTTACACCTAATATCGTAGTAGGTATCATAACCCTCTTTCCTTGCGCCAAGGTTTGGAGGAGTTGTAATGACAGAGGTAGGAATTGATGATATAGCAATACATTTCCCTAAATTATATTTCGATATGGAAGATTTTGCAGAATTCCGTGGAGCGGATTTCGGCAAACTAAATCGAGGTTTAGGTTTGAAAGCAATGGCAATACCAGATGTGCACGAAGATACTGCAACTATGGGAGCTAATGCCTGTGCCCGCTTAATAGATAGAAATAATCTCGATCCAAATAAAATAGGTAGAATTTATCTTGGTACTGAATCAGCACTTGATGGTGCCAAGCCTACTGCGACATACATAATGGATATGTTAGAGCAAAGGTATCAGAGCGAATATGGAATAGACTGCTTTAGAAATTGTGACGTCGTAGATCTGACATTTGCCTGTATCGGAGCCGTTGATGCAATGCATAACACACTAGATTGGGTCGCAAGAGGCGGAGAGTCACAAGATAGGATGGGGATAGTTGTATTCGCGGATAATGCGAAATATGATCTTGAATCATCTGGTGAATATACTCAAGGAGCCGGCGGCGGAGCTATCCTAATACGCCATAATCCTAGGTTAATTGTAATTCCAGATAATTGGGGAGTGTCAACAATGCCAGTTCATGACTTCTTCAAGCCTAGGAGGGAAGTTGATATGAAAACAGTCGTAGAAAATGTCCTGGACCTAGCCGAAGAAGCCGGAGAAGAGCCAAGAAAAGCAGGTCTGGTAGAGAAAATTCTCGATATTTTACCTCTATCGTCTCTAAAAGATAATATTCTATTCGAATCTAAAACTTTGAAAATTCATAAGGATACTCCTGTATTCGATGGTCAGTTTTCAAATCGTTGTTATTCTGAATCAGTTAAGCAGGCTTTCATTAATTTTAGAATTGAAGCAATACGTTCAGGTCGTTATGACCCAAAAAATGATGAGATTCTTACAAATCAGTGGAAAAGAATAATTGTACATCTTCCGTATGCTTTCCAAGGGAAAAGGATGTTTCCCGATGTTTTCAGACATGATCGTAGACANCTACCAATCTGGGATGAGATAATTCAGGAAATTGGCGAAGAACCATTCCCTGAGAATTTTGAAGATACTCGAGAAGGTTATGAAGAATTCGAGAAAGCAAATGACCAATATAGGAGACTTATTTCTAAGACTCCGATGTTTAAGAAATTCGTTGAAGCAAGAATTGAGAAGGCTCAGCGCGCNTCCAGCCTTGTAGGGAACCAATATACTGGTTCAATTTTCCTTGCTTTGATGTCAACAATTGAATCAGACTTTTTGGAAAATGAGGAAATGGCAGGTGAAAGAATAGGTCTTTGTGGCTATGGTTCTGGCGCTAAAGCAAAAGTATTCGAAGGAATAGTTCAGCCCAATTGGGAAGATGTTGCAGTCAAGTTCAACCTATTTTCTAGACTTACTGAAAGGCATCCAATTGACAAAGAAATCTATGAATCTCTTCATAGAGGGTCACAGAAGCAATCAGTTGTTCAACCTAAGGCCGAGTTTGCATTAATATCGATAGGTGGCACTGATGTTTTAGAAGGTCAGAGAAAATATTCTTGGGTTGAATAATTTTTTAAAATTATATTTATTCAAGGTTTGATGGCCCTGTTTATTACTATTTTTTGTACTTCTTGTGTACCTTCATATATTTGGGTTATTTTAGCATCTCTGAAGAATCTCTCGACTGGGAAATCAGTAGTGTAACCGTACCCGCCAAGTATTTGTACGGCCCTCTCAGAAACCCACATCGCAGTATCTCCCGCGAATAGTTTAGCCATACTTGCTTCCTTTGTATGTCTCTTTCCTCCTTCTTCGTAGTGTTTTTGTTTAGCCCATGCTGCTTTGTATACCATCATTCTAGCGGCTTCAGTTTGGGTAGCCATATCTGCAAGATAATTTCCAATACTTTGATGATGTGAGATTGGTTTTCCGAAGGCTAATCTTTCATGAGAGTAGTTTAGTGCAGATTCAAATGCTCCTTGAGCAATTCCTAATGCCTGTGCTGCTATTCCAATTCTAGAATTATCTAATGCATTCATGGCGATAGGAAAACCTTCTCCTACTTCTTTCAATACATTTTCTACAGGTACTTTGCAGTTTTCTAATAATAAAACACATGTGTCAGAAGATCTAATTCCTAATTTTTCTTCCTTTTTACCTACTGTAAATCCTTCCATTGATGAATCAACTATGAAAGCAGTAGTTCCGCCATGTTTCTTTACGCCGTAATCTGGATGATCTACATCCTTTGCGAACAAAACATAAATATCTGCACTTTTCCCATTTGTAACCCACATTTTTTCTCCATTAATGATGAAATGTTTCCCATCTCCAGATAACTTTGCTTTACAAACCATTGCGGCTGCATCTGTACCCGCTCCAGCTTCAGAAAGAGAGTAAGCGCCTATTTCATTACCTGCAAGTCTTGTCAAGTATTCTTCTTTTTGTTTTTCATTACCATGAAGTGCTATAGTCTTAGCACACAATCCTACATGAACACAATACATTACTGAAAATGAAGGGTCTACTCTTGCGAGTTCCTCGATAATTATTGCTTCTGAAATATCATCGACTGGACTGCCTCCATATTTTTCAGGAATAGTGATGCCCTGCAAGCCATATTCGCAGAATTTCTTCCATTCATCCAGAGGCGGTAAAGCATTCCTATCCCGCTCTAAACAAGTAGGAGCTAGTACTTCCTCTGCAAAGTCACGAACCATCTCTCGAATCATACTTTGTTCTTCTGTCTCCATGAACTCCATTATCTCACCTAACACTGCGAGGTCAATGGTGTTGTTAATGTCTCGTAATGGGAAATGTTACAACTACNGCCAATAGAAGAATTGAAAACGGTTGTCAGTTGGGCGCAGGTCGAGAATTAGTATGGCGGACAGCGATTATTACGAATTTGGCGTGGCACATGGAAGAAAATATACTCTCGAACATCTTTGGTTACAAGTATTAGATGTAAAGAAAGCGGATTCTCAAATTAAGATTGGATTAAGCGAGTTTGTTAGGGCAGAATATGGAGATATTGTCAGAGTAATTCTAACAAAACCTGAAGATGACACGGAGTTTAAATCAGAGGACTCAGATGCAGATGAAGATGATGTTAACCAAGATGACGATGCTGCTACTCCAATGACTAGTGGTGATGAAGTNGGACTTGATGATCTACTGCTTACAGTAACTACAGAACATGATAAATTATTGATAAATGCTCCATTCCCATGTAAAATCGTATCATTAAATGGAGACATTGAAGATAATCCAGATCTCGTTAATGATGATGCTTATGCTGATGGATGGTGTGTTATTGTTCAACCGCATGAGTTTGATCCNGATCAATTTTTAGATGAGCATGAGTATATTGAGTATCTTAATGAAGTTTAATCATGGCCACGATAAAACAGGCCATTTGTCATAATTATCATTTTTCCAATCAATATGTTCTAGATTTTTTAGNACATCATCTTTGCATGTGATNTTTTTTTCTATTTGTTGCCTAAATAACCATCCTTTGAGCATACCAAGCTTCCGACCTGGTTTTATTCCAGTAACTTCTGAAAGTGTAATTCCATCTACAAGCGGCGAATTTTTTTCATGCGGTTTAATTAATTTCTCTAATTGCTGAATAAACTCTAGTGGCTGATGATATTCTAAGATAGCACTCTTTTGTTCATCAGACAAATAATTATTGAATCTTCTCAGGCTCTCTATATTGGTTTTGAATTCTACATTTCTATGTGCATGCAAAAATGATATAAGTTCAAGTTCCCTTTTTGAATATTTGAGTTTATCTCTGAGCTTTACATAGATCTCTTCCTTCTCAGATTCATTATTTCTCAATATTTTAGCCAGTATCACTAGAGGGGATGTGCAATTTACATCTGTTAAATCAACCAACATGTCATTGAAAATAACGCTTAAAACTCCGGTTTCTTTCATTTTAGTCAGTATCTTATCTGAGCATTTACTGCTTAATATTCTCTTTATCTCTTCTCCGATTCTTTCATTAGATACATTTTTTAGCATTTCTTTATTTTCACAAATAGCATTTTCAAGATCCTCTTCCATCGTTCTTATACTGTTTTCATCTTTATCTAAGAATCTAAATGCTCGCATTATCCTTAATCCATCTTCAGCAATTCTTTCTCTAGCTTCACCGACCGCACGGAGAGTATTATTCTGTAAATCATTCTTGCCTCCAAAAAGATCTATTATTCTTCCCTCATCATCAATTGCCATAGCATTTATGGTAAAATCACGACGTGCTAAATCTGCCTCGATTTCTTTCCCGAAGGTAACATTATCTGGTCTTCTTCCATCACCATATGTTCCTTCTTTTCGTAATGTAGTGACTTCCCATTCATTTTTACTATTGCCCTCTAATCTTACAATAACTGTACCATAGTCTTCTCCAATCGGTATGGTCCTTGGGAACAAATCTTTCACTTTATCTGGAGTCAGTGTTGTTGCTATGTCTAGGTCAGGATTAATTTTTCCAAGTAATGAATCTCTCACCCATCCTCCTACAATCCACGCTTTCCCCTCTGTTCTCAGTCTTTCTAAGACCAAATTATCTTCGGCACTAAGAAGATTGAGCGGGGTACTCATGCTTCTGCGTATATGGTATAGGACATCAGGCCTTCGGGCATCAGAACTAACAGTAAGGTACTTCTCGCAATCACAATGCAGGTCGAGTTGGTGCCTTTAGAAATTCTACGGCCCCATGAGGAAATACTACCTAAGAAGGTCGATCAATTAGAGAAAATGACTCATCGTTGGAATGCTTACACGAAGCCACTACTAATTGATCGGTCTACAGGCACAATTCTTGATGGTCATCATAGATTTCATGTAGCTATGAGGTTAGAATTGCTATGTGTCCCTTGCGTCCTTATCGATTATCTTGAAGATGGTATGATTGAACTAGACGTTTGGCCTAATTGTGGTCGTGAGGATGTCACTAAAAAAGAGGTCATAGAGGCAGCGCTTACAGGAGATTTATTCTCTCCTAAAACTAGTCGCCACAGACTTTCTGACCATCTTCCACCTATTGCAGTTCCCTTATCTAGATTAAGAATGCCTGCATTGTAAATCTTAATCTATACTTTTGATAAACATTTGAGCAGAATTAGATATTGATTCACTCTTTGAGTGTTGCAAATTAGTTACAATTTGCATTAATTCTTCATCATCCTGTTTTTTTCCGAATAAATCTTCTATTATACGTGCCCTGAGTACGTCACTTCTTTTTCCGTCTTGTAGTATTTCTTTTCTAAATTCATTCGCTTCAATAGAATTATTTCTTCTTAAGACTCCAGAAATTAATTTTTCATTAGATGAATTAAAAATAGCTGTAATCAGATAATTCATGCTTTTCCAGTCTTTATTTTTCAAAGATTTAACGACTGCTCTAACCAGTTGGGGATTCTGCTGTTCTATCCATTCCGGTATTTCCCCCCGAATCAACTTGGATTCTCTTCCACTTTCTATTAGCATTATAATCGCGTTAATTTGTGCGTTTTTATCATTTTCAGCGATATCAATTATAATCTTATCATATTCTCCTGAGGCATTAAGTTCAGGTCTTGCTATTAGAATAGATACCGCTTTTTTCCTTATTCGCGCTGATTTATCTTTTAGAGCAATTTTAATCATTTCTTCATCTATTAGTTCCATTTCCTCAATCTTTTCTAGGGCCAGTACACGTACTCCGGTTTCATCAATCTCCATCGCTTCTCTAATGGATGAACCATCTTCTTGGAGTCTAACTTTCCATGCATTTTGTTTGACTAAATGGTCACTATCATTCGATAATTTCTCCAGTATTTTTTTAGATGATTTACCAATTCTTGGAGCGATTTTAGATGCTAAAACACGCTCTTCAACTTTTTGGGAAGATGCGAGTCTCTCTGCCAATTCAAGATCTTTCATCGAAGCCCATTTTTGAATCGCAAGTAGTGCCTTCTCTCTGAACCATTCATCCGAATCATCCAGTAAAGGTATGAATGCATCAATTGCAGTAGAGTCATTTAATTCAAACAATTTTCTTACGGCTCTTCTTCTTTGTCGAACATCTCTATCGTTCAACTGCCGTATTGCTGCTCTAACCACAAAACTCCCACGCGTATGCAGTGCAAGAATACTCCTATTCAAGGAACTAGGTCTTTATGGCCACCTGCCATCGATGAACTCTCGTCACCTAAATCCTCAAAACTCACCAAATCTATTGATGTAATATGACTAATTATTGGCCAGATAGGGGCCAGCCATTCCATTTCTGACATAATCAAATCCATGACTGGATGTTCTAAAATCTCTTCTTCAGAAGTTTCTTCTGAGATGGGGGGGATGTCTCTAGGTAGTTCTCTTAGTGAGATGATAAGCTGCTCAATGCTTTGATAAATCGTTTCATTTATTTCAATAATATCTGACATTAAAGTAAGTGAATCTTCTAAATTTTCTGCTAAAACATAAGGGTCAAGAGGATTTCTTTCAGCACTAAAAGTATCCATTGGACCAAAAACTACACCCCCCAAGTCAGTATCTAGCCACTGGTTGGAATTTTTTTCTCTTTTTAGTAATCTTTGCTGTATTGTTCCTCCAAATGGTCCTAGAACAAATGCTCCATCTTGTAAAACAACTTCTAAAAATTCAGGAATTTCTCTTATTGCACCTGTAATCAAAACTCTATCTACTGGTTTTTCAAAATCTTCAAAATAATCCATGCTAGATGCTGACAATACTCTAATGATGCCTTTTGAATTATATTTTTCTAGAGTGTCTATAGTATGTTCAAGAACTTCATTATGCGGTTCGATTATTGTAACTATTCCGTTGATTCCTAGCAGTTGATCTAATATCGCAGCCAAGTAGCCTCCTTTGGAACCAATTAATAAGAAGTGTTGACCATTTCGAATCTCTAAATGATGCAACAAAGTCGCGATCATATGCGGCGCGGAAATATTTTTCTCAGCTCCAGCCATAGTTGTCATGAATGTTACAGGTTTATCCTGCCAAAAACCTTCAACTGAGTAATCAACAAAATCTTCAATATTCACTGATTTAAATGCATATTCGACGTTTTTATCTAATTTGACACCAGATGACTTTAGGTTCTCTAACAGGTCATCGATACTACTCAAAACACCACTCTCAGACAGAATGTTCAACCGCCAATCATTTGAATGCGACGCTGCCCGAGTCTCTTTGTGGGGCCCGTGGTCTAGGGGTTATGACGTTGCTCTTACAAAGCGAAGATCGCAGGTTCAATTCCTGCCGGGCCCACCACTCTAACCCTCCATTAGTCAGTGTAAACAGTCAAGAAGGACTGCTGTGAGGGCTACGTGTGGTAGAAGAGCCGGCGGGATTAGCATCTCGGATGACTAGACGTTTGCGAAAGAAGGGATGGACCATATCTACTGCGGAGTCATGTACTGGTGGGTTACTAGCGTCATTAATTACAGATATATCCGGGGCATCTCAATGGTTTAGTCAAGGATGGGTAGTTTATTCCAATGAAGCCAAGATGAGAGAATTGGGCGTGGAAAAGTCTGCTTTTGACGAGGGTGAAGCTGGAGCTGTTTCACACGAAGTAGCGGTCCAAATGGCTCAAGGTGCTAGGTATCAATCTGGTTCTGATGTCTCAATTGCAATTACTGGAATCGCTGGTCCTGGAGGTTCTACTCCGGATAAAGAAGTAGGTCGTGTACACGTTGCGGTAATTGCAGGGGACTATTTTCTTGTTCGCAGAATGGATTTCGGCGATAATGATAGACTAGATAACAAGCGTTCATTTGCAGTTTTCGCTCTACGTCTTGCCCTTGAAACATTAGATAGATTGGAAGGGCAACTCGATAATTCAGAAGATGAAGGTAATGAATCAGAAGATATTCAATCAGACATATCTGAAATGGATCCTTCTTCAGAAGAATGGGAAGGTAGTATGTCATGGACAGTTGAAGAAACAACTGTAGCAGAAGAGATTCAAAAAGTAGATTTAGCGTCCCTTACAGATTGGGATGAATGACTTCTTCACATCGATATTATCATGAGCGTATGTATCTGACAAGGAACATATGGCGTCGGACGATTGGGCGGAACGGCAGAAGATATTGCTNGCCGCAGGCATTCTCGTGACAACGCAAGACGCTAAAGAGAAAATAGAATCACTAGATAATTTAACGCCATTAATTGAAGCTGCTAATTCATCTAATATTCAGATTCTTAATTCTCAATCAATCGATCAGTTGCTCTCTCTAGTTCCTACTAGAATTGATGAATTAACAGCGCCTATGAAGACCTCTCAAGCAACATTGCCTGCTCCTGACAATCCTTCACCTATTGGCCGGGTTATTGCTCCAATTTCTAGTAATGAGATATCTCTTGCACCCCGGCCTCATGGATTATCTCATTACAGTCTCCATGAGTTCCCTATGCTGGCTAAGGATGTAGATTCAGAAATAGAGGTCCATTTTGATATTACTGGGAATTCCGTTACTGAAGGGAAATTATCGGATATCAAATCCTTTTTCAATAGTCGTTTAAGCAAAATTCGTAATTTGATGATTGAGGGGCGTTCGTTACCAAGGCGCCCAGTTTCCAATGCTGAAGCTTATCGAAATCGTCAGCGGTATTCATCTTCTGAATATGAAATTACTATTGTTGGTCTTGTAAGTGAACCTCGTTGGGCTAAATCTGGTAACCTTATGTTTACGGTCGAAGATGAGACTACACAAATTCAATGTCTTCTGAAACCTCCTTCTGGTGCAAATCCATTACATGCAGCTTTGGACGGTTTGATGAATGATGATGTTATAGGTGTCAGTGGATATTTTATTGGTGACCGCACAGATCTGTTTATTTCCTCGAATTTACATATGCCGCCCTTACCAAGAAGAGCGAAGAATACAGCCAGTGCGGATGAGGCGGTTTCTGCTGCATTTCTTTCAGATGTTCATGTAGGAAGCAAAACCTTCCTTGGTCCACAATGGGAAAAAATGATTCATTGGTTTCAAAATGACCCGCTTGCTCGTACAATCAAATATTTTGTTCTAAGTGGCGACGGAGTAGATGGGGTCGGGATTTATCCTGGGCAAGAAAGACATCTTGCAATTACTGACTTATTCAAGCAGTATGGGGAACTTGCCAATCTTTTGAGTGGCCTTCCTGATTGGGTTGATGTGATTATTCTACCAGGTAATCATGATGCAGTACGGCCAGCTGAGCCACAACCTGCACTCGAACCCGAAGTTCAGCAAGATTATTCTGATGCTATTTTCGTAGGTAATCCGTGCGACTTCAGTCTTCATGGTGTTAGAATACTCTCTTATCATGGGAAGAGTATTGATGATTTTGTAGCAGGATTAAGATCAGTAACTTATGCTAAGCCTGAAATGGCCATGCGCTCTATGCTTGAAAGAAGACATTTGGCTCCATCATGGGGAGGCAAGACACCATTATCTCCTGAGCCAGAAGATAGCATGGTGATAGGCACTATACCTGATATATTCGTCACAGGTCATGTCCATGGACAATTTATTGGGGACCATAAGGGTACAACAATAGTTCATAGTTCGACATGGCAAGATCAAACAGATTATCAGAGAATGTTAGGTTTCCAACCTAAACCTTGTATATTGACTGTAATTAATTTACATACTCATGCTTCGGCATCAATACCATTCGCATAATCAATTAGAGAATTCTTCATTGAATATTATTGGCCAGATTCTTCTCAAATCTCTCTCTAATACAATAGGGACCTTTGCTTTTTTGAATGCATCAGAAGCCCTCTGTCTTGCTGGATTAAATCCTATGAAGTTAGATCCCGGTATTTGCATTGATAGATCAGTGCTCGAGTCACCCACACTCCAAACTTTCTCAGGATTAAAATTATTAATTTCTGATAATTTCTTGACCATTATTCCCTTATCATGTGAATCTACCATGGATGGTTTAGGTCCCGCCAGAAAGCCTTTTTCGTCCCAACTGAAATCATTCGCTGCCCAATCATCAACGTTTAGCATGTGTGCAATAGATCCAATGAATCTAGCAACTCCTGATGATACGATTGCAACATATATTCCTCTCTTCTTTAACTCCTCAACAACATCTCGAGCACCTATCATCAATTTCACACCTGAAAAACATCTCATAATTTCATCCATATGGATATTCTCTTGAATATCAAGCCACATTTTGATATCCATTGCCATGAATTCGTCATCAGTAATTTCCTTTTTCAGAAACCTTTCTAAGTTTTCAAGATTATTTGTGCCAAAGTAATCATGTATTTGTTGCCATGATGAACCTATATCGACTAAAACACCGTCACAATCGAAAACAACAGCCTGTATTTCTTTCACGGCCTCACGAATCGTCCTTATGATTTAGATTCTACGAGTCGCATAGATGGCTTGATTGCTGTAATACCGCTCGGAGCATTATGGAGGAAATATTGCCTAATCAAGGTGCGATTAAGGTAAAAGCCCTTTTTTTCGGTCCATTAGCAGAAATGATAGGTCATAAAGTCATAGAATTATCATTACTTAGCGGAACTACTGTGGGTCAGTTGGCTGAAAGATTTGATTTGACTCAAATGCTCTCAAAAGGCCTACTTATTGCGATTAATGGCGAGATAGGTGCAGATTTAGAAACAATCTTAGAAGATTCTTCTGAAATTGCCTTTTTACCTCCTGTTTCTGGTGGTTAAGAGATTAATTAGCCGAAGCCTTTGAACGATAAACCCAACTCAGGGCTAGTATGGGAGTCCTTGGTACTCAAGAAATGGTAATAATTATTGGACTTATATTTGTCCTTTTCGGCGCTAAAAAAATACCTGAACTAGGTTATAATTTAGGGCTTTTCAAGGGGCAAGTCCAGAGAGGCCTTCAAGAAAACAGATCTTCAGCAGGATCAGATATGGACCGTGGCGGAATGACCGAAGAACATAAAGAAGAATCCGAGTAATTATTTCTTCTTCCTTAATTTTAGTTGAGACCCACAGTCAGTACATTCTCCCCAGTCTGATTTTTTCTTATTCGGCACATGTGGGTTGGTAAATTCTTTCTTACATGCCACACATCTTAACTCCCATTCCCATAGTTTACTAATTCCATCTGTTGAAACTGTTATCCAATCGATTCCTGCTTTTTCTGCTATATTTTGTAGCCTGTAGTCATCAGTTACGAGCGTTCTTTTTTCACCAATTGATAATGCTAGTAAATCTAGATCAACTCTAGATAATCCAGCCATATCTCCTGTTTCAATAGCTAATCTACTTGCTTTTGATACACTTTCTTCAGTTGGTACCATCCATACTAAGTTAGCTGCATTAACTACTACTTCTCTTTCGGGAGCAATTCGAATTAATTCTTCTCTCTGAGATGGCACTACAAGACAACTCTCCATCCTATTTATTGGCCATGATATCAAGGCTGCTGTATCAAGAACCTCTCCACTCATAATGTTGCGAGTCGATACTTACATATCAGTAATAGGTGTAATCACATACCTATGTTCGGCAAATGTTCATTCGGGTAATGAGGCAGGGCTCTTTGTGAGTGGTATGAGCCCAAGTGACTATTTCCAACCATTTATTGATTGGGCAGATGGTTTTGGTCTACTTGGATTAGCTTTGGTTTCAGCCTCTGAGGCTGCTTTACAACCAATACCACCCGATGTTTTAGTAATACCTATGGTGGTTGAAGCGGATAGTTTTTTATCAATATCAATAATAGTATTAGTCGCAACACTTAGTAGTGTTTTTGGGGCATTTATTGGATATGCTATAGGATACTATGGCGGAATCCCGATATTAGGGAAATTTGTCAGTCAAGCCAACATAAATCGTCTTAATTCTTTAACCGAGAAATATGGTGCTACTGGGGTATTTATCGCGGCAGTTTCTCCAATACCTTACAAAGCATTAGCTTGGATTGCCGGTGCTGGCCGTATGGATATCCGCCTTTTTGCATTAGCCGGTTTCTTTGGTCGAAGTATTAGATTTGGTTCTATTGGGATACTGATTGGAGTTTATGGTGAATCTGTAAAAAGTTCTCTTACATGGTTAAATTTTAGTATTATGGCTATAATTTGTATTATTATTTTCATTCCTTTAATTAATTGGTGGAATTCATTAAATGTGGAGATTTCTCAATGATAAGGACCCAAGTAATTCCGTTCTTGATAGTATTAATTTTCATCACACAATCTTTTTCATTATCGACAAATAATTCTATTAATNAGTTCGAAGANAACAACTCTAATATTGATGAAAGATATTCTATTGAATATACAGATAACCATACTACNGTAGAGATTGGTCCTTCTTCTAGAAAAGCCATATTAGAGATGCCTGGTGGCCATAATACTAGCTATAAATTGCCATTAGTTGTTGCTTTACATGGTTTTACGAATTCAGGTTCTTTCGTTTCTTCATACTTTGATTTAATAGAAAGTGTGCATAAAAACGGGCATCTTTTATTGAGGCCAGATGGGTCATACAGTGCTACTGGTCAAAGGTACTGGAATGCCACGGATGCATGCTGTAATATTTGGAATGAAGATGTTGATGACGTGTCGTGGCTGACAGTTTTGATAAATGAGGCAATCACATATCACGGTGCAGATCCAGAGGGAATAATACTCGTAGGTCATTCCAATGGTGGTTTCATGGCTCACCGCATGGCCTGTGAAAGAGGCGATATGATCAGAGCCGCGATATCTCTTGCTGGAGCCACATATTCTGATTTTAATGATTGTCAGAACACTGGTCATCCCAATATTTTACAAATACATGGGACTCTAGACTCTGTAATTCAGTATGATGGTGGTTCATTATTTGGTGGTAATTATCCTTCAGCACCTCAAACAGTTAATTATTGGGCGAATCGCTCAGAATGTGACGCTTCTCTAACTTTGATAGACGAATTAGATATTATATCCCCTAGTGGACAAAATGATACGATTGAATATGAATATCTAAACTGTAACTTTGGTAATCGTGTTTCTCTTTGGAAAATTCCAGATGGTGGTCATCTACCTGCTGTATCATCTGCAAGTGATGATGATTTCGCTGAAACAATACTGAATTGGGGCCTCACTGGATACTCCCCTGATTCAGACGGAGATGGTTTCAGAGATGATGTAGACGACTTCCCGCATGATCCGCTTGAAAATCAAGATTCTGATGGCGATGGTGTAGGGGATAACTCTGATGCTTTTCCGAACGATTCAACTGAAACATTAGATTCAGATGATGATGGAGTAGGGGATAACTCAGATGCTTTTCCGAACGATTCAACCGAAACAGTAGATTCAGATAATGATGGAGTAGGTGATAACTCAGATGAGTTCCCTAATGATTCGACTGAAACAGTAGACTCAGATAATGATGGAGTAGGTGATAACTCAGATGAGTTCCCTGATGATTCTACTGAAATTTCAGATACAGATAGGGATGGAATCGGAGATAACTCTGATGTATTTCCTCTCAATCCAAATGAACATCTAGATACAGATAGCGATGGTGTTGGAGATAATTCTGATGCTTTTCCATATAATCCATTAGAAAATATGGATTCTGACGGTGATGGAATTGGAGATAATTCTGATGCCTTCCCTTATGATTCAAATGAGACTTTAGATTCTGACAATGATGGAGTAGGAGATAATTCAGATGTTTTTCCATACGACCCTGATGAAACAATTGATTCTGATAACGATGGAGTGGGAGATAATTCAGATATGTTCCCTAACAATTCTAATGAAACAGCAGATTCAGACAATGATGGAGTAGGGGACAATTCAGATATGTTCCCATATGATCCTGATGAAACAATTGATTCCGATAACGATGGAGTAGGGGATAATTCCGATGCCTTCCCTTATGATTCTAATGAGATATCCGATTCTGATAACGATGGAGTGGGAGATAATTCAGATTCCTTCCCTTATGATTCTAATGAAACAATTGATTTTGATAATGATGGGGTGGGAGATAATTCTGATGTATTCCCGAATAATCCTGATGAATATTTAGATTCAGATGGTGATGGAATTGGAGATAATTCTGACGCCTTCCCTTATGATTCAAATGAGACTTTAGATTCTGA
>JGI26262J51727_1000374_pt1 | contig 24467 bp, 27 predicted proteins | sample SaaInlV_150m_DNA_3_FD_51727 | JGI IMG/M metagenome (IMG submission 51727)
GATCGGAAAATCCAGCATGATTCCAGAATTTTCTCTGACATCAGGAGTCTACCGGCAACACGACGCCGAAAGTGTCACCCCCGGATTCCAGAAACGCTCTTTCTTCGGGCGTAGATACTCTGCCAAGAATGGCATTGCGGTGGGGAAACCGGCCAAAGCGCTCAATAATGTCGTAATGCCTGTTGGCGTAATCCAGCGCGGTCTGTGCAGCTTGTTGGTAGGGCTCAAGGCACCGCCCAGCTAGGATTCGATAGAGCTCTACTGCGCGAATCTGGTCATCCATTGCTTCGGAGTGCTCAAAGGGTAAAAACAGGAAAACCTGCTCGATCGGATGCAGGTCCAGATGAGCATCCTGATCTACAACCTTGCGAGCGAGGTCTAGCGCTGCACTGTCATAGTCAAACGCATGCGCTGTATTGCGATACATATTTCGCGGAAACTGATCCAGGACCAGTATGAGTGCCAGCGTATTTCTGACGTCGTTGCTCCAGTGGTCCAGGTCTCCACCTATCGCAAGATCCGGTAGCCGGTGAAACCGGGCTCTAATCTCATTATCGAACTTGGAATCAGGCACAAACCAGACTGCTTGGCGGCCAGCCAGTTTGTCCACTGAGTCCAGAGAATCTGCGAACCAGAAGTTCAGTATTTCAAGCGGGCCTGTCACGGGGTTCCTGGTTGGTTTGGATCGGTAGGGGATGGAGATTACTCAGTGCCTGCATTGACCAGCTTGGGATGGCCATTGCCCAGAATTCATCAACGTTACGGCAAGACTCATGCAAGGGCTGTTGACCCAGCCATGTCCAGGCCGCATGCAGCGCAGGCAATGGTCTTGTGGACTGTACTGGACGGGCGTCATCACGCTTGCTGATCTTGCGACCGTCACGGTCTCGTACCAGGGGTACGTGGGCATAGGTAGGGGTTGGGTAGTCCAGCAGTTGCTGCAGGTAGACCTGGCGCGGTGTTGATAAGGCAAGATCGGCGCCGCGTATCACATGAGTTACCTGGTCAAGAAAATCATCGACAACCACCGCGAGTTGATAGGCAGTAAAGCCGTCGGCGCGGCGGATAATAAAGTCGCCACTGTCGCATTCAAGATTCTGGTTAACGGTGTTACAGATCTGGTCGTGGATCTTAATTTCCCGGTCGTCAGTACGCAAACGCAAACGCAACGATACCTGCCCAGATCCGGTACCGTCCCAGGTGCGGCAGGTGCCTGGATAGATGATACCGTCTTTGCCATGCCGACCAGCAGCTTCGATCTGCCGCCTTGAACACCGGCATGGATATGCCAGGCCGCGCTGGCGCAATTGGTTAATGGCTTTGTGGTAGTGGTCTTCGCGCTGCGACTGCCAGTGTACGATTCCATCCCAGTTAAAACCGAAAGCCTTCAGCGTGACCATGAACTCTTCGGCTGCCCCAGGGACTGTGCGACCCTGGTCAACATCATCGATGCGCAACAGCCATGTGCCATTGTGGTGCTTGGCATCGGCGAAGCTCGCTACGGCCGCTACCAGTGAGCCAAAATGCAGCTGTCCGGTTGGTGATGGAGCGAAACGGCCTACGTATGGTTCTCGCGAATCCTTTTGCGAGGCAGGTTGATAGATGGCTGGGTCAACCGTTGGGCACATGGTTCCACCACGACGAGTCCTTCAGAGCACGACGCAGTGGTGTATCCACCTCGACAGGCGCGTTGTCAATGTACTGCCGAGCCTCGCTAAGTCCATCACCGCTCAGCGCCCAGAGGTGGTCCATGGCGGCCTGCAGATCGAACCGACGGCCAGTCAGTGCCTCGAAGTTGCGTGTGCCGTCGGTCCATACCGCGCCGTCGTAGTTGGAGTTTTGTATCCAGTTCCAGAGAGTTTCCCGGGTGGTTTCATGAGCTGAATGCGAATCGCCCGTGATCGAGTCAACAAAACCAATATTGTCGATGGTAGTTCGTTCGCGGGCGGCCAGGTCGGCTACCGCCTCTTCCAGAGTTTCGCGGGTACTGTCGATCACACAGGTTGGACAGGGCAACCCGTCGGTATGGTCGATTACCAGTGCCAGTGCGTGCTGGCGTTTGCGGGATACCAGGGAGAATTCCAGCGGCAGGCTAGGGCCGTAGTACATTTGCCAGTCACCTGTCACATGTGGTGCAAGATCATCGAGATCCCAGATCAAAGAGCCAAAACCGATGACAGCCAGTCGAGTCATAAGTTAGCAGGATCAAAGCAGATTGACCCCCCGACTTTGATGCGGTATTGACGTTTGTATACGGACACTCGTGCTATCTTATCTGTTCAATGGGTTTCAGAGTATGGTTTAGATCCAAATTTGGGTTCCCGCCACGACTTCTTACTTTTTAGACATGCGCAACAGTTTCACTCCAACCTTTAACGAATTACCTGATGAGTTGCCTGTGTTTCCATTGCCCGGGGCAGTGATTCTGCCCAATGGCCAACTGCCGCTCAACATTTTTGAAAAGCGCTACCTGAATATGGTGTTTGACGCACTGGCTGACTCTCGACTGATTGGAATGGTGCAGCCTCGGGAGGACAATAACGTGAATCTTCCGGAACTCTATAGCACCGGTTGCGCAGGGCGGATTGTCAGTTTTAGTGAGACTCGGGACAACCGGCTGTTGATAGTACTGGCCGGGGTGTGCCGCTTCGATATTCAGGAAGAATGCGACCCGGTCAGGGGTTATCGTCGTTTCCGGGTGTCATGGGATCGCTTCGCCAATGATTTGGCCCAGGAAGATCTGGAGATTGATTGCGCTGCGCTTTTGACCTCGGCACGGCGTTTTACCGAGAGCCATAAACTCTCGGTCGACTGGAGTGCGCTGGATACCCTTGCCTTGCCAGAACTGGTTGATACCCTGGCCAGTAGCCTGCCGTTCTCCTCAGAAGAAAAGCAGGGCTTGGTCGAGGAAGTCGTTATCGGGGACCGTTTGGAACTTCTGACAGCGCTGTGCGAGTTCGGCGCTATCGATGGGGCCGAAGAACCGACTCTGGCTCATTAGCTATTTCCCCGATCACCCCAAGCCCGCCCTGGGCCAGGGTGTTCCACTGCCGGTGCGAGAGTTTCTGGTCGAGTACCGGGTAAACAAACCGGGTTTCCCTCTCGGTATGGTGCTCTAACAAGCCTTGCATCCTGGCGAGTCCAGACAGCTGGCACACCAGGGTACGCCGTTTTTTTTCGGCATTGAATATGGTGTCGATGATNTCGACCAGCCNGGCTAGGGTTCGTTCAATAATTTTATGATCTCCTGATATCCGTGCAAGTTCNATGGGATCGATATCAGTATTGGCCCTCAGTAGGGGTAACACTTCGGTATCTTCAAAGACGCGATGACGGTCGAGAACTTGTGCAAACGCTGTGAAACTTGCGCGTGTCGCTCGTTCATCGAGGCGCGTTAGGTCTTCAAGGAAAACGATGTACGATTTTTTCAGTTGGTCATGGATCAGGTCATTCAGCTTGGTGAGTGAAGGAGTCATATCATCAGATCTCACACTGAAGTACGGTATGAGATTGGTGCTCAGGCCGCTAGGGATGCCAAGGTGCGGTGGTTCGGGCAATAAACCGGGATTTCCCCGAGCTTGCCCTGTTGCAGATCCCGTTGACAGATTTTCTGGCTCGCACAGGCTTTGCAGTGTTGAAGTTGCTGCTCTATTTTGTAGCCGTACTGATAGTGCAGATAGTATCTGGTGCTGATGCCCTTCACGCCAAGCATTTTTGATAGTGGCAGGCGGCCTAACTCTTGAGTCAGTTGGGTACGGTAGCGACAGCCTGCCTGGATGTTCAGGTGGATAGCCCGGGCCAGACGCGCGATTGTAATTGCCAGTGTGCCAGCCAGCGTGATGGCGAGGAAGAGGTTGATCAGGCTAAGGGTTTGCATACCGGTGTGAGCAAAGGGTGTGTGGTTGGCGCCTATTCTCTACCACATGATCCACACCTGTCCCTGATACAGGTCATTGCCCCGGTATAATCGCCTCGTCGCGCCCTACCGGGGGGTATCCGAATCCGGTATGCACACCTGTAGCCGGCCGTGGCTGACGCGAACCGCAAAGCAGGCAAGATCGATTTCGGCCGGCTCATCCATCGCGCGCCCATCGCGCAGGCAGAACCGACTGCCATGCAGCGGGCAGCGTACGGTTTCTCCATCCAGCGCACCCATCGATAGCGAAGCATCCTCGTGAGTGCAGGTATCAGCAACNGCCAATGGCGTACCGGCGACGTTGGCGATCAGAACTCTCTGGCTGGCGTNATCGATACGCCGCATACTCCCNGGTGGCAGATCGTCCAGTCGTCCGGCATCAANCCATGAAGCGGCTTCCCGCTTCAGTTCGTCAGAGTCCATCACTTGGTTCGCGGGTTGGGGTATCAATGACGGATCCTTCATGTGCGGCCGTTTCGGGTGAGAACCAGGCAAGCTGGTCATGCAGGCGTACAACGCTGCCGATAATCAGGAGCGTAGGCGCTTTAACTTTGGCAGCAAAGACAGTTTCGGCCAGCGTATCGAGAGTGCCGCTGATCACTTTTTGGTTCACTGTGGTTCCTTGCTGAATCAGTGCTGCGGGGGTGGTCGGCGCGAGTCCATGATTGATCATTTCCCGACAGATGGTATCCAGGCCAGTCAGTCCCATATAGACAACGACCGTTTGTGCGGGTTGACACAACGCATCCCAATTAAGATCAACGCTGCCATCTTTAAGGTGTCCCGTCACGAAAAGACAGGATTGCGCGTGATCCCGATGGGTCAGTGGAATCCCGGCATAAGAAGCACAGCCCGCTGCAGCGGTAATGCCTGGAATGACCTGGAAAGGAATATCATGTGTCACCAGATCTTCGATTTCCTCACCACCACGCCCGAAGATAAACGGGTCACCACCTTTGAGGCGCAGCACGCGTTTGCCCTGGCGGGCCAGCGTCAGCAGTAGTTGATTGATATCCGGTTGCGCCACTGCGTGATTGGATTTTTCCTTGCCCACGTAGATCCGCTCGGCATCGCGGCGCACCAGGTCGACAATAGCCGGGGCCACCAGTCGGTCATACAACACCACGTCGGCACGCTGCATTAGCCGTAGAGCTCTGAATGTCAGCAGGTCTGGATCTCCCGGGCCGGCGCCAACGAGGTAGACCTCGCCGCGGCTGTAGTCATTGTCCGACGTGACACTGATCATGCGTTCTAACTCTTTTTTTGCTTGGCGGTCTTTGCCTGCAAACACCAGTTCGGCCACGCGACCCTGGAAGACCTCCTCCCAGAAGGCGCGTCGCGCGTCGGCTTTGGCTAGTGCCGTTTTGACGCTATCGCGAAACTGTCCGGCGAGGCCTGCCAGGCGCCCATAAGCGGCGGGGATCAGGGTTTCCAGGCGTGCCTTGAGTAGTCGGGCAAGAACCGGTGAGGCGCCGCTGGTGCCAATTGCAATAATGACCGGTGAGCGATCGACGATAGAGGGCACGGTAAATGTGCAAAGGTCCGGTTGATCGACTACGTTGACCGGGATTTGTTTTGCCTGCGCAGTCTGTGACACTGCCTGGTTAACAGCACGATCGTCCGTGGCGGCAATGACAATCCGGGCATTTTCAAGTTGCGCCGGATCAAAGCATGTTGGAATCCATGTCAGTGTGCCGGCTGCGAAGTATGCTTGTAGCGTGGTTTCCAGTTGTGGAGCCACAACCGTTACCCGAGCTCCTGCGCGCAACAGCAGGTCTATTTTGCGCTCGGCGACCCTTCCCCCACCCACAACCAGGCAGGGTATGTCGCGCAGTTTGAGAAAGACTGGAAGGGCGTCCATGAATCAGAGTTTATTACGGGGCAGTGGTCATTGTGCGTGCCGCACTGGCTGGGTGCTATATCCAGATGGCAATACAAGCAAATTCCGCATCAGCGCCGGCATTTGCTTCGGCATTGTTTCCCCTCATGCTGATATAGGCTTTCACCCCAGGCAGCAGCCAAAATAAGGTTTGGTGTAATGCGTCCAATGCTCTGGCTGATTAAGGGTGCCGGTCAGGTCCCATGAGGAGAGCGCACCCAGAAAAATTGACAGCAGCTAGAATCCGGCCTTGGCGTAAAGCGCCTGCGCTCGCACTGGATCGTGTTCGATCCCACGACCCTGCTCAAGCATCTGTGCCAGCGCTACCATCGCCCCTTCGAGACCTTGAGTTACCCCAGCCTCAAACCAGTGCACTGCCCGGGCGTCATCTTGCTCAACGCAGTCGCCATCCATATACATGAAGCCAAGGCCATGCAGGGCAAGGCCATACTCCTGGGCAGCCGCACGCTGCATCCACTTGTAGGCAAGCTGTTCGTTACGGACAAGGCCAAGACCATTCTGGTACATAATGGCCAGGCGATATTGAGCCTCGGCGCTGTCATTTTCAGCGAGCCCCGACAGCAGCTGCATTGCCCGGGAAAAATGCTTGGCTTCAAAGGCGGCAATGCCGCTGGCCAGTTGTAGTGCGATATCTTCAGGTGTATTCATGGTCTGGTGTATGGTTTTTCTGTTACAGGCCCGTTGTTTGGCCCAGATAGGAAGACCCAGTCTGCAAAGCGTAGCAGTACACTTGGCAAAGGACACTATCCAATTGGATATGGAAGCCTGCCCAGCTCACGACCTAGACTATCGGCTTCTAGGTGACTAAGCGGTGTGGGATTACTCCCACCGAGATAACGCAACAGCCTGCAAGATGCGCCAATACCTTCAGAAAATTGCCACCGGACCAGAACTCAGTAAGGATCTGTCCCGCGATGAGGCTCGTGCAGCAATGACCGAGATTCTGTCCGGTGGGGCCGACCCGGTCCAGGCGGCTATTTTTCTGATCGCACTGCGTATGAAGCGCGAAACCATGGCTGAAAACCAGGGAGTGCTCGATGCCTTGTTGGCCCATGCCAATCAGGCGAGCGCTAAAGTGGATGACGTGCTTGACCTGTCAGATCCTTTTGATGGATTTACCCGGGGCATGCCGGTGGCACCTTTCCTGCCCGCAGTGCTTGCGGCTTGCGGCATCGCGACGGTCAGCAATGGTGCTGAATCGATTGGTCCAAAATTTGGNGCCACCCATCGCAAAGTCTTGCGCAGCGCGGGTATCGANGTCGATCTGAGCCCGGATCAGGCAGCTGAACAAATCGCAGATCCGGCTGTCGGTTGGGCCTACGTCGACCAGAGGTTTTCTTGTCCATCATTACATGAACTTGCCGAACTGCGTACCCGNATTGTCAANCGNCCGTGTCTTACCACCTTGGAAGTGCTGTTGGGGCCGGTGCGTGGTCGCAGCCGGACCCATTTNTTGACCGGTTATGTGCACAANCCCTATCCACCCGTTTACACAGCTCTTGCTCGTGAATCAGGTTATACCTCGGCGATGATTGTGCGTGGGGTCGAAGGTGGAGTGATTCCATCGCTTAATCAGCCGTCGAAACTTTTTGTTTACCAGGGNGATGAGTTNGACAAAGAAGTGCGACTCGACCCGTCGGATTACGGAATAAACGCGACGGTGCGCAGTGCGCCTCTGCCAAAGATAACCCCGGCCGGTGACGCTGATGACGAAATCATGACAGCGCTGGATCCGGATGCCTTGGCAGCCTCTTCAGCAAAGGCCGGGTTGCAGGGGTTAGCGGGGGTCGATGGGCCGGTCAGGGATAGCCTGGTCTACGGTGCCGCGCTGTGCCTATGCCAACTTGGCCTGGAGGCAAATGCCGCCAGTGCATCAGAGAAAGTCCGCTCAGTGCTGGATAGCGGTGAGGCCATGCGGCGATTCGAGGCGGTGATTCAGTAATCCGTGCGTCGCGCGCTGCGCTCCAATCCTCTTTTGTTCTCAATTATGGTGTCAATGATCGGCGACAGGATGATTTCCATTGCCAGGCCCATCTTGCCGCCGGGCACCACAATGGTATTTCGCCGTGAGATAAAAGAGTCATGAAGCATGGACAGCAGNTAGGTAAAATCCACACCGAACTTGTTCGGATCACGAAAACGGATCACGACGAANCTTTCATCAGGCGTTGGGATGTCTCGNGCGACAAAGGGGTTTGATGTGTCAACCGTTGGTACGCGCTGGAAGTTGATGTCAGTGCGAGAAAACTGGGGTGCGATGTAGTGCACATAGTCATGCATCCGCCGCAGAATGGTTTCAGTCACGGCTTCTGGTTCATAGCCACGGCTCGCTGTGTCTCGGTGAATTTTTTGAATCCACTCAAGATTCACAATAGGGACTACTCCCACCAGTAGGTCGACGTGCTGGGCGATATTGGCCTTGTCGTTCACTACGCCGCCGTGCAGGCCTTCATAGAAAAGCATGTCGGTGTCATCACCAATATCTTCCCAAGATGTAAAGGTCCCCGGCTTTTGTTTATAAGGCGCCGACTCTTCTTCGTTATGCAGGTAATAGCGTATTTTTCCGGTGCCGGTCTCACCATAATCCCGGAAAAGGCTCTCCAGTTTCTCAAAGTGATTTCCGTCTGGACCGAAGTGACTCAGGTTCTCGCCGCAAGCTTGTGCTTTGGCAACCTCGTCACGCATCTGGTAACGATCGAACTTGTGAAAACTGTCACCCTCGACTACGCATGCCTTAAGGTTTTCACGTAGAAAAATATGCTCCAGCGCAGTTTTAACGGTACTGGTACCGGCACCTGATGAGCCGGTCACGGCAATGACGGGGTTTCTAGTGGACATAAGTTTTTCTCCCCTGAGCCGGGTAGAGAACTGCCAGGCAACAGGTGTAACCGATTTAATAACTGCGACTATACGGGATAGGTATCATCAGAATAAGCAAATTTATTTTATTTCATAAATAAGGTTAAACTTATCGTTAGACTGGCCTGCTATTTCCTAGGTACAGCCCCAGGCCAGGGAGAGTCTATGCATATAACGATTCGGCAATTACAGGTATTTGAGGCGGTTGCCCGGCATCTGAGTTATACCCGCGCTGCAGAGGAACTGTATTTAACGCAGCCCGCAGTCTCTATGCAGATTAAGCAACTGGAAGGCTCGGCTGGGTTACCGCTGTTCGAGCAGATTGGCAAGAAGATTTACCTGACTCAGGCCGGTGAAACCATGTTGGTGCATGCTCGAACCATTATGCAGCACCTGGCCGTAGCCGGCGAGGAGATGAACGAACTTCTTGGTGTGGACTCTGGGCGTCTGCGGATCGCTATTGCCTCTACCGTGAATTATTTTGCTACCCGACTGCTTGCGACTTTCGCTCGTGAACACCCTGCGGTGGAAATCTCTTTGGATGTGGCCAACCGCGAATCGCTTCTGGCCCGCCTTGACGAAAACGTACCTGACCTTGTGCTGATGGGTCAGCCCCCAAAGGACATGGATCTGGTATCTGAGTCGTTCATGGATAATCCGCTGATTGTGATCAGCGCCCTGAATCACCCGCTGGCTGGGCGTCGCAAAATTCTTTTGAGNGACCTGGCCCAGGAGAAATTCCTGGTTCGTGAGCCAGGATCAGGGACGCGGATTGCCATGGAGCGATGTTTTGCTGAAAACGATTTTGATTACCAAAAAGGGATAGAACTGACGGGTAACGAGGCGATTAAGCAGAGCGTCGAGGCAGGCTTGGGTTTGGCGATTGTTTCGGCCCATACGGTTGAGTTAGAACTCACCCTCAAGCGTCTCATTCAGTTGAATGTGCAGGGGTTTCCGATCATGCGCCGCTGGTATGTGGCGCACCGACGCGGCAAGCGCCTGTCACCGACAGCCGAGGCTTTTCGCAAGTTTGTCCTTGAGACCGGGGCCAAGGCCAGCTAAGAGCTACGCCTAGCGCTGACAAAGCATATAACCACTTTCTACCTGCAGATAAAGAAACGTAATGCCGCTTTGCGGTGTGCTAAAGGATAATTCAGCGACCTTATGGTTTGATTGACAGCACTCCCACGGAGGTTATCCATGTTTAAGTTTGTTTTAAAAGCCGGCTTGGTAGCGGGCAACTTTGCACTTCTGGCCAGTTTCGCAGTAACCGCCCATGCCGCACCAGTCATGATGTCAAGCGAGTGGGGCAGCGCAGTGTGCGATGCCTGGAACCAGGATTCGGTATTGACTGATGAGTTGGCAAGCTCGGGCTGGGTTGATAACAATGCGGGTCGCCCATCCAAGGTCATGCACGTTTATCGTAGCGATTGTGGAGATGAGCCAACCGCCGAGATCCGAATTGCACCCGTCGATGGTAAAGCGCAGTGCGTGTACGGGGGTGCGGTTGAGACCACAACCCTGAACAAGAAAGTGGATTACCGGATGCATGCCAAAACCTCGCGCTGGATTGAAATGGGCTCTGGCGAATACGGACCCATGAAAGCCATGTCCTTTATGCGACTGAAATTTTCGGGTCCGAAATGGGAAGCCATGAAAAACATGGGCCCGTTTTCCAGTTTTCTGCTACTAGTAGGCGTTGTTCCGAGCGATACCGCTACCTGCCCCTGATAGAACGCGCCGGCCTGGCCACCTCAGCCGGGCCGGTGGTTCACTCCCTCACCGACACGCCGACAGCGGTTGGTGATGCACTGTTATGTCAGTCCTTTTCTCGCCCTGTTGGAGCGAGCGTTGGCTGTTTGCCAGGTCCGTTTTTGATAGTGGCAAGTAGGTGTGTCAATTTGTGCCCGGAAGTCATAAAATTAACTTATTAAAGGCTACAAACTCCTAATGGAGTCTCGTCACGCATTTTCGGGATGTACACATATCGGGCCCAGCCCGCGGCAAGGTGAACACAAGATGGCTGATCGACGACTACAGGTTTTTACAACGGTGGCACGGGTACTCAGTTTTACCAAGGCAGCCGAGGCGCTACATATGACGCAGCCCGCAGTGACTTTCCAGATTCGCCAGCTGGAGGATTACTTCAATACTCGATTGTTCGATAGGACACATAATCGCATCAGCCTGACCACGGCTGGGGATCTCGTCAAATCTTATGCCGATCAGGTGATCGCGCTGTACAACGAGATGGATAACGAGGTTCGCAAATTGACGGGCGATGTGCTGGGCCCCCTTGTGCTTGGGGCCAGCACGACCATCGGTGACTATGTTATTCCCAGCATTCTCGGCGAATATCAGGCGAAGTTTCCTGACGTGTTAGTACGCCTGCATGTGGCTAATACGGAAGGTGTTATCCACATGGTCGAAAGCAACGAGATCGACATTGGTATTGTCGAGGGGCCAGTGAGTAACCAGAACCTGGTATCCAAGACATGTTGGGATGATGAATTGGTCATCGTCATGCCGCCTGGACACCCGCTGGCAAAGTCATCATCAGTGGCTATCGAAGCAATCCTGGAGTACCCCTTTATCAGCCGCGAAGAAGGATCGGGTACCCGTAATGTTATTGCGGATTATATGCGTGGCAGGGGCCATGAATTTTCTGACCTTAACCTGACCATGGAGTTTGGCAGCCCTGAATCAATCAAGAGTGCTGTTGTTGCTGGCCTGGGTATCTCAATTCTGTCTGTTGCCACACTGAACAAAGAACTACAGCTTGACATGTTGGCCAAGGCTAGCCTTGATCCACCCCTGACTCGACCCTTTTCAATTGTTTATCAGAGGCAGAAGTTCCGATTGCGGGCGATGGATGAGTTTCTGGATTTTACCGAGGCGCATTGCGTTGCCAAGCAATCGGTCCAGTGAATCAAATTGACGGCCAGGCGATCAGCCTGAGTCCGGTACCTGATGGCTGATCCTGAGCGCAAGCATTGGCAGGCTCTATTTGACAGGTTGACAGCGGAGCACCGGCAAAGCCTGCTGAATTTTGCCCAATACCTGCAATCGTGCCAACCGGACTCGGCCCCGACAGAGCTTGAAGTTGCTGATATTCCCCGCCCGCAAGGCGAAAGCGTAATTGGGGCAATTCGTCGCCTATCTGAAACTTATCCCATGCTTGATCGGGCTAAACTTTTTAACGAAGCTTCGTCCCTGATGACCCAGCATGTGCTTCAAGGCTCACAGGCAGATGCGACTATTGATCAACTGGAGACCCTCTTTAGTGGCCGTTACGAAGATTCGCTGAAAAAAGAACGTTAATCGACCTGAAACGAGTCAATTTGCATTGCTGGGTGTCATCCTTTATTTGTTCAGCATTGCCTGAATGACGAAAAACATGAAAGAATCGGTGTCGCTAACTAGGTAACGGATCCGGATCACAGTTCATGCCAGATGACACACATAATGTTTCTGATGCCGACGGCTATAGGCCCAATGTCGGCATTGTGTTGTTCAACAACCTCGGGCAGGTGTTGTGGGCGCGGCGTACGCGCCATGATGGTTGGCAGTTTCCTCAAGGTGGCGTCGAGCAAGGCGAGACAATTGAGCAGGCGGCCTACAGGGAGCTTTTCGAAGAGGTTGGACTGCGTCCACAGAATGTGCAACTGGTTGGCCGAACTCGCCAATGGCTGCGTTACGATGTGCCGGGCAAGTTACGGTCACGCAGAACCACCTTTCGTGGGCAGAAGCAGATGTGGTTCCTGATGCGCATGCTTGCGGCAGACGACAAAATCTGCCTGGACCATAGCGCTGTACCCGAGTTCGATTATTGGCAGTGGGTGGATTACTGGTTGCCAGTCAAACAGGTAGTGGCGTTCAAGCGTACGGTGTACGAGACGGCACTGTCTGAGTTGGAGCCTCTACTACAGCGGGTCTAGATTGCACCGCTGGGCTCGCTGTGATCAGGTCGCCGCTTCAACTCCGATTTGGATCGCGCAGTCGGTGAATCAATTCAGTGGTTGACCGCTGGTAGCGAAAAGGCAAACTGTGGACGGTGCCGCCGGCTGCCTGCACGATATCAGCCCCGACAATTTCCCCCTGACTCCAGTCACCACCTTTGATCAGGTGGTCCGGTTTGATTTGGCGGATAAGCTCCAGCGGGGTCGCCTCATCAAACGCNGTAACGAGNCTGACACACTCAAGCGCAGCGACGAGTGCCATGCGGTCTTCCAGTGAGTTGATCGGCCGTCCAGGCCCCTTATCCAGTTGGCGTACCGAGTCATCGGTATTCAGGGCCACTAGCAGTGTGACTCCCAGCCCAGCTGCTTCCTCAAGGTAGGTGATGTGGCCACGATGAAGAATATCGAAACAGCCGTTGGTAAAAACCAGTGGCCGCTGGGCGGAGTCGACCCGCTGCTTCAGCGCTTTTGGGTCGAGGATGATTTTACGGGTGCTGTTCACCCCAGAATGACACCGGCTGATATTCAGATGTACTCAAATACTTTGATCACACGTACGACGCCTGGCACAGATCGGGTCACTTGGACAGCGGCTTCAGCCTCGGCGCGGGTCACCAGCCCCATCAGATAAACATTCGCCCGTTCGGTTACCACCTTGACCCGGGTAGGGTCCAATGCTCCGGACGTTGCCATCGCCGTTTTAACTCGGGTGGTGATCCAGCCATCGTTGGCACGGCTGGTGAGATTCGTTTTGCCCGCAAGCTCCAGTCGATTGATAACTTGCCGTGAACCTTTATGCGCCTTGGTCAGATCGAGAATCTTGTCGATATCTCTTTGGTCGGGCACTTCACCGGTCAGCAGAACAATTCCATTAAATACGGTGACGCTGACATTCTCATTCTGGATCTCTTTTTGGTCACTTATTGAGCCGCGAATATCGAACTCGATTTTGTTGTCGTCCCAGTAGACGCTCACACCGCGCCGGTCGCGGGCAACGTCGACGGCGATCACTACAGCGGTGGTAGCCACGACGATACCGCAGCCGCTGACCGTAACAGCGACCAGCAGTGCTAACAAGGTATGCCTGAAGGGTCTTTTCGGAATGGCGTAACGAAACTGGATCATGAAGATTATCCGCAGAAGTGTTTATCGATCAGTCGACATAGACAGTGGATGATTATAGCGTGAGCTTCCTGGATTCGCGCAGTGTTGTCGGACGGTACGCGTAGCTCGATATCGGTATCACGCAGCAGATTGCCCAGCTGACCGCCCTCACGCCCGGTGAATGCCGTGATAGTAAGATCGGTGATGTTCTGGGCCGCACGTACCGCCTCGAGGATATTCGGCGAGTTACCCGATGTCGTGATAGCGATCAGGTGATCACCTGATCGACCCAGGGCTTCGACCTGTCGTGAAAAGACCTGGGTGAAATCGTAATCGTTGCCGGTTGCGGTCAAGGCCGCGGTATCGGCAACCAGTGCAATAGCCGGCAAGGCCTGACGTTCTTTTTCATAACGCGCCAGCAGTTCGCTGCTGAAATGTAATGCATCACTGGCGGAGCCACCGTTACCGCAAAGCAGCACCTTGCCGCCACCGCCCAGTGTTTCAATAATGGCTCGCCCAGCCCGGGCAATAGGGCCCGCCAGCCGATCAGCGCTGGCGAGTGCGATCTGCGCACTGGCGCCGAACTGGTCACGAATGTCCTGCTCCATGGGTTGCATCTCTTATCTTTTCCGATCTATGGGTAACGGTCGTTCCAGGAGCAGACGGTAGCGTGAGTGGCCCGCTGGCGCAACCGGTCTACTGGCGATGACCCCGGTGCTGTTCGCTACTTTGTGGCTGGCTCTTTGAGATGACCGGTCAGAACGCATCGTTGATCCATCGGCAGGTATTGTCAACATCATTGCCAGTCACAGCAAAGATATCGAATCGACACGGCTGTGAGCGAAATTCAGCATACTGCTGCAGGAAATGGCCCGCAGCCAGGCGCAATCTGGCGCGCTTACTTCGGTTCACGGTTTCCTCGGGTCGACCATAAGCTGTATTTGTTCTTTGCCGCACTTCGACGAATACCAGTTCATTGCCGTCTCGCATGACCAGATCAATTTCACCCCGACGGGTCCAGTAGTTACGGCAAACCAGTTTCAGTCCGCTGGCAAGCAGTTGCTCCAGGGCTAGATCTTCTGACCAGTGGCGGTTCACAGCCTGATCATCTGTCAGTGTGCTTCTGGTAGGTCACATCAGCCCTTTCCTGGGCTGAGGGGTGGCTCCCACGCCTGGGGTAGTCCATCGGTGAACCTGACCCAGTCTGAGGTCCTGTGGACCCGTCCATCCCAGCCTACCGATAGCAAGCCACTGGCCCCGGCATAAATCTGCTGGGGGTCGGCGCGCATGCATGTGGCAAGGCGGTTCAGTACGTATGCATCCATACCCAGAGCAAACAGTCGGTCGGTGACGGAATACCGGTAAGGCGTATTCAGCGCAAACGGCAGGGTAGTTCGATCAAAACGTCCGCCGGTGCGCACGAGCCAGGGCATATCAGAAAACACAATACCCTCAAGATCGAGATCATTGACCAGGTTCGGTTTGCCGCTAAAGATGGTATTCATCGAGTACACCGGCACCGAACTGGCGCGATGAAAATCTATTTGTGGCTTTAACATCCGCGCGATCGACTGATCGCTGAGAAGAAAAATAACGTCAAAGTCCTGCCGTCGGCGAGGCACGGTGTAAAGGCGGGTGCTATTGCCCAGCAGTGCCTGCAACATCTCGCCGCGTCGTGCGCTGTCAGCAAGGCCCAGAAGCTTAGCGAGAGTAGTGGAGTAATCATCAACCCCCTTGGGAATCTTTGCTGTTCCCGCAATGATTCCACCCTGGTGTGCCCACGCAGTTGCCGCTGCATTGGCGGATGCTGTGCTTCGCTGATCAGAACCGTGCAGGATCAAGGCGCGGCGTAGCCCGCGCCCCCGGGCGTGGTTTACCAAAGCGCGCGCTTCATTTTGTAGTGACAAGTCCAGGGAAAATCCACCCGGACGCAAGCCCGACCCAGTTGATCCCAACAGCAGGGTTGGAACCGGGAAACGTTGCCATTGGGCCAGCGCTGTGACGGCGCGACGCCCCAGGGGGCCGACCACCTGACTTGCGCCGTCTTTGAGTGCTTGCTGGTAATAGTCCGGCACCAACTCGATCTGATCGCCAAAGTCATAAACCTTTATGGCTGGTTTTGCCGGATCGCTATCAGCTTCGTGCAGGCTGAAAAAGCCATCTCGAAACGCACTGGCGGCTTCTCGGTAAGAGGAACTCAACGGTAGTAGCAGAGCGACCTGGGCGCCGTCAGTGCTCGTGCAACGAGGGGGTGCAAGCGTAGTCAGCACGCTGTTCGTAGCCGGATGTTGCCGGTGTTGAGTTGCCCATTTTGAAAAAGCATTGCGCAGGCCAAAAAGATTCCATCCATCGCGGGCGTAAAGACTTGCCAGGGTGATCCAGGCTCGATCCTCGGCAGTCAGCGCGGGGTCTGCGTCAAGTTCTGCCAGGGTTCTGCTGCTTAAGCGGGCCAACTGCGAGAAGGCCAGTCGGTACAAAGGATTGATCCCTTTTGGTACAGGTCGCTCGGCTGACCCTGTCCTCATGAGGATCAGGGCCTGGTGGATTTCACCAGTCGCAAAGAACGCGCGCAACTGGAGTTCCATCATCAGCAGATGCTGGCGTGAATCCATCGCGTCAGGGCTCAGGCGCTCGACCAGCCGTAATGCACCTTCGGGTTTCTGATTGGCCAGTGCCAGAGCCCCGCGCAGCAATTGGCGCTGGTTATCTGGCCAACTGCCTGGATCGTTACTCGTCACATTGTCCAGGGCGCTGCTGGCTGGAGCGGTAAAACCGGATTCCAGGAATCTTTGGGCCGCACCGAGAAAGTTGGCGTCCGCTTTTGGTCCGGTGGCGTTAAGGGCGCGCTTTAGAAAGGTCCAGCCGGAGGTGTCAGGCTCTTTTTGGGCCAAACTGCGTTCCACAGGCACGAGTTTGCCTGGGGTCGGGGATTGGGCTGGTGCGCTTGGCGCGGTTTTGTTGCTGATATCGGGTGCGGCACTGACTCCAGCTGGATTATTTATCCTGACGCAGCCGGTGATCAACATCACAAAAAGCGCCAAAAGCACGATGAGTGCCGGCCGAACGGCAGGATGCACACGCATGGGCTCAGTATAGCGGAGCACCTCTATTTCCTGTACGGTGATAGCCGTCGGACGATATTCAAGCGAGCGAATTAAGTGATCAAAAGTGAAACGCAGGCGCCGCAAGAGGGCACCTTGTACGTGGTGGCGACACCGATCGGCAACCTCGGGGACATTTCCATCCGAGCCACAAAGATCCTTTCTTGTGTTCAGGTGATCGCAGCTGAGGATACGCGCCATACCCGAATTCTGCTGAACCACTTGGGCATTCACCAACCGCGAATGATCGCGCTGCACGAACATAACGAGGCTCGCCAGGTATTGAGGGTGTTGCGCTTACTGCAAAGTGGCGAGGAGGTTGCACTGGTTAGTGATGCAGGGACACCCCTGATCAGCGATCCGGGCTATCGTCTTGTTCGCGAAACTCGACGGCTCAACCTGCCGGTGAACGTAATCCCCGGACCGAGCGCAGTGACCGCCGCTCTGTCGGTGTCGGGTTTGGGGACAGACCGCTTTGTTTTTGAAGGATTCCTTCCCGCACGAGCTGCTGCGCGNCGCAGCCGTCTTCAGGCGTTGTCGAGTGAAACTCGGACCCAGGTTTTTTTTGAATCCCCCCGACGTATCTGCAACACAATCGACGACATGGTATCGATCTTCGGGCCTGAGCGACCGCTTGCACTGTGCCGGGAATTGACCAAACGTTTCGAGACGGTTCTACGCGGGTCAGCTGCCGAGATTTCGACAATATTGCTCAATGACTCCGACCAGTGTCGGGGCGAGATGGTTCTGGTAGTCGGCGGGGCGGACCAAGCGGCTGTCAGGACCCACATTGATGAGGAAAGACTGCTCGATCTGCTTGCGGGGGTCCTCGCGCCGCGTGTCGCTAGTGAGGTTGCGGCCCGCCTGACCGGGGGACGCAAGAACGATTACTACGCGAGGATGCTGCAGCGTACCCGCACTATTACAGACAGTGAGTGATCAGCACTTGCATTAGCCGCACACTGCGATTAAGTTGCGCCCGGGAGTCGGCCGGACAACCGCGGTCCCGGTGTCTGCCGCTAGCCCCTTCGGGGCAGCAGGTGGTACGGGGCGGAGGAAAGTCCGGGCTCCACAGGGCAAGGTGCCAGATAACATCTGGGCGGCGCGAGCCGACGGAAAGTGCCACAGAAAACATACCGCCTGCGGGCTGGCCTTTGGGCCTTTCGCCGGTAAGGGTGAAAAGGTGCGGTAAGAGCGCACCGCGTTTGCGGTAACGTGAACGGCAGGGTAAACCCCACCTGGAGCAAGACCAAATAGGGATCCTTTGGCGCGGCCCGCGTCGGATCCGGGTAGGTCGCAAGAGGCGTGCGGTGACGCACGTCCCAGATGAATGGTTGTCCTCGACAGAACCCGGCTTATAGGCTGACTCCTATTTTTCAATTAAATTATATTCTTATTACAGTTATACATATATTCCATTAAGTTTGTAGATTTGCCGCGCCAATTCCAGGCAGCCGTTGATTGCTAGTCTCGGCTGTTTTGAACCATCTCTGGCCGCAAAAAAATTCCAGAAAACTCAGTCTTTTCAGACAATTGAGGGTTGACAGCCTCTCTGTTTCGTCCCTATAGTGTTGTTTAGTGGTAATTTGTGGGAAAAGATGTAATTTAAGGTTAGAAAATGTGAATAAAAGAAGTCGACCAACAGCATTTTCCCAAATGATCATCGCAATAACGATGAGAACTTTTCTGATGCCGTGGGTGGCGGCTAATCCACCTCAATCCTCATCCTCCTTTGGTAATTGCCCGGCCCCTTGCGGGGCCGGGATCTTTTTTCAGAAGATGGGGTAGTGAGGGTGTCGAATTTTGAGTTGGGCCTTGGCGTAGAACCGGTGACGGCAGGCAAGTTGGCTGAAGGAGACGCAAAACGGCATGTTTAGAGGCGCTAATACGCTCAATCTTGATACCAAGGGCCGTTTCGCCGTGCCTACGGTGCATCGCGAACCGTTGGTGCAGCGATGTGGTGGGCGACTGGTACTCACTGTCAACAATACCCGGGAAAGGTGTCTGTGGGTTTACCCTCAGGACGAGTGGGAGCGCGTCGAGCAGAAAGTAGTCGATTTGCCAAGCTTCGATCCTGCTGCCCAGGCGCTTAAGCGTTTTCTCATCGGTTATGCCACTGATTGTGAACTGGACAGTGTTAGTCGCATACGGATACCGACGCCGTTGCGTGAGTTTGCCGCGCTGGAGAAGCACATCGTTCTGATCGGTCAGGGCAACAAGTTTGAGATTTGGGATGAATCCCGATGGAAGGCGAGATGTGATGAATGGCTTGCGGCACAGACTGGTGACGAACGCCTGTCTGTAGAACTCGAATCGCTCTCGTTGTAAGGAAATCCGGAACGTGTTGGCTGCAGCCCACGCCCCGGTCATGACAGCGGAGGTCGTGGCGGCACTGAACCCTAAGTCCGATGGCATCTTCGTAGACGCGACCTTCGGTCGCGGTGGCCACACCCGCGCTATTCTCGACCGTCTGGACCGCCAGGGCCGTGTAGTCGCCATTGATCGTGACCCGGCTGCCTGCGCCATCGCCAGGGAGTGGGCCACGAGTGAATCTCGCCTGACCGTAATCCAGGCGCCTTTTTCTGAACTGTCCTTCGCATTAAGCAATGCCGGGGTTGCGTGCCGGGTGACCGGAATCGTTCTGGATCTGGGTGTGTCTTCACCGCAGTTGGATGATGCAGAGCGTGGCTTCAGTTTTATGCGAAATGGTCCGTTGGATATGCGGATGGATCCATCAGTTGGCATCTCTGCCCGGCAGTGGTTGTCCGATGTTGGGGAAAACGACTTCGCGAGAATTCTGCGCACCTTGGGAGAGGAGCGCTATGCCCGGCGTATCGCCCGCGGGCTTATCACCGCCCGGGAAAACCGCCCACTCACCACTACCGCTGAGCTGGCACAGTTGGTGAGCGACTGTGTGCCGACCCGCGAGCCAGGCAAACATCCGGCTACGCGCACCTTCCAGGCAGTACGGATGCATATCAATCAGGAACTTGAACAGTTGGATGCGGTATTGCCCCAGGCCCTTGATATGCTCGAGCCGACCGGCCGACTGGTAGTCATCAGCTTTCATTCCTTGGAGGATCGTCGAGTCAAGCATTTCCTGCGTGAGGCNGCACAGGGCGACCCTTTTCCGCCAGATCTACCAGTGACTCACGATAGGTTGCACCCCACACTGGCCCGGTTGTGTAAGCCCACGCGCCCATCAGCACACGAGATCGAGGTTAATCCTAGAGCGCGTAGTGCGATCCTGCGTTGCGCCGAAAAATCCCAAGGGACTGTGCTGCAATGAAGTGGATAGCCTTTCTCAGTCTGCTTACCTTCGTTTCAGCACTGGCGGTGGTTGTGGTTCGCCATCAGAACCGGCTTGAGTTTCGAGAGGTTCGCGCAGCCGAAAAGCTGCGTGACCGGCTGAACGATGAATGGGGTCGCCTGCAACTGGAACAGGCTACCTGGTCACGGCATAACCTGGTGGAGCAGGCCGCAAGACAGGAGTTGGGTATGGTCACTCCGGGGCCAACCGACATCGTTGTGGTGCAGTTGGAGGCGGCACAGTGATTGCGTCCCGCCTTCCAGCCGGTGTTGCTAATTTCTCCCGTGGACGCCAGTGGTTTGTTGTGGGTATCTTGAGTCTGGGTATGGCAGTGCTGCTGGGCCGAACCTTCCAGGTCCAGATTCTCGACAGTCCGCGGCTCCAGGCTGAAGGCGCAGCACGGCAATTACGTAGCATTGCCGTCAAGCCGGCCAGGGGGCGAATTGTTGATCGCAATGGCGATGTCCTGGCGGTAAGCACACCGCTCGATGCGATTTGGGCACATCCACCGACACTGGTTCAGTCCGTCGCTGGCCGGTCGCGTCTCGCTGACGCGCTTGGTATGAGTGTTAATCAGATAGACAACCTACTGGATCGTTATCAGGATCGTGAGTTTGTGTATTTGCGCCGCCACTTGCCCCCGGCCGAGGCGGCCCGCATTGAAAGCTTGGGCATTGCGGGTGTATCGTCTCTGCGCGAATATGGCCGTTATTACCCGGCTGGGCCAATTACCAGCCATGTGCTGGGGTTCACCGACGTCGACGATCGGGGGCAAGAAGGTATCGAGCGGGCCTTTGATAATCACCTTGCCGGTATCGAGGGTCGCAAGCGGGTATTGCGCGACCGTAAGGGTCGTGTGGTNGAGGATATCGAGAGCATCCGCCCGGTGTACCACGGTCGTGACCTGCAGNTGAGTTTAGACCTGCGTATCCAGGTTTCTGCCCAGCGACATCTGGCCCAGGCAGCACACGAGCACCACGCTGCTGGCGCTTCAGCGGTAATGCTTGACGTGCAGACCGGGGAAGTATTGGCAATGGCCAATGTTCCTGACTTTAANCCCAATAAGCGTAGCGATATTTCGGGGGAAAGATTTCGCAATCGATCAGTGACAGATGTTTTCGAGCCCGGATCGACGGTCAAGCCGTTTACTTTATCGATGGCGCTGGCGAGTGGACGTTTCTCGCTGGATACACCGGTCTCTACCAGCCCGGGCATCCATTATGTGGGCGGTTGGTCAATCAGGGATGTGCACGACTATGGTGAACTGACACTTTCGGGGGTGCTGATCAAGTCGAGCAATATTGGTACCGCGAAAATTGCCATGGAGCTCGCACCCGAAAAGCTTTATGACATTCTGACGAAGGTCGGCTTCGGTCAGCCGACCGGAGTCGAACTCCCCGGAGAGCAAGGCGGCAGCTTACTCAAACGTAAGCGCTGGCGCCCCAGTGAGCATGCGACTCTGTCTTATGGTTATGGCTTATCTTCTACGCCAGTGCAACTGGCACGCGCCTACAGTGTACTGGCGTCTGGCGGCATCCTGCGCCCGGTCACACTGCAGCGCCAACACCGTCCGGTGGCAGGACAGCGGGTGTTATCTGCCCACATTACCCGGCAGATCAATTTCCTGTTGGAAAAGGTAGTCAGCCCGCAGGGTACCGCTCGGCGGGCCGCTGTTCCCGCGTATCGCGTGGCAGGCAAGACCGGTACGGTACACAAACCTAGCCCCACAGGCGGTTACGAAGAAGATCGTTACCAGTCTCTTTTTGTCGGCTTCGCGCCGGCATCTGCGCCGCGCTTTGTGCTGGCAGTCATGGTTGATGAGCCCCAAGGCAAGCATTACGGCGGCGAAGTGGCTGCGCCGGCATTTGCCCGAATCATGGCTGACGCTTTGCGCATGTACGGGATCCGGCCTGATGCCGGAGTGGATTCGGGAGTCACGATCGTTTCCCATACTGTAGGCAAAGAGACTGGCGCATGATGCAATCAGTGCAGCATGGGTCGCGACTGCTTGGCCAACTGGTCAAGGGGATCGTAGAAGTCGAGCCACAGCAAGAGAGCCTGCCCATTTCAGAACTGACCCTGGACAGTCGAGAGGCTCGTCCCGGCAGTCTGTTCTTTGGCGTACCCGGGCAGGCCCACGATGGCCGTGTGTTTATTGACCAGGCGCTGGAGTCCGGAGCCGCAGTCGCGTTATATGAGCGTCAGGATTCAGTCCCGATAGATTCCGCGCGGTGTTATCCGGTAGATGATCTAAGAAAATGGGTGGGGCGGATTGCCAGTCGTTTTTTTGGCCTACCTTCCAGTGCTTTGTGCGTCATTGGTGTGACAGGTACGAATGGTAAAACGACCTGTGCATCCCTGCTGGCACAGGCACTCAGTGCGCTGGGTCGGCGCAGCGGTTTTATCGGCACGCCCGGCTGGGGTTTTCCCGGTGCTTTGCAAAGCACCGACCTGACTACGCCCGACGCCATCACTTTGCAGGCACAACTTGCCGAACTGACGACCCAGGGGGCTGACAGCGTCAGCCTGGAGGTGTCGTCTCATGCGCTGGAACAGGGCCGTGTCGAAGGCGTCGAGTTCAATGCAGCACTTTTTACGAACCTCAGTCGCGACCATCTTGATTATCACGCGAGCATGGATCGTTATGCCCAGACCAAACTATTGCTGTTTCAGCGCTACGAACTGGAAAGTGTGATTATCAACGTGGCAGACCCCTTCGGTGAACGCTTTGCAGCTTCCGGGCTTTTGGCGCAACTGTGGACATTTGGAGAAGATGCCAAGGCCGATGTATATCCCCGCGCTATAGATGTTCATCGAAGTGGGATCACGCTGCACCTCGCAAGCCCCAGTGGCGAGATCGCTTTTGAATCGATTTTACGTGGACGTTTCAATGCGGCCAATCTGATGGCAGTGGCAACCACGCTGCTGGCACTGGGTTATTCGCCCGAAGATATCAGTCAGGTGATGACAGACCTGGTGCCGGTACCGGGCCGCCTGGAATTCTGCCCCGGCTCAGGCGGTTCCAGGCCGACGGTAGTCGTGGATTATGCGCATTCGCCCGAAGCCTTGTCCCAGGCGCTGACGGCACTGCGCCCATATACGGACGGACGGTTGTGGTGTGTCTTCGGATGCGGCGGTGAACGTGATCGCGGCAAACGGGCATTAATGGGCGAGCGTGCATCATGCCTGGCTGATCGAGTGGTGCTGACCAATGACAACCCACGGAACGAAGACCCGATGCAGATTCTTTGTGACATTGGTCAAGGCATGAGCGTGCCTGCCCAAGCGACCATTCCCGAGCGGCATCTGGCGATCGCGTATGCCATTGGGCACGCGATTCCAGGAGACCTGATATTGATAGCCGGCAAGGGTCACGAGACTAGCCAGATCGCAGCCGGCNAGACCATTCCCTTCAAGGACCAAAGTGTTGCCGAGCACATACTGGGAGATATGCCATGTTGAGNCTNAAAGAGATCGCCACTGTTATCGACGGGCAACTGACAGGCGAGGATGCTGACTTTAGTTCGGTATCGACCGACAGCCGAACGCTTCAGCCGGGAGCCCTTTTTGTCGCACTCGATGGGGATAATTTCAAGGGCCATGACTTTGTCGAGCAAGCGCACGGTGCTGGTGCGGCAGCCATTGTCTCTAACCGCCCCGCGCTTCGAGGGCTGCCGGGCCTGGTTGTAAAAAATACGACCGTAGCGTTAGGGCAACTCGCTGGATTTTGGCGCAATCGATTCGATATTCCTGTGATCGGTGTGACCGGGAGTAACGGCAAAACCACAGTTAAAGAAATGATCTCCTCGATTCTGNGGCAACTGGGCCCAGTACATGCCAGCCCAGGTAGTTTCAATAACCACATCGGCCTACCGTTGACTCTGTTGGGCCTGCAGCCTGAGCACCGGTTCGCGGTTATTGAAATTGGTATGAATCACCCAGGGGAAATTGATTATCTGTCGCGAATCGCACGACCAACCGTATCGTTGATTACCAATGCTGCATCGGCACACCTGGAAGGACTCGGTGATCTGGCGGGTGTGGCTCGAGCCAAGGCTGAGATCTTTCACGGCATGGCCCATGGCGCCGCCGCCATTATCAACGCCGATGATCGTTTTGCGGCTTATTGGGCTGGGGCTGCCCGAAGCCAAGCCTTTCAGACTATTACCTTTGGTGTCGACAACCGAGCCCGGATTTCAGCTGAAGTGACTGGAGAAGGTGACACCCAGCTTATCGAAATACATCTGCCGGACGAATCTTTCGAGGCACGGCTTAACCTGCTGGGCAGACATAATGCATTGAACGCGCTAGCCGCGGC
>JGI26262J51727_1000429_pt1 | contig 22738 bp, 21 predicted proteins | sample SaaInlV_150m_DNA_3_FD_51727 | JGI IMG/M metagenome (IMG submission 51727)
TCCGTGCTCTTCTGTTTTAAAATAAATGTCGTAAACGCCGTCCAAGCTCAAGTGTGCCATGCCTTCCACACCTTCATAGGAATTTGTCATTTCATCGTCTTTATATACTTTGATGAGCGACTGAAATAAAACCACTTTCTGGTCAAAATCTTCATTCTGCAACCATTGCAAAATACTAGAATCTTCGCATGCATCTATAAACTCTAACCACTCCAAAGCACATTCAGGAATAAAACGGTCCCGCTGCCACCACTCAAGATCAAAACTGTATTGCAATTGATTTTGAGACATCATTGAAAGTACGGGGAGCGACTCCCCGACTCCTGCCTCTTTAATCATTTGGTAAAGTTCTTCTGGAGGCAACCCTCTGATTACGGCCTGAGAACAGGGAGAAAGGTTTATAAAATCTTGCATTCGGGATCCCCGTAACTGCATGGCATAACGAATCTGATCCTCTATCGATAGTTTTGCGAGGGCATCCTCCACTTTATCAGGATATTCACTAATCCATTCAACGGGGAATGGAGTTTCACCACCTGAAAGATTATTCAAAATATCGGTTATATTTTTTGTGCTCATAAGAGGGAACCATCAAACAAACTACGGCCATCAATCTTTAATCAATGCCAAAAACTGTTAGGATAAAATGCTATTACTTTAATTTTACCAAAAATCAAAGCATCACGGTAATAAAGAGTGCGTTAAGACTAGACAAATAAGAATTGAAAATCTATTCTCTCGATTGAAGCATTGCTAGCGTTATCAACCTTCCAGTCTTCCCTTCTCTTCTGTAAGAATACCATCGGTCATTTTCACACGAGGTACACGGACCATCAGTATAAATATTTTTCATTAATATACCGGCTTCGTACCCTTCAAATCGATTTACCTTTGGTAAATCAACAAAAAACTTATTTCCCTCTATTTTATTAATAAATTCTGAGGAAAACGGACTTTTTTTTATAAACGGCAACGCACAAGGTTCATCCAGTTCATAACAACATCCACGAATGGCGGGTCCCATACCCACTATAAGATTTTTAGGCTTTGAGCCGTATTCACGAGACAAAGCCTCAACAGTATTAGTAAATATACGTTTTTGGGTACCCAGACGGCCCGCATGTACGATGCCAACCACATGCTTAATAGGATCATAGATGATTATGGGAACACAATCTGCCGTTAAAACCACGATCGGACAGTCTGGGATATGAGTAATGATAGCATCTGCTTCGCACATACCTACTTCACTAACCGGAATGCTCGAATCTTTTAAAACGTAAACATGATTTCCATGAACCTGAGTCACGCGAAAGAAAACTTTTGTTACTATTTTCAGCGAATGCAAAAAAACAATTTGGTCCTCAAGAAATAATTTCTCATCACCTTTGTCAGAACAGAATAAAGGTTTTCTTACTCCATTTTTCACATGACACCTTGGGCTGGTTCCATGGACAAATGAATGTTGTTTTTTTAAAACATCAATAAAAAATAACGCTGCCATAGTTTTATTCAAAAAATATTCGTTAAATTAATACTTTTTTTTATTTTTTTTAGGAGATCAACCCTCAATAATCATTACGCAAAAAAAAACCGGGCCGGGGAATCAACCTTTACTGAAAGGACTTTCAGAGCCAACAAAATAACTAGATATTTAAATAAAAAATCTCAGGAGTTATTTTTTCATTCAGCTTCTTTCTCTATGAATATCCACTTGACATTAAACACGTTTAGAATAAAATATTTAAACAATGTTAGGGCGCTGAAACGAAACTTAACATTGAACAAGGAGATCTTGATGGCAACCAAGAAAAAAGCTAAGAAAAAAGCAACAAAGAAAAAAGCAACAAAGAAAAAAGCAACAAAGAAAAAAGCAACAAAGAAAAAAGCAACAAAGAAAAAAGCAACAAAGAAAAAAGCTAAGAAAAAAGCAACAAAGAAAAAAGCAACAAAGAAAAAAGCAACAAAGAAAAAAGCTAAGAAAAAAGCTAAGAAAAAAGCAAAACGGAAAAGATAGTCTAACGCCAAACTGTTTTGCGGATTACAGAATCGTTTCAGCGCCCAAAAACATTTTTCCCCTACCGAAAAACACCCCTTTATTTTCTTTGCGAACGCAGCTCAAATTTAAACTCATTGAATAATTGTCGGTTATTAGTTTATTTTACAAAACACACCTTTTAGGTATTCCCCTTCGCTGAATATAAATGGATGGTCCTTAGCGTGGCTGGTACGGTTGATTTCTTCATACCCACGCCCAGTTGACTGAATTCCTGAAAATACCGCCTTAAAAAAACTCAAGGGTTGAACATGAACTGAACAGGACGCAGCAAAAAGAATACCTCCTTTTTTAGTAACCTTAGCACCTGCCTGGGCGAGCTTCATGTACGCATTTAGAGCAACATTTGTTTGTTTTTTTCTTTTCGCAAACGCTGGTGGATCNACAATAACTAAATCATACTCCTGGTTATCCAATTCTAATTTTGACAAAGCATCGAACCCATCTGCTTTCATTTGACTAAATTCTTCTACTGAAAAATTTCGATTTGAAAAGCATAGCCTTAAGTTTTTTCTAGACGCCGCTAATGCAAAGGAATTAGAGTCAATTTCTAACACTGAACTTGCACCACCGGCAAAGGCATAANCTGAAAATGCTCCTGTGTAACTAAATACATTCAACACGGAGTTCCCCCTCGATAACAAACGGACTTTTTGNCTATTATCTCGTTGGTCAAGATAAAACCCTGTTTTTTGCCCAGCAATTACATCCACTTCAAAATCAAGTCCATTTTCTTTAAAATGAACCGGTCCCTCTAATTTGCTACCAAACAAGAGGTGCCCTTCATTATACTTTTTTGAAATCCCCTCTAATGCTGCTACCTTTCGACTCCGTCTTAAAACACAACGCTGGGTAGAAAGTTTTTTTTTAAATAACGTAATCAAGGTGTCCAGATATGGAACCCATGCAGAGGTGTATAGCTTTAGAACTACTGTCTCTTCATAACGATCAAGCACTAACCCAGGAAAACCATCATTCTCTCCATTTATAACACGGTACCCTGTTGTCCCTTCACCAAATAAATTTTCACGTAGTTTCAGGGCTCTGTTAAGCCTTACTTCAAAAAAACGGCTGTCTATGTCTACTGGATTGGAAGTTTGTAAGATACGCAAACGAATATCTGATTCCGGATCGTACAAACCAATTGCGAGAAATTTATTTTTGCTATCATACACCACCGCTAAGTCACCAAGCTTTCCTTCTACCTTTTCGTTTTGAACTTGATAATGAAATATCCAAGGATATCCCTGTCTAATTTTTTTCTCCAGTGTTTTGGAAATTTTGATATGTATCATTGAGTTTAGTTATTCAAATAGGATTTGAATTTCACGAGAAATCAATACAATATTTTAATATTGAATAGGGATATGACTCTAGTTCATTAAGCTAAGAATTTTTAATTGTCGATCTGACACATGTGGTTGTGGCTTCAACACTGACCAGGTTCGGGGATTAGGTAAAACTGATGCCATTAAAGCCGACTCAACGGGAGAAAGAGTTGCAGATGAATGTTTATAATATTTGCGAGAGGCGTGTTCACACCCAAACATACCATTGCCCCATTCGATAACATTTAAATAAACTTCTAAAATACGTTTCTTCGTCCATAAATTTTCGATCAAAAAAGTAAACCACACCTCAAGAGACTTGCGAAGCCAATTACGATCTTGCCATAAGAATACATTACGTGCTGTTTGCATGGAAATGGTACTAGCTCCCACCGTTTTATCAGTCCCGAGATTAATCCTGATAGCGGCCTCAACTGCATACCAGTCAAATCCACTATGGTTATAAAATTTTTGATCTTCCGCGACTATAACAGCGCGAACAAGGTTAGGAGAAATTTGATTCAAGGGAATCCAATGTTTCAGAAAAGTGGGGTACGCTTTATCATAACCCGATTCAACCCAACGAATCCATAGTAAGGGGGTGGTGGGGGGATCAACAAACCGATAAACCAAAACAGGCATTACTGTAACAATTAGAAAAAAAATCAAAAAATCGAAAAATATTTTAATAAAATAGATTTTGACCGAGGTGTGATTTTTTTTGCGATTTTTTTTTTACGCGAGGCATTGGCGCACGCCCTCCCCATATACAAAAATATTTATTACACGTGCTACTTAATCAGCCTGAACATTCCGTTCAATCTTATTTTTATCATAAAACGCGTCATAAATACTTACTGTTTCTTTAAATTCGCCTCTTTCTTGGTCAGAAATATCCCGCTGGTAGGTCTTATGATATTTAAAGTCAAAGGGGTTATACACGGTATTTTTGTTACTTCGACCACGAACCTCATAATGTAGATGAGGGTGCAAAACTACGGCCCGTATTTCCAGATTTTCCGATTATCTCACCTTGTTTTACGTACTGTCCTCGTTTAACTAGGACTCGACTCAAATGAAGGTAGCGAGTTTTAATTTTTTGATTTGGATGGTCGACCTCAATGCAATAACCATTAGCTCTTCTATTCCAATTGGCGCGACTAACACGACCATCAAAAGTTGACCGGATGGGTGTTCCAACCTCTGCCTTAAAATCTGTTCCAGCATGGCCTCGCCTCCCTTTTCTAAAATCACCCGGCAGCGAGACTATTTCCATATATTCGTCGATTGGTGACTGTTCTTTTACAATCCGTTGAGAAATTTCTTTACCATTACGATCAAAATACCCCCCATATTTCGCTCCTCGCTCCTTGTAAAAATTAGCCTCTATTGTTTTTTTTAAATAATTGCTTGTATAAATTAATTGCAATATTTTGAACTGACCTTCATTACCTAATCGTTCGTAGACTACATTCAGACCGTCCCCATTGCGCATTTCTTTATTTACATCCAGAAACCAGGCCATCAACCTTGCTATATGAGCGGCTAACGAATCACATTCATCTCCTAATTTTACTTTATGGCATATCGTATAATTTAAAGAATTTTTGACTTTTAACTTTAGGGTTTGAATACTAGGTTTATTGGGTTGAATCGACGGATCAAATAAAACCCGTTCAACTTTGTAAGACGATGTTTCTACTAAATTAAAACCTTTGACCGACTCTTCTTCATGAATGTTTGTCTTTAACCTCGACTCCAAAGGTTGTCTTTTTAACGCAGCCGAGTGTAACTCAACTGAACTCTCCTCAGTATTCTTTTTTACTTGCGACCCGACTTCATATGCGCTGCCTACTGAACTTAACTCATACTGAGAAACAATAAAATACATATTAAATCCCAGAGAAGTTACAAATAATAGGTTGAATAACATTCTCAAAGAAAAGGTCTTACGAATGTTTTTTCCATGATTTTTTACAAAAAATTGTGACTGCATAGCTATTGCATTCAGAGGTTAAAAGTTAGCGGCGAATTAATTTTATATTGCTCAAATTACGGTTGAAATATTGAATTACTACAAGATAGGGAGAAGTACTCTGCTGGCTTGCGTTTATAGGACATTTAGGTTATTCATATTAATATATTAACTATTTTACCTATCTTAGATCAATCTTTTTGTTGTTTTCTCGAGGCAAAGCAGCATTATCTTGCTTTATATCTAAAAAAAACCAATAACTTATATGAACCCCACTTCTCTTCGCACGGGCAGGGAAAGAAAGTTTTCCCCCGAGACTATCTTTATCGATAAGTCAGTTGCAGACCATCCGCTTACCTTGAAAACTCTTCTTCAGTTTCCAGACACGCCCGTCGAACGTAATATTACCGTTGATGAGGCCGTTGAAATAATCCAGAAAACTTCAAGTGATGTTTTTGGGGCTGGAAAACGTAATTTGGCCCTCACTCGATTTAAAGGTTCGTTTCTAAAAAAATGCCCTGGGATTAGCACAGGAATGGTTTGCTGTAATTACTACGTGGTCAATCTTCTTAAAAATTGCATATACGATTGTTCCTATTGTTTTTTGCAAGATTTTCTTCAAAACAATCCGCTACTTGTTGCTTACGTTAATATCGAAGATTTATTAGATGAGCTAGAGAGAACATTCGCAGCTCACCCCGACCGGACATTTCGCGTAGGGACAGGAGAGTTAACTGATAGCCTGGCTCTTGATCAAGTTATTCCATTCTCGCAGCAATTAATTCCATTTTTCAATAAAAAAAAAAATGCGGTTCTTGAACTCAAGACAAAATCAAACTGTGTGATTAATCTACTAAACCAGAGCAGCGCAGATAATGTTATAGTTTCTTGGTCGTTAAACCCACAAATAATTATAGATCAAGAAGAAAAAGGAACGCCAAACCTCGAACAAAGATTAGAGGCTGCTCGGCTGTGCTCAAACAAGGGTTATAAAATAGGAATACACCTCGACCCTATTATAATTTTCCCAGACTGGGAGAGAGCATACCATGGCATGATTAAAAAAATATTCGAAGTGCTATCACCGTCGCAAATAGAGTGGGTAAGCCTTGGGAGTTTTCGCTATCGAATGTCTCTTAAGAAAGTCATAAATGAACGTCATAATAATACTCGCCTATTTACAGGCGAACATATTTCGAGCAAAGACGGGAAACACCGCTATCTTAGATCCCTTAGGAATGAAGTTTATAAAAACCTTCACAGTCTCTTAAAAAATTTCTCTAAAGATTTAAACGTCTATCTATGCATGGAAACCAGAGAGATCTGGGAAGGGGTTACAGAAAAGATGCCGCGGGCCGATGAAAAGCTAGATAAATTTTTTGACCTATAAAATCTCAATCACAAACGCATAGGCATGACGATACTTTGGTAGTCTTTGTCACCATTTGAGGTGATCAGACATGAGGATTTTTCGTCTTTCAGGTTAAGGACAACTTCTTCGTCATCAATCACGCTTAACACATCGAGAACATATTTAGCATTAAGCCCGACTGAAACATCCTCTCCAGAATAAGAGATAGCTATTTCCTCCCTAGCCTCGCCTAGCTCAGTCGTATCTGTAGTCAAAACAATATTCCCTGACTGTATATCAAAGCGAACCATTTTCGATTTTTCATCAGCCAGCAACGCAACACGCTTTAAAGCATGCTGGAACACATCGCGGTTAATCTGTACTTGCAGTTTATTATCAGAAGGAATAACTTGCTGGTAATTTGGGAATTTACCATCAATCTTTCTGGAAACAATAACCTGATCGCCTTGCCTAAAGGCCAAATGATTATTTTTTTCTGAAAATAAAAACGTAGCCTCTTCGTCTTCAACGAGTTTCATCAATTCTGCTAAAGCCTTTTTGGGTATAAGGTAACTTCCTTTTTCACCTTTTGAATTACCACCAAGGTCCCTCCGAATTACTGCTAATCGGTGCCCATCAGTTCCGACCATTTTCACTTTTCCATTATCTTGCTCTAGCAATAAACCGTTCAGAACCTGTCGTGTTTCATCGGGAGACTGCGCAAAAAAAGTCTTTCGGATCATTTCTTTAAGTAGCTTACCGCTCAGTTCCATTAGACTATCTTGACTAAATTCTGGAAGAGGAGGGAAGTCTTCCGAAGGCATTCCTGGTAGACGAAATTTTGATTTACCACACTTAAGTCTAATCCAATGGTTTTCTTCCTTGATGAGGTGAACTTCCTCTCTTGGTAGCTCACGCAGAATATCAAATAATTTTTTAGCATTAAGGGTTACCTCCCCCGCAGCAACAACATTGGCAGGGTAATATCCTTTAGCCCCTATTTCTAGGTCGGTAGCCTGAATACCAATTCGATCTTTTTCTGCAGTGAGTAAAAAATGCGACAGTATGGGCATCGCACCCTTGGTTTCTGCAATCCCTTGAACTTTTTGCACTCCATCGAGGAAAATATCCTTGTCTATCCTAACTTCCATTTGGCGGGTCTCCAAAACGTGGGTGGGAATGCTATTTCGCTTGGTTTAGCATAATTAACCAAGCCTGTCAAAACGTAATCACACGACATGTTAACAATTATGATGTGAACTTAAACCTTCATCTACACCTAACCTAACTCCAAGCAGTATACCTCTATCTTACCCTTCTAACCTTGGCTTGAAATTTATCGTGTACTAGCTCCGCACCCTAATTTGGCAATGAATCATGATAATTGCGATGAAAGCCGGCAACTCTTCAAACCCAACAGAGATAGTAAAAAAAATCGGGGCAGTTACAAAGTTCACTAAATTACAAACTGGAGAGAAAAGTAGTCAATGCAGTAAGTGACGAACACCACCAAAGCATTTCTCATGTCTGCAGAATATATTATTTCAGAAGTTAACCCTAATGTTAGGCCTTGTAACAGGGTATCTCATGTTTTGAAATGCTACTCGCAATATTTTCGATTTAAGTTGTACCCCTGTAATAAAACGAGAATCCCACCCGTCGATCCTCATATTATCCAAGTCACGAGACAAGCCACTGAAATTTACCTGCCGACATGCCCTTCCCTAATGATTATGTTGCACCCTGATACTTCGGTACCTATTCGGATAACCTGCACCTCTTAAAAGAGAAAAATATTTCAACCTCTGACTGAAGGGCCGAAACCAGTTGCAACCTTGACCGGTCAGAACCGAAGCTAAGTGGTCAACTTATCTGTTTTATAAAATGGTGTTGGCCTTTGTGACTTATTGAAAAATAATAAAAAAGAGTATACTCTAGTCTACGTCATCCTTATTTTTTGTTTTTAGGGCCTAAACGATTCACAATACTCAACCGGTGGCCTTGCCAGTGTCCCATGAGTGACTTCCATCAGTCCAACAGGATTATCAACGAAAAATACCGACGTGAATTTTTCGACCACGTTACCAAACAGGTACACCCTGAAAACTTTTCTAGCTTCAAGACAACTGATCCGCAAAGGTTTTACCTAGATTTCAAAAACTGTGTTATCCCCCTCATCAATACTGAAATCCATCGTTTCGAGAAAAGTCTCACCCATACAAGCGATAGCCATCTTTTACTATTAAAGATAAGCACCTTAGTCGATGCTATTATTCATACTGCACTTGATGCCTCCATCTGGCTTCACAATCGCACCCAACAAAAAAAATTGCACCCCAAAAGCATACCGATCGCGATCATAGCTCGTGGTGGGTACGGTAGAGAAGAAATTTATTTCCAGTCAAATGTAGATGTCCAAATCGTTTCAGGCAAAGGCCAAACAGAAGACATAAAACAAATTGTAAAACACCTGGAATATCTTTTTGTTCATCAAAATATTTTCCAGACTTCGACTAGCACTTGTTACGCAAATATTGATTCGCTAGAACGAGATCTAGGCGGGGGCAGAATAACTGATTTATGTGCTCTTCTCGAAGGAAGACTTATAGCCGGGAACCCTGACATATATTTGGAGACCATGAATATAGTTAAAAAAGTTTCTGCTCTACAAAAAGAAAATCTACTTAACTACTGCCACGAACATAAAAATTATTATGAAATATCAAACACCGTCTTTCGACAGGAACCCAACGTTAAAGAAGAACTAAGTAGGCTATACTGGGCCCTTGCTTTAGCTAGGTTCAAGTATGACCTAAAAAACATCAATCAGTTTGAACTTCTTGACGAACTATTAAAAAATAACCTCATAAGTGCACCTGCCTTTAAAAGCATTCAGTCCTCGTTCGGATTCTTATCCAAAGTTAGACTTTTTCTACATTGCAACCAAAAAGGGTCACACAGAGATATGATGAGCTATGAAGTGAGGGAGAAAATAGCCCAGTCNATGGGNTATGGAGTTAAAGAGTTTTTCCATAAATANTTTTATGAGGCTGCTTATCCCCTAAAAAAATATAGCCGTAATATTTTCTGGGAAAGTATGACGCCGGATACNCGAAAGNNCAAAAGTCTTTCCAAAAATTTTTCCGTAAATTCNCAACATCAAATCATTTTAGAAAAAGACCCCNTTGCTCTATTCTCCCAANACCCTATTAGNATTTTTAAAATATTCGCATGGATATCNGAGAAAAATTATTTTTTATCGTATTCTATTGTTCGATCCATCGAGCACCACGTTGACCAAATGTGCCCGATCTTCATAGGCAAAGATGACCGCAAGGAGGTTCAGCTATGTTTCAAGCGTGTNATTAATGGAAAATATTTTTCAAAATCATTAAGACTTTTACATGAGTTTGGACTACTCNAGAACTTTTACATTCCAGAGTTTAAAAATATCTGTGGCCTTCTGCAAGATATCTACGTCCATCATTTTCCAACTGACATACATGTTCTTTCCGCTTTGGATGTTTTAAATGGGTTAGAAGTAGACGAGAATACTGATCCATTTTTAAGAAGTCTTTATCATTCCATTCGAGACAAAACCACTCTCAAACTTTCTGTACTTCTTCATGACATCGGTAAGGGAGTTCGTTTACCAGGCCAAAACGAAGAACTACTAGGCGCTCGTCTTGTCCCATCAATCTTGGAAAACCTGGGGTACAGTAAAGGTAGTCGTCGCGTAAATGATGTATCTTTTTTGGTCGAAAAACATTTAATGATGCATGACCTCCTCCTTCTCGACCCAGAAGAAGATGACACCTATGATATGATCTGGGACCTAGTCAACCATGATATAGAGCTCCTAAAAATGCTTCTTCTCCTTACGTATTCAGATAGGGGAGGCACAAAAATGAAAATGTCACTTTCCCAAATAGAACAGTTAAAAATGTTTTATCAACACACGCTACACCACAAAAAACGACAGACTGTTCCAGGATCAGTTAAGGCAGACTTTCTTAAAATGGTTCGACTCCCTAGAGACATGCAGTCTCATCTTGAAGTTTATAATGAATTCTTCCGATCAAGTGATGGGTTTGCCTGTGAACTCCTCTTCAAGCCAGCACAATACTCAGAATTGGTTATTTGCTCAAAAGATCGCCCAAACTTGCTTTATAGTTTTTCAGCAGTCCTCGCCTTTAACAACCTTAATATTGTAGAAGCCAATATCCACACTCTACGTGACCACGTTTTTGATGTATTTAAAATCGTCAAATCCACAGGCACTCCTGTTGACTATGCTGATATTTTTACTCTTCAAAGTCAGATTAAAGATGACTTAAGGCGGGTTTGTGTTGATCAGGAGTCTCTGTCCCAGATCTTTACAAATCGTTCGTTTCCCATTTCTAATGAACTACCCAAAGGACAAGATATCAAACTCAAAGTGAAGCTAATCGGTCGGTCAATAAAAGTGGAAACACACGATCTACACGGAACATTTATGACCCTGACAGGAATTTTTTCGCAGTTTAATATGGAAGTACAACGAGCTGTCTTGGATTCGCGAGAAGGAGTAGCTTCAAATATTTTTTATGTGAGGCCAAAAGATGTCAACTACATCACAGAAAATAAGGACCACTTTCTGAGCACTCTTAAACAGGCTCTACAGGAGTTGGTTAATTCAAAAGAAGTTCTTCTTAAAGAATCATGCACTTCAACCATTCCCGAAAAACCAAGTTTTGCTATATAGGTTGGACCTAGCCATGTTTTTCTTGCGATTATTATCTTTTTTATTTTTCTTTAATACCTTAATGGCAACTGATGCCCTTGCAATAAGTCCCGAAGAGTTATTTAAAAAAGCTCAGACCTTGGAAGGTGATGGTTTTTTGGAAGAAGCTACAAAATCATGGGAAAAACTCAGCGCGGTAGAAAACAATCTCAATTTTGTTATTTATGCTCAGTTGAAACTTGGCACCACCTATCTAAAACTTGAACAATTCCAAAAATCAATTGACATATTAAAGATAACTACAATGTCACACCCAGATAATTTTGATGCTCACTTTAGTCTTGCTAACTCTTTAAGTGCATTTAAAATTTTTCCTGAAGCCATCAAGTCCTATCAAAAAACCATCACCCTAAGACCAAGGGAGGGGTTGACCTATGTGGGACTTGGATTATCTCTATTTGGGGATGGTGACTCAAAAAACGCGATCAAAATGCTTTTGGAAGCCAATAAATTATTTAAGGAAAAGAAAAATATCTCTTGGTACCGGGACACTCGAGTCATGGTCGCACAAATAAAACACTTTGCAAAATTTCCCCCTCATTTTTCAAACCTGTGGGTTACTAACAACCTAAAACTTATTCACGACACCTACGAAAAGGCTGTGTTTAACTCTAAATATTACCTCCCCTCAATTCCCATGCATGAAAAAAATAACTTTCCTGTTAAGAAAAGCAATTAAAATTTTCCGCAATTCCCTCGATCGCCGCAACAACTTCCTTGTTTTTATGACCCATTAGTTCAAAATTCCCTCAAAAAAATTCATTAAAGGTTTTTAACCTAAAGTTAATCACTTATTAATATTTTTCTAGTACAGTCGTGAACAGGAGTTTCTCCTCCTTTGTCAAAGGAGAATGTGGTGTGTGCCATTTTCTCCTTTTACACCTCCTCTTGTTAGTAGGGGAACGGGACCTCTTTTCAGAGTGAACCGCTCCCCTATTTTTTTACTTCACGCCCTAAAAAAAAGATGATTCGAAACCAGAGCAATTGTTTATGTTTTATAGTAAACCGGCTTGGATTTACCAAGTGCCAACCATCCAAAATAATACATATAAAAGGAATAGTTTTCGTGGAATGGAATTCCTTTAACTAGATTCCATTTTCACTCGCTCGGGTGATAATTGAATTAGTTACTTTACTAAATCTATGTTTAAGTTGAAATCAATCAAAATTTTTCATACTCTAGGATACTTGTTTAATGAATACGTAATATCTAATTGGGAATGATGTTTTACATCATCATGTTTTTAACTTCCGGAGACTTATGAAAAAACAATCTGCGCTTAATTTGGTCTGGATCGACCTTGAAATGACAGGACTAGACCCTGAGCTAGAAGTAATTATAGAGATTGCTACTTTAGTGACCGATTATGATTTAAATATATTAGCCGAAGGGCCTTGTTTAGCTATCCATCAAAGTGATGCAATTCTTGGCCGCATGGATGCTTGGAATCAGAAACATCATAATGCCTCTGGGCTGGTAGAACGCGTACGAAAATCAAAAATTACTCATGATGAGGCCTCGCGACAAACTCTGGAATTTATTCAGCAATATTGCCCAGAAAATACTTCCCCCCTTTGCGGAAACTCAATTGCGCAAGACCGCAAATTCCTTGATAAGTATATGAAAAAACTTCATAGCTATTTGCATTACCGAAGCGTTGATGTAACGTCAGTGAAGGAATTAGTTAGACGTTGGTACCCAGATGGGCCCAAACTTCCCAGAAAAAGTGAAAGTCACATGGCATTGACCGATATAAGGGAGTCGCTAAATGAACTCATATTTTACCGCAAAGAATATTTTGTCCCTAGTGGTTTAACCACCCCAACAGAGCCTTTAACTCAGCAAAAAACACCATGAGCAAAGGAAGTTTTATCACCTTATCGTTTCTAGTGTTCATTGGATATCTGTCCTTTACCATGATATGGTCTGGCAGCAAGTTTCAATGTGAAGTTTGTGTTGAGTACAANGGGGTAAGGTCATGCCAAGAGGTAGAGGGTATGGCTAAGCAAGATACTATAATGACGGGCATGAGCACCGCTTGTGCTGCTGTAACNAACGGNAGAACAGAATCCATAGACTGTTCAATGACTCAACCTGTCAAAGTTCAGTGTAAAGATATTTAATATACATCAGCAACTTCATCGGNNGTTTGCCTTCTGAAGGTNTTCACTCTTTGTTTGAACAGACAAGGTTATAAACTTCGCGATACTTTTCTTCGACACTTCCCATACTAAAGCGGAAACGATCTTTGTCCATCTTTTCACCGGTCTCTGAATGCCACAGACGGCATCCATCAGGACTGATTTCGTCTCCTAAAAGAATCTCTCCTTTATGTCTCCCAAACTCAAGCTTAAAATCCACCAGCCTGATCTTCCTTTCCTTAAAAAATTCCACCATCAAATCATTTATGCTATATCCAAATTTTCTCAGCGTATCAAGTTCTTCCTGGTTCGCCCATCCAAAAATAACTGCATGACAATCATTGATTAAAGGGTCGTGCAGGTCATCGTTTTTATAAAAAAACTCAAGAATCGGGGGATTAAATTGCTTTCCTTCTTCAATCCCTAAACGTTTACACAAACTTCCCGCGGCTACGTTACGGAGAACCACCTCCACTGGAATGATATCTAGTCTCTTAACAAGGGTTTCTCTATCATTAAGTTGCTCTACAAAGTGTGTCTTGACTCCCTTCTGCTCCAAGTATTGGTATATACAATTCGACACTTCATTATTAATGATTCCCTTATCAACAATGGTTCCCTTTTTAATACCATCAAAAGCACTAGCATCGTCTTTAAAATACTGAATCATCAAACTGGGGTCTTCCGTGGCATAGAGTATCTTAGCCTTCCCCTCATAAACCTTTTCGAGTCGTTTTATTGTCATTTTTTATTTTTAAAAACCCTTTTAAAAATTTTATCTATATTTTTCAACTGGTCTTTCATGTTACATACCTTGTCCAACTCTCTTCCTGAAAGATATTTTTTAACCTGACCATCTTTCTTTAAAAGAGATATAAAAGCACCTTTGCCATCCCAAGCTTTCATGGCATTCCTCTGAACGAGACTATATGCATCCTCCCGAGATAAACCCTTGCGAACCAAAGCAAGCAAGACGGACTGGGAATAATAAAGCCCGCCCGTAATTTCCATGTTTTTTTTCATACTCTTTGGATAAACGACTATCTTTTTCACTAACCCGGTCATTTTTCTCAACATATAGTGTAAAAGAATTGTGCTATCAGGACCTATCACGCGCTCCACAGAAGAATGACTAATATCTCTCTCATGCCATAAGGCAACATTCTCCATCGATGCGATTGAGTTAGCTCGAACCACTCGCGCCAAACCACACATTTGCTCAGAAATTATTGGATTTCGTTTATGCGGCATTGCAGAAGACCCTTTTTGCCCCTTAGAGAAAAATTCCTCTGCCTCTAACACCTCTGTTCGTTGCAGGTGCCTTACCTCCGTAGCAAACTTGTCGATTGATCCTGCAATAATTGCAAGAGTCGTAAAAAATTCCGCGTGCCTATCCCGTTGTATTATTTGAGTAGAAACAGGAGCTGGTTTTAGTCCCAATTTCTTGCACACGTATTCTTCAACTGTCGGATCAATATTCGAAAAAGTCCCCACTGCACCTGAGATTTGACCGTATGCTATCTGTTCCTTTGCTCGTTTCAATCTCTCTATGTTCCGACAGGTCTCCTCATACCATACCGCGAGCTTTAACCCAAAAGTCAAAGGCTCTGCATGAATCCCATGCGATCGACCAATAACAGGCAAATCTTTATGGAGATAAGCTTGCTCCTTTACCGCATCTCGAAAAAGCTCTAGTTCCCTGAGTATTAACTTTGCCGAATCCTTCAATTGAACGGCAAGTGTTGTATCGAGAATGTCCGAGGAGGTAAGCCCTAGGTGCATATAGCGATTAGCTTCTCCCACATTTTCTGAAACACACGTTAGAAAAGCAATGACATCATGTTTTACTTCTTTTTCAATTTCATCAATTCGTTTAATATCAAATTTAGCCTTCTTTTTAATCTCGGCCACTGCTGACGCTGGAATTTCACGCCTTTTTGCTAAGGCCTCACACACCAAAATTTCAATCTTGAGCCAGATGTTAAATTTGTTCTCTGGTTCCCAGATTTTGGCTAATTCGGGAAGGGAATATCTAGGTATCAAGGGAAACTCCTATTTTTTAACTTTGATTAGGTTTGAGTTGAATGGTCAGCTGATTGAACCTAAAATGATGGCGTTGGTCAAGCAAGATTGGCCATATTAAACATTATCCACTCTTAAATCAATCTCAGAGATGAGTAGAGTCGTAGAAATTAGCTTTGTGTGTCTTGGCAACATATGTCGGTCCCCGCTTGCTCAAGGAGTATTTCAGGATCTGGTCAACCAAAAAAAATTAGAACAAAAGATTATAGTTACTTCAGCTGGAACAGGTGGTTGGCATATCGGTGATCTCCCNGATGAAAGGATGCGTCGAACAGCTCAGTCAAAGGGAATTCAACTTGAAAGTCGTGCTCGGCAATTTCAAAGCGCGGACTTTAACAGATTCAATCTGGTACTGGCAATGGATCATAGTAACCTAGCTAGGCTTGAAGAAATTGCCCCAAGCAACATCCCTCCAGAAAAACTGATGCTCTTTCGTTCTTTTGATCCTGAATGCAACGGTGACCAAGATGTCCCGGACCCTTATTACGGGGGAGCAAAGGGATTCGAGGAAGTCTATTCTATGGTAAAACGTACCTGCCCTCCGCTCCTGGACTATATCAAGTCGCGCTTCTTGAGTCCCTAGATGAAAGCAAACCTTTTCCAACTATTAGAATCTATTTACGGAAATTCCATTCAAATTAAAAGCTTCGAAACCATTGGAGGTGGCTGCATTAATGAAAACCAAACTCTCAAATTGTCTAATGGCGAACGAGTTTTTTTAAAATCTAACCCTTCTGCTCCAAAAAACTTTTTTAGAGCTGAAGCTGATGGACTTCGATTACTAAAAAAATCAAAGAACGGCCCTAATGTTCCCCGTCCCCTTGGTATTTCAAACAAATCCAACCCACAATTCTTACTCCTTGAACACATTGAAACCTCTGCCCCAAATGATGAATTCGCCAGTCGTTTTGGACACGCGCTTGCTGAAATGCATAGGGAAACCCAAGAGCAATACGGCCTTGATCATGACAATTTTATAGGAACAAACGTTCAAAAAAACAACCTGGAATCAGATGGTTTGGTTTTTTTTCGTGAACACCGTATTCGTTTTCAACAGGAATTAGCAAGAAAAACGAGAGGGTTGCCAACGTCTATAGATAAACGGTTAGATCTGTTTTGTGAAAAGGTGGGAACCCTGCTCGATCTCAAAGATGAAAAACCAGCGTTGCTCCACGGTGATTTGTGGTCGGGTAACTATTTTGCCAGTCATGATCAAATACCTTATATCTTTGATCCGGCCGTTTATTTCGGGTTAAGAGAAACTGATCTTGCAATGACAGAAATGTTTGGAAGACTACCTCAAGAATTCTACAGTACCTACCAAGAAGTTTTTCCGACCCAGCCAGGGTACTCCGAGCGTAAAGACATATATAACCTCTATCATCTTCTCAATCATTATAATTTATTTGGAGGATCTTATCTTGAACAGGCGGATCAAACGGTGAGAAGTTTTTTAGATTAAAAAATATAACTTTTAAAACTTTAAGTACATGATTAAAAACCTCCTCCTATTTTGCGCATAAATGTTCTCAACTCCTGCTGAGTCACTTGATCAAACTGATCCACCTCATTATTCAAGGTTGTCAAAATCGGCCTTCCTATACTACTTTCCAATGCGGAAGCAATACTAACAATTATGCGAGCTCCATAGCGTTCTACTAGGTCATAATCCTCGACTGCGGCAAACAAGTCATTAGGCTCCATCGTCATAGCCCACGCCTGAACGACAGAAACCTGGTTGGATTCCCGGAATTGAAGCGACTCAACTGCCTCCATATATTCTTCCGCACCCATTTCACCCGCTTCAAATTTTTCAACGAGCTGGTTTAACTTAATATTCTCATTATCTTCTTCACTACCAAGGATGTACTCCAAAAATTTAGGCTGCAGTTTCTTCATTTCATCCTTATTCCAAGGATTCGTGAAATCCTTATTACCCGAAGTTGGGCTTTTTGTTTCTCTTTCTATTTTTTCAATACACGTTTGACACCGCCCCCCTGCATCACAACTAAACTTAGAACCACAACTACACGAAGAAAGACAAGTTTGTATGGCCAAAGAAAGTGCTTCGTCTCTAAGCCCTAAAACTATTCGTAAGCCAAGACGAAGAGGATTTGCTCTACCCACCGCAACCCAGTTGACACAGGATGAACAATAAATCCGGTAGCTTTTCTCTCCTTCTTCCGGACCTAATACAGGAGCATAAGTTTCCTTACACAGTACGCAATTAATTTCACGAGGGGAAGTTTCCGTCACAGGGGGAACTCTCTATTTTTTGATTTAAAAAAAATATTCAAATTTTATCCAACACACATTCTGTCAATTTAAAAAAATTGAGCAACAAGGTAGCTTAAAAAAAAAATGCCCATGGCATATACGCCATGGGCTATATTGACATTAATCTATTTATCCAGAGTAAGCTTGTCCAAGGCCAGCAGTTTCTGCTTCGTCAGCTCCCATGATTACCTTGCCAGTTGTCGCATCAACAGGAAACATGGTAACTGCATTGTGTGTGCTACAAACCACCTTACACAAATCACAACCTTTACAGCGTGACTCAATAACTATGGCTTTATTAGTATTTTCGTCCAGCATGATACAATCAGATTCTGGGCAGTACATTATGCACAGCCGGCATCCTTTATCCGCAATACACTTATCATTATCTACCCACGCTATGTTATACACGCAAAAAATCTCCCCATTGTTAAGTGATAAAACCTTAGAACCGACTGTTAATTCCTAAAATTACTAGACTTCCACTAACTGCAGATTTTCTTGTTTCGCTGCCCATTCTTGAGACAGACTATACGACTCTTTAATGCATTCCATATTAGCCTTGATAAGGTCATTTTTTTTCTTATACTTCTTCTTAATGGCTTCATCAAGTGAGGCAGTACCACCAGAGGCAACGAACTTCTTCCCAAATCGCTCTTGAAGGGCGCCATCCAAAGATTCCAAGCCCACAACTTTTGTCACACCTGCACACGCACCAATCATTGCCATGTTGGTAGAAAGTTCCGTCTTGCCAATCTCAAGGGCAAGCTTAGTCGCATCATGATTAAATACCTTAACATTCAATGCAGCTAAAGTTTCACGATCCTCATCATTTAACAAGTCAGCGGGTGTGTTGATAATAATCATACCATTTTGCTGAATCCCATCATAGAAAGGTGCCGTGTAGCTTTTCTGCATAGTGATAACCTGAGGATGAAATATCATAATGATATCCGGAAATACTAATTCGCCACGGTCAAAAATGCGTTCCGAACCAATCCTGCAATAACTTTCAGCGGGTGCCATTCTCTTTTCTGCTCCAAAAAATGGATTAGAGATAGAAAATTTACCCTCCCGATTGGCAGCCATAGCCAAAAGATGCGCAGCGGTCACTGCTCCTTGCCCCCCCAAACCAGAAATACGAATATTCATCCTTGCCATAGCTTACTCCTATCTATCTATATGTGAGTTAACCAACTTTTGCTGCTTTAGCGGCGTCTTTAGCAGCTTTTTTTCTAGCCTTGGCCTCAGCCTTAAGAGAATCGATAAGCTTCTGGGCTTCTTCAGTAACAAACTCTTTTTGAACAAATCGACCACCTATACTCTCAGAGTCCTTCATCTCATCCAATCCTTCCATACTCTGTTTCCCAATTTCAAGAATACACGGAGTATAAAGCTGTACAAACGTAGGTCCAATCTCTCTTGCAACATGGACTGCATTTTTGATGGCCTCTTCCACGCGATTAGGCTTACTTACAGTCAGCATAGCAACATAAGCACAGCCTGCTTCTCTCGCAATTTCGGCAAGTCGAACCTTATCAAAATTTTTACCTTTTGGGGCCATCTTAGCAACAAAGCCTTTCTGCATCAGGCCACTTTCTTGACCACCCGTATTCGCATAGAGCTCATTATCAAAACAGATTGTGGTGAATTTCTCCTGGCGAAACCAAGATTGCATGGTCATATCTAGACCAATATCAACTGTCGCTCCATCACCGGCCAAAACCACTACATCTTTTTCTACGTCTGGGAACCGTGACTTCAAAGTACGCTTCAAACCAGAAGCAACTGCATTCTGATTTCCAAAAAGGGAGTGAATGTTTTGAACTGCTACATGTGGAAACACCAGACTGGTACAACCAGTGGACCCAACAAAAACGGTATCTTCTGGAGCGGGTAAACTGGCAAGAATATAACGGAAAGCAATAGATTCTGGACAGCCCGCACATAGGGAATGCTGCTCAATTAACTCTTTAGACGAACCAATGTCCTTCCAGCCTCTATCCTGCTTGCCGTAAGTCGCACTTTCAACTAGCTCCTGATATTCAGGAGGCATAATGCTTGCAAATTCATCACAGAGTTGAATTTTTTCTTTACTCATTAGAGAACCCCTTTAAATTAAAATCCTTGATATAGGAATTATTATAACTATTTAATTTTTTTTCAAGCCTAGCTTCGTCGTCGACTAGGGGATGGCTTCATTCCAAGGTGTTGCTTTATTTCTTCCGCGATAACCTCTGAAGGCATAGTCATTCCACCTGCAACATGAGGTCCCGCATAAACCCTCTCGTTATCAGGGAGGACTGCCTTGATCTCACGTGCCATCCAACCAGCAATATTAAACTCTGGAACAAATATATGCTTGGCATTCTTAGTTGCCTGACGAATCTCTTCTTTTGGGAACGGGCGGACGGTCTTAATTTTAACCAGACCCACCTTGATTCCCTCTTGTTCCAGAAGTCGTATTGCTTCACGGCTCTGTGAAACAGCGGTTCCTGAAGAAACAATTAAGATTTCTCTATCTGTATTAATTTCATCTATCAAACCATCGAGTAGCGGGATCGTATGTTTTCGTGAACGCTCAACCGCAGACTGAACTTCTTGTTGCCAAGAAGCGTGGGTCGAATAACTGATGTAATTAGATTTCATAACAAAAGGATCACGCATCATTCGAATCGGTGCGCTTTCCATATCCATAACCGTAACCGGAGATTTATATGGATCGTAGGGAGTCAAACACAAATCCTCTGAAGGCAATTCCACCGTGTCCTTCGTGTGAGTCACAAAAAAACCATCGCAACAAACCGCAATCGGGACATGCACATCCGGTTGCTCAGCAACGATAAAGCCTTTTAAAATAAAATCAAACAGATCCTGTGCTGTTTCCGCATGCCAGACCAGCATTCCGGCTTCTAAAAGATAATGCATCTCAAGAGTATCTGGTTGAATACTCAACGGTGAATTAATACCACGGCAAGTCACACACACCTGGATGGGTAAACGAGACCCCGCCCACATTGGAAAATTTTCCATAGCGCGCAAAGTGCCAGGGCCAGCAGTTGTAGTAAATACACGGTGTCCACCAAAGGCAGCCCCCGCACATTGTCCCATTACCGCAAACTCACTCTCTCCACGAAAATATTCATCCAAGTATCCTTCTGCGTAGAGTTCACCAATCAGTGCAGCTGCCTCACTTTGAGGAGTAATAGGATAAGCAACAGAGGTGCCAACGCTTGCACGTCGGATAGCTTCCTTAATCACTTCACTACCAGTAAAAAAAACTGGTTTTTGCTCTGAATTATAAAAAATATCATTAATGTCAGTGTAAGTCTGACCCTTTGCATTCTTCTGGCCTAGCTTTACATGCTTTGATGCGATAATTCTTTTTGGTGTACCGACTGGTTTATTCATAAATTTACTCCTAGATAAAAGAGCATATGTAAATTAAGTTAAAATTAAAAACACTTTCAAATAAAACGGTAAAACTGCCTACCTAGCATTTTCGTATTCTTCAATCACCGCATCCGAGGCAACCAAACCGTTCCTGTCCATCTTAAACTGCGTAAAGGTTTCAGCTTGTGACTTAACACCTTGAGATTTTAATTTCTTAACTGCTTCTGTAAGCTTTTTAATTTTCTCCNCACTTGCATCTCGAAACGACAAACAAGCATCTTCGTGTCCTGCCTGAGCACACATGGCCATTGTATAACAATTTGTGCCCCCACGTATAATCTTAAGAGCTAAATTAGCCTGATGGCAATGAACTCCAACAAAAATACACGTATCGATTTTATTATGCCAGATAGTCAAATTAGGGTGATTCGGGTTGATTTCTACCTCATATTGGATTTTAGGATATTTTGGGCGATAATCTGCCATAGGAATCAACCGCATAGGAGCTTCATTCGCTAGTTCCTTGATCGCGGCAGCCTTTTCGGCAACATGATCATTCCATTTCCATAGAACCAGCGGTCCGGGGAAAATTGTTGGAACTTTAGCTTCTAAAATCTTCTTGGCACAATGCTCGTATGCCTCTTCTTCTGGAACTATTGTCCCTTCTATATGCGCTTCCCCAGGGTCTGGTAAAACAATGCCCATTGAAGCTGCCGATGGTGGAAGAAACGCCTCTGGACCAGCTAAAACCTTATAGTCACTCATCCTATTTAATCCCTTTGATTTACGTGAAAAGTAATATTTGACTTGTATTTGGAACGGAGAACTATACCACTTCACCCAAAAAGGTGTCAAACCATTTAACCAAAGGCGTTTGCCTTCAGTTTTAGCCAAAGCTGCACTAGCAGTGAAGTTATCTTAATGATTGCAACCCACCCAAACAAGATTGTATTTATCAAGGTTTAAAGACCTCTCTGTTCCTTGATATGTTTTACTGGATTTAAAATAAAGGCATACTTGCACACAAGACAATCAAAACATCATAACCACACCCAAGCTTTCAATTCTTAGTTGTTTTGCTACTGGTAAAAAAACTATATAACCCTTTTAAAATGCATTAATTAATTCTACGTTCAATCTTTAGCCCTAGGTTTTTTTTAATCTCCCCCAAAACCGATGTTTAGAAGCAGTTCCTATAATTAACAAATATCTAACTTTAGCATTAGCCCCTGTCTCAAGGAATTCACACCAAAAGTTAACCTATTAGATCCAAAACAAACGAACGCATTTTTAAAACTCTACAAAGAAAGGTTTACGCGAGTATGTTCAATAAAAATAATATGTTATAATT
>JGI26262J51727_1000431_pt1 | contig 22680 bp, 17 predicted proteins | sample SaaInlV_150m_DNA_3_FD_51727 | JGI IMG/M metagenome (IMG submission 51727)
ATTATTGAAAAAATAACTCATTACAGTTTCCTTATATTATCTATTTCCATGTCTTGCAAGTTGCTCAGAGTCATCTAATCTTGGACTAGAAAAAAACCCGTTGATCATAGGTATAAAAAATTCTAACGGCTTTGATTTATAATCAGGATCAAAACAGTTTTGGTCATAATGATGACAAAATCTTACGGTATCGTCATACCAAGGACTATCAATAAAAGCCTCTCTAGCATTTCTATCACCGCCAGAGTGGTGCGCATAATAATACATTTGAAAAACACCATGATGCTTAACAATCCAATAGATTTTCTCTGAGACGAATGGCCGAAGAATCGCAGCAGCCATTTCAGAGTGAGAGTGGGGTGCAAGAGAGTCACCAATATCATGAAACAAAACAGCCATAACCATTTCTAAATCTTCCTCAGCTAAAAAAGCACGTGTTGCTCCTTGCAAAGAGTGTTCGAGACGACTAACTTGATAACCTGATAGACTAAAATCTAATGCTTTTAAAGCCTCAATGAGTCGAGAGGGGAGATCTTCTAAATATTGATTTTCGAGCTTATCTAGAAAGGCATACTCCTCAGCAGTGCCATTTTCCATGCTTATAAAATCAACCTTATTCATAGCTCACATCTTACAGCAATATAACTGCTTATAACCTTTTTGCACTATCCTTTAGTAACCCCGCTACATAATGTGAAAAGGAGTGTCTCACCATCATAAATAAACTTTTTTTATCACGATAAACAAACACAGGGGCCTGGCCAAAAGTAGTTGAAACAGCCTTTCCATCCTTAAGAGAGCCTTCAATATCATAGCTCATCCATCTAGCTAATAGATTGTTAGTTTGATCTCCAAGAAACTCAATTATTCCATAAGCTCCAGAATTATCACTTATTGAAATACCCTTAGGAAGTGATGATAACTTTTCTTCTATTTCTATCTTATGGTTTCGCGATAACAAAACCCAAAATTCATCAGGGCTAACCCAAAAACATTTCGAATCATTATCGCCAGTAGTTATCTCAAGCGCTCCAGGAAGCTTAAGATTAAAGATATCTTTTGCCGCCTTAGTATTATTTTTTACACTTGCAGATGTTCTTAGAACAAGCAAAGAGTGTCCAGTTACTTCCTGAGAGATAAGATTTTTCTGATTGATTAGAAAACCATCAGCATCTGTAACAGGATCAAAAGTGGATCTAAATATGGGTTCAATTTTATTTTTAGAATCACTCATTTCCATCCACCTTTTCACCTTTAGCATCATAAAAGACGCTGCTAGAAACTTCACAAGGTATCTCTTTCAATCCTTGTTTCTCTTGAACAATTTTCACCAAAACTGTTTCCGTTATCTTAGAAATCCCGCCTTTCAGTTGAGCAAGCGCAATAGACCTTCCTAAAGCTGAACTGTAATAACTTGAGGTTACATAACCGATAGAGATCCCTTTATTACTAATAATATGAGACCCCTCTGGTAACACAACCTGGGCATCCTTTGTTAATAGCCCTACTAATTGAAGTCTATCATTTGAATTTAATGCAGCAATACTAAAAGAGCGTTGACCAATATATGAAAACGGCTTATCTTTTGCAAGAATCCAGTTCATATTCACATCCATAGGTGTCATTGAACCATCTGTATCTTGACCAACAATAATATAGCCTTTTTCTGCACGAAGCACATGCATTGATTCAGTACCATAAGGCGTTATATTCCAAGGCTTCCCTGCTAGCGCAACTTGATCCCAAATGAAGCGACCATAGTTGGCTTCAATATTGATTTCATAAGCCAATTCCCCTGAAAAACTAATTCTCATAATTCTTGCGTTGACTCCGCATACGGTTCCAGGACGCCACTGCATGAACTTAAAACTTTCTTTATTAAAGTCAACATCTTCACACAATACTTCCATTAATTTGCGAGCATTTGGCCCCACTACTGCGACCGTTGAAAATTGATCTGTGACACTATTGAGATGAACATCCAAGTCACTCCATTCAGTTTGAAGCCACATTTCTAGAGTGGAGTAAACACTTGCTGCACCGCCTGTTGTCGTAGTCATAATAAAATGACTATCATTAATACANGCTGATACACCGTCATCAATAATCATTCCTTTTTCATTACACATTAAGCCGTAACGACAACTTCCAGGAGCAAGTTTCATCCAGGCATTGGTATACACTCTCGATAAAAATTCTCTTGCATCTTTTCCTTGGACATCAATTTTTCCAAGCGTTGATGCGTCCATCATGCCTAGAGAGTTTCGAACAGATCTACACTCTCGNTTGACAGCTTGATGCATATCNTCCCCTTCCATTGGATAAAACCAAGGTCGGAACCATTGACCAACTAANTCAAACTCAGCGCCACTCTCCANGTGGGAGTTGTGAATNGTTGTATATCTTTGNGGGTCAAAAAAATCACCTACTTCTCGNCCTGCCATCGCACCAAAATCAACTCCAGTGTATGCTGGTCTAAATGTCGTAGTTCCAACATCTGACATTGGAACATCTAAGAATTCAGCTGCTACAGCGATTCCATTAATATTTCCAGTTTTACCTTGGTCAGTACCAAAACCCATTGCTGTATAACGCTTGATGTGCTCGATAGACTGATAGCCCTCTCTAATTGCAAGCGCAACATCCAAAGTAGTGACGTCATTTTGCATATCAATAAACACTTTCGGCTTATTAAGGATTTCACTTGGAGTAAAGAATCGATCAACCTTGAAATAGTTTGAGCACTCCTTGGTAAGTGGTTGAATACTGGCCTTTTTAACTTCACCCATAGACTCCAGGGACTGTTGCGCTTTATTTTTAGCATCCAAAATGGCATCCTTCCAAAACCCAACAGAATTTACAGCGCCACAAACTTTTCTATTTTTTCTCTCTTTTTGAGGCAAGAATGACTGAGAATACTCATCAAAATAAGTCTTACCACCACAATGACAGTCCAAGTGCACAACAGGATTAAACCCGCCTGACGTAGCTAATAAGTCACATTCTAGTGTTTGTGTATCTTTGGTAAGCCTCCATTGGGATTGCCANTGAGGNGGCTTAGATTGTAATTCAACTTTTGAAATTTCAACACCTTTAATGCTGCTTGCTCCATTCGCCTTTCTAATTGCATAGCCTTGAAGAATGTCGATACCTGAATTCTTAGCTTTGAGAACAATTTCACTTTCACCACCAGGGGCTCTTACATCAATCACTTTACAATCAATATTGTTGTTATTTAGACTGATTGCAGTGCTATAAACACTATCATTGTTTCCATACAAAATAACCTTTCTACCTGAGACCACACCAAACTCTTCAATGTAACGTCTAACAGACTGACTTAGCATAATATTGGCCAAGTCGTTGGTTTCAAAAAGCATTGGTCGCTCATGGGCTCCGGTAGCTAAAATAACCTCTTTAGCTCTAATCTTATGTAGAACTTTTCTTGCTGATCGAACACCATCTCTTAGAGTAGATTGGCCCGTAGCATTGGTTTGTAAAACTTCAATATAGTTATGATCATACCAAGCATAAGCAGTCGCTGATGTGAGGATTTTAAGACGACTATTATCTTCATTCTTAAACTTCAATAGACTATTAATGCTTTCTTCATGCCAGTCGTATGATGATTCATCAGTTGAAAACTCACTCAGCAATTCTCCGCCCAAACTCTCTCTTTCGTCAACCAAAATCACCCTAGCATTTTTTGAGTGGTTTAGGATCTCTAATGCTGCCGTTATGCCAGATACTCCGCCGCCAACGATAAGAACCTCAGTATGCTGAAATACATGATCGTACACATCCTCATCTACTTCAGTAGGAGCTTTAGAAAACCCAGATAAGGATCTCAAGCTATCTTCTACCAAAGACCAAACTCTTTGTTTAATAAATGTCTTGTAGTAAAAGCCCGCTGGCATAAAACGATGCAGCGGCTTAATCATAGCGCGAAAATCAAATGAATTTGGATTGCTGGAACTAACAGCACTCAAACCATTATAAAGCATCACCTCAGTAGCCTTCATATTGGGAGTATATCTTCCCCCTATCTCGAGAGAAACTAAGGCATTTGGCTCTTCAACTCCTGCCCCCATCAATCCACGTTTTCGGCCATACTTAAAGCTTCTTGCATAGAAGAGGACGTTGTTTGCAATAAGCGCTGAAGCTAGCGTATCCCCATGAAAACCCTTGTAGGATTTATTATTAAATATAAAACTCAGTGGCTTTGAATAATCTATGAGACTGCTTTTGTGATTATCTAGTCTCATGATATGTTCTCACTGTTAATCTCTCCAAAAGTCGACACCTGGATGACTTCATGACTAATGGTTGATCTTTTGACTAATAAGTATTTTCGACAACCAGCAGTATGAACCCATTGCTCCCAGTGGTCACCCTTATGATTTGTTCGATAAAATACATAATCAGCCCACTGTTCATCAGTCAATGCCTCAGGGTTTTGAGGTCTTGCAATGAAAGCTTCCCCTGCAGGCGCAAATTCATTCTGATCTCTTGATTCTTTACAGTATGGACAATCTATCAAAAACATAATATTACCTTTTACTAAACTAGTGGGCTACGCCTGCGGCGCCATGCTCATCTATAAGAGCGCCAGTTGTGAAGCGATCAATGTGAAATGGAACTGCCAATTCATGTTGCTTGTCTTGTGCAATAGTATGCGCAAAAACATTACCTGANCCAGGTGTCGCCTTAAAGCCGCCCGTTCCCCAGCCNCAATTAAAGTAGAGACCTTCAACTTTAGTTGGGCTAATCACTGGACAGGCATCAGGACAGACATCAACTATACCGCCCCATTGTCGATTCATGCGAACGCGAGAAAAAATTGGAAACAACTCCAGTATTGCCGCTGCNCAGTGCTCTACTATTTTGGCGCTACCTCTTTGAGCATAAGAGTTATAGCCATCTATTCCAGCACCAATAACTAAATCTCCCTTATCACTCTGACTGACATATCCATGAACAGCGTTNGACATTACAACCGTATGGAGAATAGGCTTCATTGCCTCAGATACAAACGCTTGCAANGGATGACTCTCAACTGGCAGTCTTAATCCGGCCATTTTTGCTATCACTGANGAGTGTCCTGCGCTGACGCATCCAATTTGANCTGCAANAATATCTCCTTGCGTNGTTTTTACACCTTTCACTCTACCCTCTTCAACTTCAATATCAATGACTTCACAATTTTGAATAATATCGACACCTAAGTTTGANGCTGCTCGAGCAAAACCCCATGCNACGCCATCATGTCGAGCCACACCAGCACGCGCCTGGAATGAAGCACCCATAATTGGATACCTGACATTTTTGGAGGTATTGATAATCGGAATTTGTTCTTTAATCTCTTTATGGTCAACAACGACAGCATCAACTCCATTAAGTACATTGGCATTTACTCTTCGTTCAATATCCCTCATGTCCTGAAGGGTGTGTCCAAGATTGTAGACNCCTCTCTGACTGAACATGACATTGAAATTTAAATCTTCACTTAGCCCTTCCCATAGCCTCATTGAGTGCTCATACAGACTAGACGCTTCATCTCTGAGATAGTTTGACCTGATAATTGTAGTGTTTCTACCGGTATTTCCACCGCCAATATATCCCTTTTCAACAACTGCAACATTATTAATCCCGCATTCCTTCGCTAAATAGTAAGCTGTAGCAAGACCATGACCTCCTCCACCAATAATAATGACGTCATACTTCGACTTTGGCTTACATAGTGGAATTGCTTTATCCCACTCTTGATTGGACAAGCCTGCTTTCAACAAGGAATACCACGAATATTTTTTTTGCATAACTTTAACTCAACTAATAAATCTATAAATCCAGAACAATATCACTGGTTGGGTAAGAGCAACAAGTCAGTATGTATCCTTCTTTTTCATGTGACTTTAAGAGCCCACCTTGAGCATCCATCTCAACTGTCCCATCAAGCATTTTAGTTCTGCATGTTCCGCACAAACCCTGAGAGCATGCAAATGGGACTGTAATACCCTGTTTTTGGATTGAAACCAAAATACTTGTATTACTTCCACATTGCAAAACTTCACCACTCTTTGACAGGGTGACATTATATTCATTTATTTCACTTTCTGAAACTTTATGCTCGGGCAAATCTGCATCAATAGCCATGTTATTTTGAGCAGTTGAACTCTCAATATCAAAACTTTCTTGATGGTATAGACTCATATCATAATCACAAGAGTTAAGAATTTTCTTAACGTTTTGCATATAAGGTTCTGGTCCACAACAATAGATTTCTCGTTCTGTGAAATCAGGCACCAGATCAACCATCATCTTTTCACTAAGATAGCCACTCGCACCATCCCAAGTTTCACTGGCGACATCGCATACATAGTGCCTCTTAAAATTATCCTGAGTTGAATCGTAATAATCGAGCTCTGCTTTGGCAATCAAATCGTTTTCAGATTGAGCGTTATGAATAAAAACCAAATCAAGATCCATTGAAAGGTCAAAAAAGTATCTCGACATAGAAAGCATCGGCGTAATTCCACTTCCACCTGATAAAAGTAAAATTTTTGGCTTTGGTTGATCAAGGGCTACACTAAATGACCCGCCAATATCAAGTGCTTCAACGCAATCACCTACTTTAAGGCTGTCATGCATCCAGTTTGTCACCACACCATCTTGCATTCTTTTATTGGTGATAGTAATTGTATTTGGCCTTGTAGGGCTTGATGCAATCGTATAAGTGCGCATGACATCCTTACCATCAATATTCAAAAAAAGAGTTGTATGTTGTCCAGGAAAAAACTGAAACCAAGCGTCTTTCTTTGATTTGAAAGTAAAGCTTTTTACATTATGNGTCTCATCTTTAATAAGAATACACTCGAGTGGTGAAACGTCNCCAGTCCAACGCTCAAGGTTNTCAAAATTAATATCAGGAAATACTAGCTCTTTCATTTAATTTAATTTAATTGTAAGAAATCAATTGTAGCATTAGAGTTGATAAATAAATAAATTAACAAAGATAATGATAGGTAATTATTTATTACAAAAAATGAAACTATATCTAATCTAACGAGTCAGTGCTGATTTGCTAAAAAGGAGGAATTTTAGCAATAAAGATTGGCTAAAGCAATCTTTCAAATAAAACAAAAAAATAAATATATTACAAGAGCTTATGGCATTGGAATAACGTGCTTTTTTCTGGCATAAATCCCTTGAAGAATAATGGCNAAGATAATTGCCATTCCACCTATTAAGGTATTTCTAGTTGGAACTTCATTGATGCCTATAACTGGAAGCCAAGCCCAAAAAATACCCAGCACGACTTCAAGGAGTGAAAGCATTACTAATTCACCACTAGGTAGGTATTTTGCACCAAGTCCATAGAGTATTAATCCACAGCCGACTACTAATCCATGGGACATACTGATTCCAATATTGATAGTTGGCATCTCAAAACCGCCACCATTAATGAGAATTAGGATAGTTGCCCATAGCATGCACCAAAAGCCAGCAAGAGCGGGTGTCAATAACTTNGGTACTTCGGGATTTTTTCTTAGTGTTATTGTGTATATAGCAAAACCTAAAGCTACAAAGAATCCATAAATAGCTCCAATGATAGTAGTTGATTTATCAGAATCCCAAACCATAATTGTGATTCCAGCAGCCACTATTAACATATTTAAAAAGGTGATACGACTTAGTCTCTCTCCTAGAATAACAAACCCCAAAAATGCTGACAAAACTGGTGACAATGCAAGCATTAATAAAGTGATTGCAACTGTAGTNGTAGTTAATGCATAAATCCAACCAAAGAAAGTGACCGACATGACGAGACTACCCACTAAGCTCCATGAATCAATCCGTTTAAATGTTTGAAAAAAGTGTCGACCCTCTCTGAGCAAAACGAATATGAGTATGACTGAGGTAATGGCCAGACCCCTGTAAAGCAAATACTGAAGCCTAAAGCTCTCAGCGTCTTCAAGTAATCTTACTAGTGGTGCTCCAAAGCTCCAAATTATGCCGCTAATAACGACCAAGCTAAAGCCAAGTAAATAATTGTTGTTCATCCTATTGCCCCCTTGAAATATCTGGATAGAACTTTTTTGCATTTTGTTCCTAAAACTACCTCGTGTCAATCATTTTTTTAAGCGCTCTAGTCATGCTAACTTATATGTATTTATTTGCATATATAATTTAGTTCAGACTTATAAGTAAATAAATTTTGATGATAACTAATGAAAGACCTAAATGGCAGTTCTGGATTGATAGAGGGGGAACCTTTACAGATATTATTGGTAGAAGTCCAGAGGGTCAAATTTCAACGCGCAAACTACTTTCTGAAAATTCAGCTCAATACAAGGATGCAGCGATACAAGGCATCAGAAACCTATTAAACCTAAAAGATGCAGATAGCGTTCCAATTGATCAGATTGACTCAATAAAAATGGGGACAACAGTTGCAACTAATGCTCTGTTAGAGAGAGAAGGTGAGAAAACTCTATTAGCGATCACTTCAGGCTTTTCAGATATCTTAAGGATTGGTTATCAACAAAGGCCCCAATTATTTTCACTGGATATCCAGCTTCCTGACATGCTCTATTCGGAGATTGTTGAGATTGAAGAAAGAGTCGATATCAACGGAAAAATAATTAAAAAACTTGATCTAATTAATACAAAAAAATTACTAAAAATTGCCTTTGATCAAGGATTTAATTCGATAGCAATTGTTTTGATGCATGGTTATAGACACCAAGGCCATGAACAACAAGTTNCTGAAATTGCTAAAAAAATTGGGTTTGTGCAGATCTCAGTTAGCCACAAAGTCAGCCCNCTCATGAAAATGATTCCAAGAGGAGACACGACAGTCGTTGATGCATACTTATCGCCAATTTTGCGTCGCTACGTCAATCAGGTCAAAGATGCACTTGGCCCAACTNAAAGCGACTATGGAAAATTAATGTTTATGCAGTCCAATGGAGGTTTGACGGATGCAAACTATTTTCAAGGCAAGGATGCCATACTCTCAGGACCAGCTGGTGGAGTCGTTGGCATGGTTAAAACTGGTGAGAAGATTGGTCTCAATAAGCTCATCGGTTTTGATATGGGTGGAACATCCACAGATGTTTGTCACTTTAATGGGGAATATGAAAGAACTCTTGAGACTGAAGTAGCAGGCGTAAGGCTTCGCTCACCAATGATGTTAATAAATACAGTAGCTGCAGGTGGAGGATCAATTCTTCATTTTGATGGCTCAAGATATCGAGTNGGNCCTGATTCTGCAGGAGCATTTCCCGGCCCAGCTTGTTATNGCAATGGAGGTCCTCTTACCGTTACAGATTGCAATGTGATGCTAGGAAAATTAAATCCAGAATTTTTTCCTAAAGTCTTTGGACCCAAAGCCAATCAAAAACTTGACTTCAGTATTGTTNATNAAAAATTTACAGACCTTGCTAAAGAAATCTCCTTAAAAACTAAAAAAACAGTCCATCCATCTTCTGTTGCAGAAGGATTTTTATCAATCGCTGTTGAGAGCATGTCCAACGCTATAAAAAAAATATCAGTACAACGAGGGTATGATGTCAGCGACTATGCCTTATCTTGTTTTGGTGGTGCTGGTGGACAACACGCATGCTTAGTTGCAGATAGATTAGGTATAAAACAAATCCATCTTCATCCTTATGCAGGCGTTTTGTCTGCTTACGGTATTGGACTTGCCGATAGTCGAACTATCTATGATCTAACTGTTGAATTGCCTCTTGGAAATAGTGCAATTGATGACNTTTCAAAGAATTTCAAAAGGCTTCATGTTAAGGGTAAGAAAGATTTAATCTCACAAAACCTCAATAAAAACTTATTTCAGTATACTGATCGAGTCTATCTCCGCTATAAGGATTCTGACACGTCATTAGCTGTTCCATTTGAAGATGTTGAGGAAATGAAACTTTGTTTCGAGAGAACACATAGAGCAAGGTTTGGCTTTATTTCACCCGAAAAGATTGTCATCATTGAATCAATCCAGTCAGAGGTTTCGTGTCAAAGTGAGCAATTTGAGTCAACTAAAATTATCTCTGATAAGCTAAAAACTAAACCTCTTAAAACCCAAGATGTATTTATCAATGGAAAACTTGAAAAGACTATTTTTTATCATCGGGACAACATTAAACCNAATGAAAAACTTTCTGGTCCAGCCATAATCATNGAACCAACATCAACTATCGTAGTTGAGCCAGGATGGGATGCAACTCTTAAAGATAGCAATGATTTACTTTTAACTCGAACTCAAAAAATCATAAGGTCAAGTGCNATTGGAACAAGTGTAGACCCCATCATGTTGGAAATATTTAACAATTTATTTATGAGTGTTGCAGAACAAATGGGTATGGTTCTTGAGAATACAGCTTCATCTGTTAATATTAAGGAGCGTCTAGATTTCTCATGTGCATTATTCTCCCCCACCGGAGATCTTGTAGCAAATGCACCCCATGTTCCAGTTCATTTAGGCTCAATGAGTGAATCCATTAAGACGATCATTAGAGANAATTCTGCCACGATGAATCCAGGTGATGCTTTTCTTATTAACGCCCCATATAATGGGGGCACACATTTGCCAGATATTACACTTATAAAGCCAGTATTTGATGACAATAATGAGNACGTAATTTTCTATGTTGCTACAAGAGGCCACCATGCAGATATTGGTGGAACAGTTCCTGGNTCTGCTCCAGCANACTCGACNCATATTAAAGAGGAGGGGGTACTAATTGACAACTTCACCATAGTCNCTAAGGGNGTATTTCTTGAAAAGGAAATATACAAATTATTAAGNTCNGGTGAACACCCTGCTAGAAATATNAAACAAAATATTGCTGATTTAAAAGCTCAAGTTGCAGCTGCAGAAAAAGGGTCTCAAGAACTAANGAAAATAATCAAGCACTATGGCCTGGAAGTTGTTCACGCATACATGAGCCATGTTCAAGATAACGCTGAGGAATCTGTNCGAAGAGTTTTAGATGTNTTAAGNGATTCAAGCTTTACATATAAGATGGATGATGGTCATCAAGTCANAGTCTCAATAAGCGTCAACAAAGTAAATCGTNCTGCAACNATTGACTTCACTGGCACAAGTGGTCAACACCCAGGAAATTATAACGCTCCAAGTTCAATTTGTTACGCTGCAGTCTTATATGTTTTCCGTTGCCTAGTTGATGACGATATCCCTCTTAATGCTGGATGCCTAAAACCTTTAAATTTAATCATACCCAAACATTCAATGATCAACCCCCAATACCCAGCAGCTGTATTTTCTGGGAATGTTGAAACTTCGCAATACATTGTTGATGCTTTGCTCGGAGCTCTAGGAGAATTTGCAGCATCACAAGGGACGATGAATAATTATATTTGGGGTAACGATAAAGTCCAAAACTATGAAACCATTTGTGGTGGTTCTGGAGCCAGTTCAAACCAACCTGGTTGCAGTGCGGTTCATACCCACATGACAAATTCAAGGCTGACTGATCCAGAGGTTTTAGAGTGGCGCTTCCCAGTCAAACTTGAGTCATTTAGCATCAGAAAAAATTCTGGTGGAAAAGGTCTTAATAGAGGGGGAGATGGAGTGGATAGAAGGATGCGGTTCCTGGAGCCAATGACAGTGAATATTATTGCGGGCCATAGGAAAATTCCGCCCTACGGAGTGTCTGGAGGTGAGTCAGGTGCCGTTGGAGAAAATTACGTTATTCACTCAGATGAAAGTATCACAAAATTGGGCACTAAAGGTCAGATAGAGGTTGAGAAAAATGATCTTTTTGTTCTAAAAACACCAGGTGGTGGTGGATTTGGAAAAGCACTCTAAAATCAACATAATGGTTATGGTTTTATCAATAGGAGACAACTATGAAAATAATTAATCAAAGTCCAGAGCCAGATGATGCAAAAAGTCGTCGTGGCATTAAACCAGTCATATCCTATCCCATTGACAATCTCCCAGCTTATGACGCAAATATTTATCAATCTGCCAGAGAAAATATGCATCTAATAGAGTCAATCATAATTCCTCCAAGAGATGCTAAAACTTTTGAAGTTCCTGCGGGTTGTTTTTTCAGAATTATCAGTGTTGAAGGGCCACAAGTTGGAGATTTAAATTTATGGAACAAACATAATATTAGTGAACGTTTTTTTAGTGGCAAAACGCGTGCACTTTATGGGACGCATGTGAGTACTGGGGATAGACTTTATTCGAATCTTCCTTTTTTAAGGCCGATGGCTACCATTACCCATGACACTCTAGACTGGTATGGCTATGATGAGGATGGTGGAAGCGTTCATGATGTAATTGGAACAAGGTGTGACCCCTATACACACGTCGCTTTAAATAACAAAGAGTATCACTACTGTTGTCACTCAAACCTATGCAGAGCACTCTCAAATCAGCAACAAAAGCCAATTTCTCAAATAGAGGATAACGTTCATGACGTACTAAATGTTTTTATGTGCACCGGATTTACAAAAAATACTCACCAGTACTTCATGAAAGCAAGCCCTGTAAGGCCAGATGATTTCATAGAATTCTTTGCTGAAATTGATCTTTTGGGAGGATTGTCAGCTTGTCCTGGTGGCGATTGTAGTTCCAGCCATTCAAGCGATGAGGCGAATTGCTATCCTCTNAAGGTGGAGATTTTCAAACCATCAGCTGACTCCTTGAAACAATGGACTCCTCCCAAAATAAATAATTACTCAAGAGGGCATGGCTACAGTTAAAATTCAACTTTAATATCTGGGTCAACAAAAATGGATAACTTAAAGGGCATCCTATTTATGATTCTCGCGATGGCAGGTTTTGCATTTGAGGATCTTTTTATTAAAATGCTCTCAACTTATTTTCCAATATCAGAAGTAATAATAATCCTTGGGTTTACTGGGACAGTTGTATTCCTAATTATTGCACTTCTGCAGCGTGCGCCAATTATTCATAAAGATCTATTAAACAAACATGTAATAATTCGAACAATTTGTGANCTTTTAGGAGCAGTTTTTTTTGTTACAGCAATTGCTTTAACNCCTCTTTCATCTGCCACAGCAATTCTACAAATAGCNCCATTATTAGTAACAATTGGTGCTGTAATATTTTTTAAAGAAAAAGTAGGTTGGAGACGCTGGACGGCAGTATTTATTGGCTTTATAGGTGTATTATTGATTGTCCGTCCTGGCTTTGAAGGGTTTATGCCAGCATCAATATTTGCATTACTTGGATCCGTATTTTTAGCAGCTCGTGATCTAGCAACTCGCGCTATGCAAGTTAAACTTCCTTCGGTAACAATTGCATTGTATGCCTTCATAGCTTTTGGAATCTCAGGTATTCTAATTATTCCATTTAACTCACCAATGGTAATTCCTACATCTAATCAAATTCTATATTTTATTGGCGCATCTGCCTTTGGTGTAATTGCTTATTACTCACTTGTTATCTCTTCAAGAATTGGTGAAATGTCAGTTATATCTCCGTTTAGATATTCAAGAATAGTTTTTGCTATGTTGCTTGCAATTATCATTCTTGAGGAGAATCCAGATAGCTTAACCATAATTGGAGCTTCAATTGTAGTAGTCTCAGGACTTTATACATTCGTCCGTGAAACTGTTTTAAAAAAATCACAATAAATTAGAATGTTTTAAAAAATATAAGGCATATCTTCATTTATAAAAACTTAAAATATTTTGTTTGAAAAAAGCTTGCTATACTTATCAATATTGTCTAACATCCGCTCAAATTAAATATATCCAGGATTTGCTATGAACATGCCCAGAACGATTCTTATTCCAAATGGTGATAATATCACCCATACATTTAGTGATCAAGAATACNTAGATAGGCAAAAAAAACTAAAAGATCATATGGCTCAANGCAATATTGATACTATTATTTTTACCTCTATCCATGGNATTAANTACTATAGTGATTTNCTTTACTGTTCATTTGGNAGGCCTTATGCACTTGTAGTTACGCAAGACAAAGTGACATCTGTTACTGCCAATATTGATGGTGGTCAACCTTTTAGACGTACCTTTGGTGAAAATCTGGTCTACACNGATTGGCAAAAAGACAGCTTCTTTCATGCCCTACAGAAGCTTGTCAAAAATGCTGGAAAAATTGGTCTTGAATATGACCATATAACTAAAGAGCGTCTGGATAAACTTAGTGCAGCATTTGACAAAGCAGACTTTGTTGATATTTCTGTCGACTGTATGAAGATGCGTTCAATTAAATCTGATGAGGAAATCGCACACATCATCCAGGGAGCAAATGTTTGTGATATTGGTGGTGCTGCATTAGTTGAAGCAATTAGAGAAGGAGCTCCTGAGCATGAAGTTGCACTTCACTCCACACAAGCCATGGTTAGAGAAATTGCAAAGCGCTATCCGCATTCAGAGCTAATGGATACTTGGACGTGGTTTCAATCTGGAATCAATACTGATGGTGCACATAATCCAGTCACCACAAGACAAGTTCAGAAAGGAGATATCTTAAGTCTTAACTGTTTTTCAATGATTGCTGGCTATTATGTTGCGCTAGAAAGAACCTTGTTTTATGATCATGTGGATGATGCATCTTTAAAGCTATGGGAAATAAATGTCAAAGTTCATGAAGAAGGCATGAAACTAATTAAGCCTGGAGTAGCATGCAAGGATATTGCGCTTGAACTGAATAAAATTTTTGAGGAATACGGTTTACTCGAAAGTAGGACTTTTGGCTATGGACACTCGTTTGGAGTCCTGTCTCATTACTATGGCCGTGAGGCTGGCGTTGAATTAAGAGAGGACATTGATACTGTTTTACAAAAAAATATGGTAGTTTCTATGGAGCCAATGATTATGATTCCAGAGGGTAAGCCAGGAGCAGGAGGTTATAGAGAGCATGACGTAATGGTTCTGACTGAAGATAGTGCTTATGACATTACAAAATTCCCATTTGGCCCAGAGCACAACATTATCACTTAAGCTAAGTGCCTAATCAAATGATGCAGATAGATTATTCGCAATTACTAGAAGAGTTGCGAGAAGTTGCTCGAGANGCTGGTCGTGAGATCATGAGAATCTATGAAAGCTCAATCGAGGTCAACTTNAAAGATGATGGATCTCCAGTTACTCTTGCTGATGAGGCTGCNGAGAATGTCATTCTAGGGAAGTTGAAAGANATNATTCCTGATATCCCAATCATTTCAGAGGAAAACTCAAGTAGCCATCAAGCAGAGGTTACAGAACAATTTTTCCTAATTGACCCACTGGATGGAACCAAAGAATTCCTTAAAAAGGATGGGCTTGGATCATTTACAGTCAACATTGGTCTAATAGAAAATAGAATTCCTACTTTAGGAGTTGTCTATGCACCAGCTCTGGATCGGATGTTTTTTGCTTCAAGCGCTACAGGAGCTTTTGAAGAATCAAAAAAAGGTATTCAGAAAATTACAATAAGACCTGTCCCAAATTCTGGCCCTATAGCTGTTGCAAGTGTCTCTCACCGAGATGAGTCGACGAATAATTGGCTTAATAGCAATCATATTAAAGATACAATTTCTATTGGATCTTCATTAAAATTTTGTTTAGTTGCCTGCGGTGAGGCTGATGTTTATCCTCGATTTGGACCAACTATGGAGTGGGATACAGCTGCTGGAGATGCAGTATTAAGGTCAGCAGGTGGGAAAGTCTTACTACCAAGTGGTGAGCTCTTTAGCTACGGAAAGTCAAACTACAGAAACAGCGCTTTCATTGCCCATGGTAGTTTCTGATTAATTCTAACTTTCGTAAGAGTATATTTCGACCATCATCTCATCAGCAATTTGCTCTAGCTTATCTCTGATTAGATTTTCATCAAGCGAGTTGGGCAGGTGAAGATTAATTTGGGCTTTAAAGAGCTGCTCTCCAGACATTGAAGCATCAATTATCTCAGTCTTTAGCTCTTCAACATTAGCTTCCAACTCATCAGCTAAAACATGAGAAAGCTTATTTATAATTCCTACATGGTTTTGGCCAATCAGTTCAATGTTATAACTCATAACGTTGTTAAGTTCATCAACTGGTTTAGTTTCCTCACATGCAATTTGAAGACCTAAAGTGGAAGAGGTCAGTTCTTTTTTTAGTTTTGCAGCATTACTTGAGGGCACATTAACTTTAAGAATGCCTGCAAACTTTCCTTCAAAACTCGACATATTACTTTCAATCCAATCACCATTATTTGCAACAATGATTTTGGAAAGGCCGTCAACAAGCCCAGACTTATCGTCTCCTAAAACACTAATCAAAAATGATTTCATATAAATCTACTTATAATCTTCTACACTTGGACAAGAACAAACCAAATTCTTATCTCCATAGACATTATCCACTCTCGAAACTGGCGGCCAATACTTAACTCGCCTCAGACTTTCGACGGGATAAGCCGCCTCTTCTCTGGAATATGAAAAATCCCATTGAGACGATGTTACCATTTCTAAAGTGTGGGGCGAATTAATTAACGGATTATCTTCAGTAGAATATTCACCTGACTCAACCTTTTTAATCTCTTTTCTGATTTGAATCATTGCATCACAGAATCGATCAAGTTCATCTAATGATTCTGACTCAGTTGGCTCAATCATTAACGTTCCAGCAACTGGGAAAGACATTGTTGGAGCATGAAATCCAAAATCAATAAGGCGCTTAGCAACATCATCAACACTAATACCTACTGAATCTTTAATAGGTCTGATATCAATAATACACTCATGAGCGATTCTTCCATTTTCATCACTGTAAAGTATTGGATAGTGCTCCTCAAGCTTTTTAGCTATGTAGTTTGCATTGAGTATGGCATTACATGTTGCCTCGTAGAGTCCATCTTTTCCAAGCATTGCAATATACATCCAACTAATTGGCAAAATACTGCCAGATCCCCATGGAGCACCAGAAATACTTCCAACATCGGTATTATTTAAAGGTGTTCTTGGTAAAAAGTCGATGAGGTGTTCTTTTACACCTATGGGACCAACACCTGGACCGCCTCCACCATGGGGTATCGCAAATGTCTTGTGAAGGTTCAGATGTGATACATCACCTCCAAACTCTCCTGGAGCAGAAACTCCAACCATCGCATTCATATTTGCACCATCAATATAGACCTGACCACCCGCGTTATGAACAATGTCACACACTTCTCTAACATCTTTTTCAAAAACACCGTGCGTCGAAGGGTATGTAATCATTATTGCTGCTAAATTTTCTTCGTGCTCTTTAGTTTTTGCTCTTAAATCCTCAAGATCTATATTGCCATCAGAGGCACTTTCAATCACGATAACCTTCATTCCCGCCATTTGAGCAGAAGCAGGGTTAGTTCCATGAGCCGATGATGGAATGAGACATATATTTCGATTTTCATCGCCTCTACTTCGGTGATATCCCCTTATGGCAATTAAACCAGCATACTCGCCCTGAGCTCCAGAATTAGGTTGCAGTGAAATGGCTGAGTAACCTGTGGCTTCACAAAGCATTTCCTCAAGCTCACTTATCATTTGCTGATAGCCAATTACCTGGTTCATTGGAACTGCTGGATGAATTTGTGAAAATTCTGGCCAACTCACTGGTATCAACTCAGCTGCAGCGTTAAGTTTCATAGTGCATGACCCTAAGGGAATCATTGAACGATCTAGAGCAATATCTTTATCCCCTAAATAACGGATATATCTCATCATATTTGTTTCAGAACGATAAGTATTAAAGACTTTATGCGTTAGAAATTTAGAATTTCTTTGTAAGCTCTTTTGAATTTTTGATTTATTTTTTTCAAACAACGACTGTGCACTAAGATCTGACTCAGTATTGAAGATCCTCCATAAATACTCAATATCTTCGGGTGTGCTAAGTTCATCAAAAGATACTGAAACAAGTGTTTTACTAAACACATTAACGTTGTATCCATTTTTTTCAGCTTGCATAACAATAGCATCTGAGTTTTTAACCTCAATCGTTAACGTATCAAAATATGAATCATTAAGTACTTTAAATCCCATTTGCTTCATGCCATCTGCAAAGACACTGGCATATTGAAAAATACGACCAGCAATGTTTTTTAAACCCTCTGGACCATGATATACCGCATACATGCTGGCCATGATTGCCAAGAGAGCCTGTGCAGTACAAATGTTACTAGTTGCTTTCTCACGGCGAATATGTTGCTCTCGAGTCTGGAGTGCTAAACGATATGCTAGCCTTCCCTTTGTATCAACAGATGCACCAATAATTCGCCCTGGCATTGATCGTTTGTACTTATCACTAATTGACATGTAAGCAGCATGAGGACCGCCATATCCTATTGGAACACCAAATCTTTGGGTATTTCCTACTACTATATCTGCTCCCATTTCACCAGGTGGTTTTAAGAGCGTCAAAGCTAGTAGATCGGCACTAACACTAACAAGTGCTTTCTTTTCGTGAATNGATTCGATTAATTTTGAATAGTCNCTAAAAGCACCATAAGTATTTGGATACTGCAGAAGAACACCAAAACAATCGAGGTCTTTTAAGTCAATCAGAGGATCACCAACAACAACCTCAATATTTAGAGGCTCAGCTCTAGTTTTAATAACTTCAAGATTTTGAGCATAACAATCATTTGCCACAAAAAAAGTATTACTCTTTGATTTACTAACGCGATGACACAGAGTCATGGCTTCTGCACACGCAGTTGCCTCATCAAGCATCGATGCATTCGCTAAATCCATACCTGTCAAATCTGAGACCATCGTCTGAAAATTCATCAAAGCCTCTAGTCGGCCTTGGGATATCTCGGGTTGATAAGGAGTATAAGCTGTGTACCATGCTGGGTTTTCCTCGACATTTCTCTGAATAACTGGAGGCGTGATGGAATTATAGTAGCCTTGGCCAATGAAAGATTTGTAACGAATATTCATCCTTGCAAGATTTCTTAGCTGTTTAAGTGCTGCAAGTTCTGACATACCATCTGCAATATTCATCGGTTCTTTTCGACGAATAACATCTGGAACTATTTCATCAATTAATTTATCAAGGTTATCAAAACCAAGATAGTTAAGCATTTGATTCTTTTGTTCGCTTGAAGAGCCAATATGTCTATTGGTAAAAGCGTCATTATTCAATAAATCTTCAATCTTATTTGCCATTAAAGTCTCTCTTGTTATTCCTCAATAAAGGTGTTGTATGCGTCCTCATCCATAAGGTCGTTTAACTCTTCAGGATTTGATAGTTTCACCTTGATGAACCAACCCTCACCCATCGAGTCCTCAGTGACAATCTCTGGCTCATCTTCTAGTCGAGAGTTTACCTCTATAATTGAACCTGAGACTGGCGCAACTAGGTCAGAAGCAGCTTTGACAGACTCTATAACTGAAATGTTTTCGCCNCGAGAACACTCATCACCAACCTCTGGCAACTCAACATAAACTAAATCCCCAAGCTGCTCCTGGGCAAAATCAGTTATCCCAATAACCACTAAATCATCTTCCTTCTCATCAACCCACTCATGATCTTCAGAATACTTAATACTCATTTCTTCTCCTTATTAATTTTCAACCTCTGTAATAATTGTGTTTAACAAACGGCAGATTGACAACCTCAACTGCTATTCTTTTTCCCCTTACCAGTGCAAAAAGTTTTGACTGGTTCNTAGTANATTTTNTTTTTAGTCTCGCAATCGCTATCGGTTTATTCAAAGTTGGGCCAAAACCTCCACTGGTCACCTNACCAACCTGAACTCCNTCTTCATTTTCAATCAGGGCGCCATCTCTCACAGGCATTTTGCCCTCAGGAAGTATTCCAACAATCCTTGCTTTAGGGCCATCACTTAGGTGGCTTAAAACTATATTGTCCCCCAAATAGCCGCCCTCACGCTGGCCTCCTGTCCTTCTGACTTTAGAGAGTGCCCAATTTAAAGATGACTCAACCGGACTATGATTATCATCAAGCTCATGTCCATAGAGCGATAAGCCAGCCTCTAATCGAAGTGAGTCTCTTGCACCTAAACCTACCCACTCAACCTCATCACTAGAAAGAATAAGAGCAGCAAATTTTTCAGCATCACTTGATGGCATTGATATTTCAAAACCATCCTCGCCAGTGTATCCAGAACGAGTCACAAAGCAATCAATATCTTTTATTGTTAAATGCTTAGCAGTCATAAAGGTCATGTCAGTGACAGAGGGAGCAATTTCTCCCAACACTTCTACAGCCTTGGGCCCCTGTAATGCCAACAAAGCTAAATTTTGACATAGTTCAACTTTACAACTAAGACCTATTGACTGGTTTAAATGCTCCAAATCAGAATCTTTACAAGCTGCATTCACTACTAGAAACAAACAATTATCACCAAGATTGGTAACCATTAAATCGTCTGATACGCCGCCATTGCTATTAGTAAAAAGGGCATAGCGCGACTTCATTACGGGTAAATCTATAATATCTACGGGTACCAATGACTCAAGAGCACTCATTGCTTCTGCACCTGTTATTTTAATTTGGCCCATATGTGAAACATCAAATAGGCCTGCCTTTTCTCGAGTTTGTGTGTGTTCTTTTTTGATGCCAAGAGGGTAACTAACTGGCATTTCATATCCAGCAAATGGAACCATTTTTGCACCTGCATTAATATGCATTTGATGCAAAGGGGTAGTTCTAATTTCGCTTCCTGCAGACATTATATTTTGTCCAAAAAAAGGTTATTATATAAGATTAGTCTTTTTAGTTGAATTCAATTGGTCATGAATTCACATAAATAACACTCGTCCATCACTTGGTGCATGATTTCTATTGATTTCTAAACAATTCTTTATATCTCGATTAAGAAAAATAAAACTTAATTAATACCCACTATCAAGGCTATATATGGGATATGGAGCTTCACCATTTTGAATTAGACGGATATTTTCTGCAATAGTTTTAGCTGCTGAGCGAGGATTGCTTTGACCCGCNATGTGAGGGGTTACATAAACTGANGGGTGCATCCAAAGTGAATTATTTTCTGGAAGAGGCTCCTGTGCAAAAACATCTAAAGCTGCTGCTTTAATATGGCCACTATNCAGAAAATTTATGAGATCATTCTCATTAATTATGCCGCCTCTACCAATATTTATAATAAAGGTACCCTGAGGCAAAAACGTAAGTTCATTTTTTGTTAGTATATTTTTAGTATTGTCAGTTAGTGGTAAGACATTTATCAAGATATGAATTTGACTCAGAAAATCTTCAAGCTGTTCATGGCCACAATAATATTTTATGCTCCCAAGTGACTCCTTAGGGCGAGCACCCCAACCAATAACTTTAAAATCTAAGTTAACAAGTGAATCACCAATAGCCTTCCCAATGTTTCCTAACCCCATGATTCCAATTGTACGATCTTCAGATTGAATTGAGCTTTGCTGAATCCATTCGCTGCTTTGTTGCTGAATTCTATAGAGGTACTGATCACTATGAAAATGTAATACCCAGTGCAGCGAGTGAAGGATCATTTCATGCGTTAACTTTTTATCAACTAAACGGACTATGGGGAGACCTAAAGGCAAATCAGGATCGCTAATCACGTGGTCTACTCCAGCACCTAAAGATAGAATTGCTTTTAAATTTGGATATTTTTTAAGAATACCCCTAGGATGCTTCCAGACTACTGCATACTCTACATCATTAACATCTCCCTCATCAGGGTATACGTTAATATCCATCTCTGGCATCGCCTCTTCAAGGCCACTACGCCAAACCTCCATGTCCTCCCAGAAATCAGTAGAAGCTAATAATATTGACATTGTTATAAATGAAAATTTGTAATGAAGATGAAGTAAATTTTGGTCATTATATCTTTGAGTGTGCGCTTAAATAATCTAAAATTTGATTCACAAGATCATCTATCTTTGCATCACTGTTCTGAAGGACAATTTCTGACATCTCAGGCTCCTCATAATCAGAGTCAATTCCGGTGAAGTTTTTTAATTTTCCAGCCCTTGCTTTCTTATAAAGCCCTTTAGAGTCCCTGGCTTCACAAACCTCAATAGGGGTATCTATATAAACCTCAATGAACTCTCCATCATTAAATAAATTCCGAGCCATTAAACGTTCAGCTCGGAAAGGGGAGATAAAAGAAACTATGGTAATCAATCCTGAAGAAACCATCAGCTTTGAAACCTCAGCAATCCTCCTTATATTTTCAACCCTGTCTTGATCTGTAAATCCTAAATCTCTATTAAGCCCATGGCGAACATTGTCACCATCAAGCAGCATCGTATGCTTTCCAAGCTCATATAGTTTTTTCTCAAGATCATCGGCTATGGTTGATTTTCCAGAACCCGAAAGACCAGTAAACCAAAGCACGCATGGCTTTTGTTTTTTATTAATGGAGCGAACTTCTTGGTTAATATTTGTTTCATGCCAGCTAATATTTTGAGCACGCCTGAGTGCAAAATCAATTAAACCGATCCCAACTATAGAATTATTTAATGAATCAAAAATTTCAAAAGAGCCTTTTATTTGACTTTCACTGTAGGCATCAAAAGATACTTTCTGACCTAAGGACAATTTACAGTAACCATACTCATTTTGAAAGAGCTTTTTGGCTGCAAGTTGACTATGTGTCTTAGCATCGATTTTGAAGCTAAGGTCAGTTACCTGAACAGTTGTGCTTTGAGTATCAAGAAGAATACTGTA
>JGI26262J51727_1000442_pt1 | contig 22366 bp, 23 predicted proteins | sample SaaInlV_150m_DNA_3_FD_51727 | JGI IMG/M metagenome (IMG submission 51727)
CAGGTCGCTCCTCATGTCCTTGCTATGAGTGCTTTAGATATCAGTGAAGTCAACAGAGAGGTGCTAGAAAGGGAACACAAGTTTCCTGGTACCTATCTTTATAGAGCTTTGTGCGGGGTAGATACAGCGCTCTGGGATATTAAGGCTAAAAGGGCAAATAAAAGTGTCTGCCAATTGCTCGGTGGGAGCCCAAGCTCAGTTCCTGTTTATGCCTCAAGTATGCAAAGAGAGATCTCGCCTGAGGCCGAAGCAGAGAGGCTTTTGAAACTCAAGGAGACGGATGGCTACTTTGCCTTTAAGTTTAGAATCGGAAGGGAATGTGGACACGACATCGATCAGTGGCCTGGGCGAACTGAATCCATCATTAAAGAAGTGAGAAAGACTTTGGGTGACGAGGTGTCACTTCTCGTTGATGCCAATAGCGCCTACAGTCCTAAAAAAGCGATCGAGGTTGGCCATATGCTTGAGGATTATGGCGTCAGTCATTTCGAAGAGCCCTGCCCTTACTGGGAGCCAGATTGGACTCGACAGGTTTCAGAGGCGCTTGATATCGATGTGAGTGGTGGAGAGCAGGATAACGATATGAGAGTTTGGAGGCACATGATCGATACCAGAGTCGTTGATATTGTACAGCCCGATATTTGTTACATGGGAGGCATTACTCGGACACTTGAGGTTGCTAAATTGGCTGAAAAAAAAGGCATTCCGGTTACTCTTCATGCTGCTAATTTGTCCCTAGTAACGCTTTTTTCAGCCCACTTAATGGGCTCAATCAAAAACCCGGGAAAATACTTGGAGTTTTCAATCGAAGGGCTTGATTACTACCCTTGGCAAGATAATATTTTTAGCCCTGACTTTAAAATTGTGGATGGACATCTAGAGTTACCTCATAAACCTGGTTGGGGTGTTGAGATAAATCAAGAGTGGTTGTCGTTGGCCAATTATCAAGTAAGCTATACTGGGTCTCGCTTTTAAATCTATTTTGTATGACCTAAGCGCCCTTTTTTTTACGTTAAAAAATACTGTATAATTTGCCTTTTTTTAATAAGTTACGGATTTAGAATTAGATGAAGACTTCACTCACCACTCTTGAGGGACTTAAAAGGTCGCTTACGGTTGAATTACCGGTAGACATTTTCAATGAAAGAACAGAAAAAATTATCAAAGGCCTTGCAGGTAAAGTACGTGTTGATGGCTTTAGAAAGGGAAAGATTCCGCCTGCCGTATTAAAACAAAGATTCGGTGGAAGCGCTAAATCTGACGCTGCAACTGAGATTGTCGGTGAAACCTTGGCTGATGCATTAACGGATGCAGATGTCTCTCCAGCGACTCAACCTTCCCTAACAAATATCGATACAGAGAATGCTGACAGCTTAATTTATACGCTTGAGTTTGAAGTCTACCCTGAAATTAAAGTCAATGCTCTGTCTAAACTAACGATTGATCAGGTCAGCTCACAGGTGACTGAGGAAGATGAAGAGAGAGCTCTGCAAGACCTTCAAGACCGCTCGACTGAGTATAAGACGGTCAAGCGCAAATCGAAGGATGGTGACCGCTTAATTATTGACTTTGAGGGGCTTCTCGATGGTGAGTCATTTGAAGGTGGTGCTGCTGAAGGCTTTGAAATTGTTCTTGGAAAAGGAACAATGATTGAGGGATTCGAGAAAGGGCTTATTGACGTTGCATCTGGAAAAACTGTCGAGGTGAACGCAACATTCCCAGAGGATTATCATGTGGAGAACTTGGCCGGAAGAGAGGCCGTATTCAAGGTTAAAGTTAATGAAATTGGATCACCAATTGAGCTGAAAAGAGATGATGAATTCGCAAAGAAATATGGTGAAAAAGATTTTGAAACGATGAAGTCAAGAATGACTAACCAAATGAAGCTTGAGCTTGATTCAAGGCTCGTTCAGCAGAACAAAGATACTGCGTTTTCAGCGCTTCTAGAAGCTAATGATTTCGAAGTTCCTGAGGGGAGCATTTCCTCTGAGGCAGAAAAACTTCAACAAGACATGGAGTCTCGCATGGAGCAGCAAGGTATGCCATCAAAAGGTAAGCTGCCTGCTGAGATGTTCAATGAAGAGGCTGCAAGAAGAGTCAAATTAGGCTTGTTAATTAATAAAATTGCAACGGATTCCGAAATAACAGCTGAAAAAGATTTGGTTGATGCTAAACTTAATGAAATGTCGCTACAATATGGTGAAAGCGCACAGCAAATGATTGATTGGTATAACACAGACCCTTCAAGGCTGGCTAATATCGAGTCAATTGTTGTTGAGGATTTGGTTGCCAAACATGTTGCTGAAAAAGCAAAGGTAACGACTACAGACAAAACATTTTTAGAAATAATGAATACCCAAAACTAATATGACAATTCAAAATTTAAATCAAATCCCAATGGTTATAGAGAGCTCAGGTCGTGGAGAGAGNGCTTATGATATCTATTCAAGACTTTTAAAAGAGCGTGTTGTTTTTATGGTTGGTCCTGTTGAGGATTACACCGCTAATGTTGTGGTTGCNCAGCTCCTTTTTTTGGAGTCTGAAAACCCTGATAAAGATATTCATTTATACATTAATTCACCGGGTGGTTCGGTCACTGCAGGCCTAGCAATTTACGATACAATGCAATTTATTAAGCCTGATATTTCAACNCTTTGTATCGGACAAGCTGCAAGTATGGGTGCGCTTCTTTTGACTGCTGGAGCTAAGGGCAAAAGGTTTGCTCTTCCTCATGCTAGATGTATGATTCATCAGCCATTAGGAGGGTTCTCTGGTCAAGCAAGTGATATAGATATTCATGCTCAAGAGATTCTGAAGGTGAGAGATAATTTAAATTCAATCCTTAAAGAGCATACCGGTCAAAGTATGAAAAATATTCAAAAAGATACTGATCGCGATAATTTCATGTCTGCAAGTGAGTCTGCTAAATATGGACTTATTGATAAAGTCATTAATAAACGCTAAATTGAAGTTTGCCAATGGATCAAAATACTGAAGATCTAAGTTGTTCATTTTGTTCAAAAAATAAAGATGAGGTTACTCGTCTAATCGCCGGTCCGGGCGTGTATATATGTGACGAGTGTATAGACTCTTGTTACAACTTGATACAAGAACAAACTATCAAGGATAAAAAAGATCAATACCAGGATTGGAATTACACTCCTAAAGATTTATTTAGCTCGCTAAATGAATATGTCATTGGTCAATCCCATGCAAAAAAAGTTCTCTCTGTGGCCGTTTATAATCATTATAAGCGCCTCAAAGCTGACTATATTTCCAATGATGTTGAGCTTGATAAGTCAAATATACTTTTGATTGGACCTACTGGGAGTGGAAAAACGCTTTTGGCTCAATCAATGGCTCGTTTCTTGGATGTTCCATTTGCAGTGGCAGATGCCACAACATTAACTGAGGCTGGATATGTTGGCGACGATGTAGAAAATGTCATCAAGAGCCTTCTTGCAAAATGTGATTTTGATCCAAAAAGAGCTGAGCAAGGAATCATATTTATAGATGAAATAGATAAAATTTCACGCCGCTCAGACTCTCCTTCGATCACCAGAGATGTTTCTGGGGAGGGTGTTCAGCAAGCAATGTTGAAGCTAATTGAGGGCACTATTGCCTCAGTTCCACCTCAAGGAGGAAGGAAACATCCTAATCAAGAAACGATTGATGTTGATACCTCAAAAATATTATTTATATGTGGAGGCGCTTTTGATGGGCTTGGGAAGGTTATAGATAGACGAATTGAGAAAGCAGCTGGAATTGGTTTTGCGGCCAATGTCAAAGAAAAAAGTCATAAAAAAACCTTGACTGAGCTTTACAAGTTTTTAGAGCCAGATGATCTAATTAAATTTGGACTAATTCCTGAGTTAGTAGGACGCTTAGCAGTTCATACATCGTTGGATGAGCTTGATGAGGATGCTTTAATCGAAATTCTCACGAAGCCAAAAAATTCAGTAGTGAAACAGTTCCAACAATTTTTTGCTATTGAAGGAGTAAAGCTAACAATCAGGAAGAATGCTCTTGTAGCTATTGCCAAATTAGCGCTTAAGAGAAAAACAGGAGCAAGAGGTTTGAGGGCAATCTTAGAGGACTTGTTGTTAGATACAATGTATGAAATTCCATCTAACCCAAGTGTGAAAGAGGTTGTGATAGATAAAGCAGTTGTAGAAGGTTTGAAACAACCAGTAATAGTTCATCAATCTGATAATAAGAAAAGAACTATTCGCAAGGCAAGCTAATGAAATTAAATTCTGTATGCTAAAAACTCAATAATGTCTATGGAGTTGTTTGATCGTCAAAAGGATGCGGTTGGTCAAGGCGAAAGAACTATCCTAGTCCATATTGAGCTCACTTCTATTAGTCAATCACCAGATAGTGTCAATGAATTTAAACAGCTTGCTGCCTCTTCTGGGCTGAATATTATTGAAACAGTTTTAGTAAAAAGAAGTTTTACTAAGGCGCAGTTTTTTATTGGAACTGGTAAAGTTGATGAACTTGCATTAAGTGTAAGTGACAATGAAATTGANCTAGTTATATTTTCGCACCAGTTATCACCATCTCAAGAACGTAACTTAGAAAAAGCATTGAAGTGCCAAGTTATGGATCGAACAGGCTTAATATTGGATATTTTTGCATTAAGAGCGAGCTCTTTTGAAGGAAAGCTGCAAGTAGAACTTGCTCAATTAAAACATCTTTCAACCAGATTAGTAAGAGGTTGGACTCACCTNGAGAGGCAAAAAGGAGGTATAGGTTTAAGAGGTCCTGGTGAAACTCAGTTAGAAACAGATAAAAGACTTATTTCAATTCGAATTAAAAATATTAATAAGCGACTTGCAAAAGTTCATAAACAACATGATCTAGGCAGAAAATCTCGCGTAAAAAATCAGCTTCCAATGATATCTCTTGCCGGTTACACAAATGCTGGCAAGTCGACACTCTTCAATCTATTAACAAATGCTGAAGTGTATGCAGATGATAAGTTATTTGCAACTCTTGATTCTACTATTAGAAGAGTTATGTTGCCAGCATCTGGTGAGGCAGTCATCGCGGATACAGTTGGTTTTATTCAGGACTTGCCGCATGAACTTGTTGAGGCATTTAAATCAACATTAGAGGAAACTCGTCAGGCAAATGTACTTCTTCACATTGTTGATGCATCTGATCCAAATAACAGAGATAAAATTGACCAGGTCGAAGATATTATTGAGCAAATAGATGCTCAAAAAATACCAAGAATTCTAGTAATGAATAAGATTGATGGCCTAGTCAACTTCAAACCAAGAATCGATAAAGACTCAGAAGGAAATATTTCTCGTGTTTGGCTTTCTGCTGAAACTGGAGAAGGGGTTGATCTTCTTTATGAGGCCTTATCTGAAAGTCTTAGTGGAATGATGACTTCTGCACGTATCAAGTTAGATGTTCAGTCGGCATATATAAGAAGTGAAATACATAAAGTTGGATTTATTAAAAAAGAAATAATGAACGAATTTGGTCAATGGCTACTTGAAATTAATGTAACTAGTCACTATCTAGAAAGATTACTAGATAAGCAAGGTGTTTCATTATTATGGAAGCAGAAATCACAACAGAGTCAAACAGCTTAGAGAAGCAGTCAACCCCCCTTCTACCATTAAGAGATGTAGTTGTTTTTCCTCATACCGTTATTCCACTATTTATTGGAAGGAAATCCTCTGTTAAAGCAATCACCCAAGCTATGGAAGCAGATAAAAATGTTTTTTTAGCTACGCAAAAAGATGAAGCAATTGAGGAGCCAAATAATGACGATCTTCACAAGGTTGGAACTTTGGCAACAATTCTTCAGCTTTTAAAATTGCCCGATGGGACTATTAAAGTTCTAGTTGAAGGAGTTAAACGCGCAAAAATTGAAGAGTTTGTAGATTTAGGTGAGCACACTGAAGTCGTATTAAGTGATTGTAGTTTAAGTTTTGATAACGATACAGAAATTAAAGCAATGATGCGTCTTGCATTAGAAAATTTTGAAAAATATATTAAGCTTAGTAAAAAAATCCCTGAAGAGGTTTATAAGGTTCTTAAAGAAATTACCGATGTTGAAAGATTTAGTGATGTAATTATTGCAAACTTAAGTCTCAAAGTGAGTGAAAAACAGAGTCTTCTTGAAAGTGGCCAAGCACAAGATAGACTAGAGGCAATTTTGTCCATCCTTGAAGGTGAGTTAGATGTTCTTGGTGCAGAGCAAAAAATTCAGAATAGAGTCCGTAAGCAAATGGAGTCTAATCAAAGAGACTATTACTTGAATGAACAAATGAAGTCCATTCAAAAAGAGCTCGGCACCCTTGATGATGAAAATGAAATTGAGGATTTACAAAATAGTATCAACAAAGCCAAAATGCCTAAGGAGGCTAANAAGAAAGCTCAAAGTGAACTTAATAAACTTCAAAGAATGTCATCCCAGTCTTCTGANGCATCCATCATTAGAACCTATATAGAAAATTTGTGTTCAGTGCCTTGGAGTAAAAAAACTAAAACTAATAAAGATTTAGTCAAGGCGCAAAAGATTCTTGACTCTGATCATTATGGGNTGGATAAAGTAAAAGAAAGAATTATGGAGCACCTTGCTGTGCAAAGTCGTGTTACGCATAATAAGGCCAATATACTTTGTTTAGTTGGACCTCCTGGAGTAGGAAAGACCTCACTGGGTGAATCAATTGCAAAATCTGTGAATCGAAAATATGTTCGCATGGCTCTTGGCGGTGTAAGAGATGAGGCAGAAATTCGTGGACATAGAAGAACTTATATAGGTGCTATGCCTGGATCTATCGTTCAGAAAATGCAAAAAGTTAATGTCAAAAATCCATTATTTCTCCTAGATGAAATAGACAAAATGGCCTCTGATTTTAGAGGCGACCCAAGCTCTGCTATGCTCGAGGTTTTGGATCCTGAGCAAAATCATACTTTCAATGATCACTACCTAGAGGTTGACTATGATCTCTCTCAAGTTATGTTTGTTGCCACTGCAAATTCCTTAAACCTCCCAGAAGCATTAGTTGACAGAATGGAAATCATCCATTTGTCTGGTTATACAGAAGATGAAAAACTNGAAATTGCTAAGAGACACTTAATAGCGAAGCAAATGAAAAANAATGGTGTTAATAGTTCGGAAATAGTCTTTAAAGATTCTGCAATTATGGATATTATTCGTTACTACACTAGAGAAGCAGGTGTTCGAAATCTTGATCGTGAAATTGGCAGCATATGTAGAAAAGTCATTAAGGACGTAACGCTAAAAAAACGAAAAGCTAGAGCAATTATTAACTCTAAAAGTTTGCCAAAATTTTTAGGAATGAAGAAGTATCGATTTGGTTTAGCTGAAGAACATAATCAAATCGGCGAGGTAACAGGATTAGCATGGACTTCAGTTGGTGGTGACTTACTTACAATTGAAGCATCCTCATACAAAGGTAAGGGAAAATTAAACTATACGGGCCAACTTGGTGACGTTATGAAAGAATCAATACAAGCGGCAATGTCAGTAACTCGTTTACGTGCCGATTCTTTAGGAATTTCAGATGATTTCCATGAAAAACTGGACATTCATATCCATGTTCCAGATGGNTCAACACCGAAAGATGGGCCGAGCGCTGGAGCAGCAATGTGTACAGCTCTTGTTTCAGTTTTAACTGGTCGAAAAGTTAAAGCTGCAGTTGCAATGACTGGTGAAATTACTCTGAGGGGTGAAATAACCCCAATCGGTGGTTTGAAAGAAAAACTTCTTGCCGCAATGAGAGGAGGTATTAAAACTGTCATTATTCCCGAAGATAATGAGCGTGAGTTATCTGAGGTGCCTGAAAAAATAAAAAGTAAGCTAGAAATTGTTAAAGTTAAATGGATTGACCAGGTTTTAGATATTGCATTAGAGAAATAGTCTTATTTGGACTTACTTTTTTTTCTTAGCTGAGCATAATAGAATCCATCGAATATATCATTAGGTAATTGTTGCTTTCCTATAGGGCCTTTGCCCCAAGGAACTCTGATTTCCTCAATACTACTATCCATATTGAGGTTAATAAATTTACTTATTTGATTTTCATTTTCATCTTTTAAAATCGAGCATGTAGCATATACAAGTATGCCTCCAGGTTTTAGCATTAACCATAAGTTCTTAAGAATAGAAGCTTGAACCTCGACGATATGGGAAAGGTCCCTAGGTTTTCTTATAAGTTTAATATCTGGATGCCTTCTTATCACCCCTGTTCCAGTGCATGGAGCATCTACTAAAATCTTATCAAAAAGTCTTTGATTCCACCAGTCGCCCTTTGTTGCGTCTCCTAAAATGACTTTAACATTTTTATTCTTAAGTCTTTTAATATTATCATTGACTTTGATAAGCCTTTTCTCGTCAGCATCTAATGCCAAGATCTCTGAATTAGGACAAAGCTCAGCAAGATGAGTTGTTTTACCCCCAGGTGCGCAACAGGCATCTAATATTAATTCACCATTTTTTGGAGCAATGAGCTGACCTGCTAGTTGCGCAGAAGTATCTTGAACATAGCAAGAGCCATCTCTAAAATCTGGTAATTTTTCTACATTTACTGCTTTATTAAGGGTCAAAGACTGAGGTGCAATTTTTGAGGTCTTAGATTCTATACCCCCCTCTAAAAGTTTATCTTGATATGACTTGATATTAATTGATGGATGGACTCGAAGAGACATTGGGGCTTGTTTATTATTTTCAGTAAATATCTTATGAAAATTATCAGGATATTCCTTCATAATTTTTTTTACAAGCCAACTTGGATGAGAATAGTGAGGAGTATTAAGAATATCATCTCGGTCCCTATCAATCCCTCTAAGTATTGCATTGATAAGGCCTTTAGCCCATTGCTTTTTAATTTTTTCTGCCACCTCGACTGTTTCATTGATGGCAGCATGAGTTGACACATCAGTATAAATTAGTTGATATGCCCCCATAATTATAAGAATGTGAATATCAAGATTTTTTTTGTCTAAGGTTTTTTTTAGCCGAGGAGTTATAACATCATTAAGATGATGATAGAACCTGAGTGAGCCGTAAGTGAGTGACTTTGCAAATGAAGATTCTGAGGTTTCACTAGGAAATAACGATTCAGAAAGCGTATATTTTTCAAGTGCTACAAGACAAATAGCATTATGAGCAATGACTCTTGAATTATTGTTATTGAGCAAGGGTATTCAAAAATCTATTTAAAAGCTCTTCGGGCTCTAAATAGCCAGGAATATTTAATCCATTTTCAAAAAAAATTGATGGCGTTCCATTGACGCCCAATTGTTTGGAAATTGCTAGCTGCTCTGCAACTGGATTAATACAATCTGGGCTATTTGGCAAGAATCGCTTAGTTTTATAATTGTGAATGGCAATCGCCTTATCTTCAGCACACCATATTTTTTCCATAGCGCTTTGAGCATTTGGATGAAGTTGCTCCAGAGGTGAGGCCAAATATTTCACAGTAATTCCAAGAGCATTCATTTCATTCATATTTGCATGAAGTTTAGCGCAATAGGGGCAATCAACATCTGTAAAAACATGAACAACATATTTCTCATTTTCGGATTTAAAGATTATCTTTTCATTATCGCTAATGCTGTNAAGCATATTTTGTTTGATAGCGTTAACACGATTAGTGGAAATATTTGTCATTAATTCTAGATCAGTGACTGCGCCTTGAAGCACATATCTTCCATCCATAGAAATGTAAAGTACATCAATGCTAGGGTTTGTAAGAACTACTTCATAGTATCCATCCAGCTGAGAAGTGCTAATATTTTCAGCCTTAATTTCTGGAAAATAAGGCTTTAATTTATTTACAATCATGCCAACATCTGCAAAAACAATATTAGTGATAAAGATTAACGCGATAGTAAGAAACTTTTTCATGTGAAAACTAATGATTAAAGAGGTAAATTTTACAGTTTTTTGGTAGAATACCGAGATTATAATTTCCGGAAATTGATATGGAGTTTTTTGTTACTCACCAAGCGGTTGACCATTATAGTGGAGACTGCTCAGTTGCCTTTGTTCTCAAGGGCAAATCAAATGAAAATAGAATTATTCAAAATTATCTAGATCTACATCGATTTGAGCCAAAATTAGCAAGCACCTTGATGCTTGGAAAAGTCGAAGGCTATAAGTCAAAAAGGGTTCTAGTTGTTGGTTTAGGTGAGTCGCCACTCAGTCAAAAAAATTATATAAAGGCGCTGAAATCACTTTCTTCAGCAATGAGTGTATCAAAGGTTAAAAATGTTGTCATTCCAAGTATTGAAGTTGAGGATGCCGATGAGGCTTGGCTTCAAATTACAACTGCCAGAGTTCTAAAAAATGAAAGTTATAAGGTAAAGAAAGTAGGTGTCAAGGAAGAGATTAGTGACATTGTGCTTGAGGCAGTCAATATATATTCTCAAAACAATGGGGCATCAGAAATTCAAAAAGGCGTTGCTATTGCAAATGGTATGGCGCTTACAAGAGAGCTAGGTGACTTGCCTCCAAATATCTGCACCCCAACTTACATCGCTGAGACAGCCAAGTCTCTTGCGGAAACTTATAATCTTGAATGCGAAATCCTTGAAGAGTCAGATATGGAGTCTCTAGGAATGAATTCTTTGCTCTCTGTTTCGAAAGGTTCTATAGAGCCTGGAAAGCTTATCAGTCTAAGTTATTCTAATGCCGGCAATGAAGCTCCAATCGTTTTGGTCGGTAAAGGTGTGACTTTTGATAGTGGCGGTATTTCTTTAAAGCCTGGTCAAGGCATGGATGAGATGAAATACGATATGTGTGGTGCTGCTTCTGTGCTTGGAGCAATGAGCGCTATTGCTGAAATGAATCTTAAAGTAAATTTGACTGTTGTTGTGCCAACGGTAGAAAATATGCCGGCACATAATGCCTCAAAACCAGGCGATGTTGTTAAAAGTATGTCTGGTCAAACTATTGAAATTTTAAATACAGATGCTGAAGGTCGTTTAATTTTGTGTGACGCTTTGACTTATTGTGAGAAGTTTAAGCCTAAGGCAGTTATTGATATTGCTACTCTTACAGGTGCAGTTATTATAGCTCTGGGTAAGCATCATTCTGGTGTCATGTCTAATGATCAAAAGCTTGCAGATGCCCTTAAGTCATCAGGACTGTCATCACTTGATACCGTTTGGCAGTTGCCTCTTGATGAGGAGTATGATGATTTGCTGAAATCAAATTTTGCAGATATGGCAAACATTGGAGGAAGAGAAGCAGGGACAGTAACCGCAGCATGTTTTCTAGCTCGCTATGCAAAAAATTATTCTTGGGCTCATATTGATATTGCAGGAACTGCATGGCTGGGAGGTTCTAAGAAAGGCGCAACTGGAAGACCCGTTCCTCTATTAACTCAGTATATTATGGATCAAGTATAGGAACAGATTATGCCAACATTTGAAGACGTTGAAATTATTAAAGAGGCAAATATTTACTTTGATGGTAAAGTCACAAGTCGTGTTGTAAACTTCAATGATGGAACCACAAAAACGCTTGGAATAATGATGCCTGGGTCATTTGAATTCTCGACTGAAAAACATGAATTAATGGAGATTATGGCAGGAGAGCTTAATGTTTTGCTCCCTGGAAATAATGCTTGGCAAACTATCAAATCAGGAGAGTCTTTTGAAGTGCCTTCACAAAGTGTGTTCAAGTTAGAAGTTAAAACTGTCGTTGATTATTGCTGTTCATACTCATAATTAACTATTATTGACTGATCAATTAAAATTGCTATAGATTAAAAAATACGACATGGAACCTTTAGTAATCATAAATGGCGAGGTGAAGTCCAATGTTAGTATCTTTAATCGTAATATGCAGTATGGTGACGGCTTATTTGAAACCTGTGTTGCAAAAGACAATAAAGTTTTATTTTGGGATAACCACTTTTCGCGACTAAATAATGGGTGTGATAGGTTAAATATCAAAAAAATAGCAAATTCAGTTTGGCTAGAAGATATAAAAAAAGCACTCAGTCTATCTTCAGAAAAAAATTGCATTGTTAAATTAATATTGTCACGTGGTAATTCACTCAGAGGCTATAGCTATAGTAAGGATATTGAGCCAGTTAGAGTTGTAATTGTATCTCAAATGAATGAGTATAAAACTAAAGAAACTTACTCACTAGAATTTGCAATTAGTGGGTTTCACTCAAACCCAAATTTAGCAGGCATTAAGCATTGTAATAGGCTCGAACAAATTTTGGCTCGAACAAACATGTTGGCTGATGAAGCTATTATGCTTGATGAGAATCAATCGGTAGTTTCAGTAACTCAAGGCAACATCTATTTAATATTTGGTAATAAGTTGATTACCCCTAAATTAGAGAGGTGCGGTGTGATTGGCAGCAGAAGATCGATAATTTTAGAACTATCAAGATTAACCAACTTAGAGGTGAGAGAGGATGATATTTCAATTAAGCAGCTAGAGAAAGCTAATGAAGTATTCGTTTCAAATAGCCTGATTGGCATTCAGCCAGTCACTTCAATTGGCGATTATTACCTAACTAATAACCCAATAACTGAGAAAATTAGTGCTGCATATTCGTCTATTACTCAAGATATTAAATCTTGGACATGCTTGTAAATAATAAGAATAAATTCTTTTCAAGACTTGTTGCATCTATTTTTTTGCTTCTATTTATGGCTTGGATTCTTGTATCTAAGGATATAACTTCTGTCCAAACACAAATTATTCAAGTTAAATCTGGCGCTTCTATGGGAGTCGTTGCTCAAGATTTAAGCGAAAAAAAACTAATTAAGTCAAAATTATTTTTTACAACACTAAGCAGGCTACTTAGTGCTAATAAAAAATTAAAGTCTGGCTACTATGAATTAAAGCCTAACACCTCTGTATTTGAATTTATAGAGAAAATTTCAAGAGGAGATGTACTCAAAACTAAAATTACTTTAGTTGAAGGAAAGACAATTAAATACTATTTTAATCAGTTAAAAAATGATCCATCGCTCACAAAAACAGGCTCATTTGATCAAGTTATGAACTCAATTGGAGTCAAGGAGCCATATGATGGCTGGTTTTATCCTGAAACATATATCTTTAATTATGGTGAGAGTGTTGAAAATGTTTTGAAAAGATCGCATTTGGCAATGAAAATAAAGATATCAGAGATGTGGGAAAAAAGAGATAGGAGTATTCCTCTTACTTCGCCATATCAGGCCATAATCCTTGCCTCTTTAATAGAAAATGAAACTGCCTTAGATTATGAAAAACCATTAATTTCAAGTGTTTTTATAGCAAGACTGAATTTAAATATGCGACTTCAGACAGACCCAACAGTGATATACGCATTGGGAGATGCCTACTCATCTCCATTAACTCGAAGCGATTTAAAGATTGATCATCCATATAATACATACCGTAATAAAGGTTTGCCTCCAGGAGCTATATCTTCAGCTGGGCAAGCTTCATTGTATGCAGCTCTTCACCCTGCAAAGGAAAATGACTTGTATTTTGTTTCAAAGAAGGATGGAAGCCATGCATTTGCTCCAAATTATGAAAAACATAAAGAGAATATCAAGAAGTACTTAAATAATAACTAGTTTAAAATTGCATGCTATGAATAAAGGAAGGTTTATCACAATTGATGGTGTTGAGGGTGCTGGTAAAAGTACACAAATAGATCTTATTTGTAGCTATTTGCAGCGAAAAGGTATTAAAGTTGTGAGAACTCGTGAACCAGGCGGTACTGATGTTGGAGAAAAAATTCGCTCCGTATTGCTTGACGTTGACAACCAAGAAATGCACAGTGATACAGAGTTATTATTAATGTTTAGTTCTAGAAACGAGCTCATACAAAATAAAATTATCCCAGCTCTGAATAACGGTTCTTGGGTTGTCAGTGATCGTTTTACTGATGCTTCTTTTGCTTATCAAGGTGGTGGGAGGATGCTTAATTTAGATCGAATTGCTAAATTAGAAGAATGGGTCTTAGGTGACTTTCAGCCTGATCTAACTCTATTACTTGATATCAGCGTTGAGATAGGCATGACCAGAATTGAGGCTCGTGCTGCAAAAGACAGAATTGAGCTTGAGGAGAGAGCTTTTTTTGAACGTGTAAGATCTGTATTCATTAGTAGGTCTGAGGCCTTTCCTAAAAGAATTAAGTTAATTGATGCAAGTGGAACAATTAATGATATTCATGAAAAAATTAGATTACTCGTAGACTCAATATGATTCCTCCTTGGCAAAAGAGTGCCAGTGACAAGCTCGATAAAATGGTTCAGCAGAATCATTTACCTCATGCATTGCTTATTACTGGAGTTGATAAAATTGGTAAACTCAATTTGACTCAAAACTTTATTCAAAAACTTCTTTGTCCTAGCTCTTCCTGTGGCACATGCGAGTTTTGTCAATCTCTTCAAAAAGATCAGCCAGAGGAAGAGCTGGGTCACAGTGTTTTAATTCGGCGCTCTCATTACCCAAATTTAATCTACTGTAGAACTGAGCTTAATGATTCAGGCTCAATGTCAAAAGAAATTCGGGTTGATCAAATTCGTGCTTTTTGTGAGGTATTGAGTAAAACGGCTGACTCTCTTCAGATTGGCGTCATTTTTTATGCAGATCAAATGAACAATAATGCAGCTAATAGCCTATTAAAAACGTTAGAAGAGCCTAGAAAAAATACACTTATTATTTTGTTAGCACATAATATAAACCTTCTCCCAAAGACTATACTGTCTCGATGTCAAACTATTCATATTAATCCCACTTATGATCAGGAGAGCGCGGATTGGCTTTCAAATCAAATTACTGAAAACACAAGAGATGATTTTGATTCTATGCAACTTCTAGAGAGTTCCCACGGGGTTCCTCAAAAAGCACTCGATGATCTTAAAGGTGATTATTTTCTTAAATATCAGAGTTGGCAGAATTTATTGCTTGAGATTGTGCTAAGTCCAACCAAAATATCAAATACTGATATATTTGTTGATNATGAACTTGAAGTTCTTAAATGTTTACAGCATCTTTTGAATGAAGCTATTAAAATTAAAGTGTTAGATCATGAAGGAGCAAATCTAGAGCTTAATCAAGTTGTTGAAAAAACATCATTCAATAATCTATTCAAACTGCTTGATGATACAAATCGTGCTATATCAATGGCACAAACAACTATAAATATTAAATTATTATTGGATAATGTGTTGGTTGTCTGGTCACACATAACCAATTTAAAAAAGTACCCAGCGATTACTAATATTCAGGAGTATTAATGAACCAATCTTCAATTTTATTTAAAGAGGCTAAAGAATATATACCCGGAGGAGTGAACTCTCCAGTTAGGGCCTTTAATGGTGTGGGGGGAGATCCAGTTTTTTTTGATAGAGGTGAGGGTGCTTATCTTTTTGACGTAGATGGAAATTCTTATATTGATTATGTAGGCTCTTGGGGGCCCATGATCTTAGGCCATTCTAATCCAGTTATCATTGATGCAGTTAAGTCAGTTTTAGATAAAGGTTTGGGCTTTGGGGCGCCAACTCAGATTGAAACTTCACTTGCAAAAAAAGTTTGTCAGATCATGCCATCCATTGAGCTAGTTCGAATGGTCAGTTCTGGAACTGAGGCAACTATGAGTGCAATTCGATTAGCAAGGGGCTATACAAACCGAGATAAAATTTTGAAATTTGAGGGCTGCTATCACGGCCATTCTGATTCTTTGTTAGTTAAGGCAGGGTCAGGTGCTCTAACGCTAGGGGTTCCAACATCCCCCGGCGTTCCTGGTGATCTTGCAAAACATACTCTGACTCTTGAGTTCAATAATCTGGAGCTTGTNGAGGATTTATTTTCTAAGATGGGTGAGGAGATTGGATGCATAATTGTTGANCCCATTGCAGGCAATATGAATTGTATACCTCCTAAAGAAGGTTTTTTGCAGGGCTTACGCAAGATTTGTGATGAGTATGGCGCTGTTCTGATTTTTGATGAGGTGATGACAGGATTTAGAGTAGCTTTAGGGGGTGCGCAAGAAGTTTATGATGTTGTACCTGACCTTACGGCATTAGGAAAGGTAATTGGAGGNGGGCTTCCAGTTGCTGCCTTTGGGGGGAAGAGAGAAATCATGAGTCAAATAGCCCCTCTAGGNCCTGTTTATCAAGCAGGTACACTTTCAGGTAATCCACTTTCTATGGCATCAGGTATCGCNATGCTTAGNGCTCTGGAATCTGATAAATCTTTTTATCAAAACCTGGGTCGAAGAGCCTCTAATTTAGTTGATGGTATTGTATCGGCAGCTAAATCTCATAATATCCCTATGACATCTAATTATGTTGGTGGTATGTTTGGTTTATTTTTTAGTTCAGAAGAAAAAGTAAGTAATTTCTCTCAGGCATCTAGTTGTGATATTGANCTATTTAAAAAATTCTATAATGCCATGCTGAAAAAAGGTATCTATCTTGCACCTTCAGCCTATGAGGCTGGTTTTCTATCAATAGCACACTCAGATGAAGACATTACTAAAACAATAGAGACAGCCTCTTCTGTCTTTTCTTCACTATGAGCTTAGTTACAGTTGGTGCTGAATTATTGTCAGCAAAGGAACGACTTCAAAACTTCAAAAATAATGTGACCATTTTTGGGTCGGCTCGAATTCAGGAATCTGATCCGATCTATACAGATGCCTATCGGCTAGGAAAAGAATTATCAAATGCTGGATATAATGTTTTTACAGGCGGCGGTCCTGGGATTATGAGTGCTTCCAATAAGGGCGCTTATGAAGGAAAATCTAAGAGTATAGGTCTTAATATTGAGTTACCAAATGAACAATCTAGTAATCCCTATTTAGATGAAAATATTACTTTTAACTATTTCTTTTCTAGAAAAGTCATGCTTGTTAAGTACTCAAGTGCCTGTATTTATTTTCCTGGTGGGTACGGCACTGCTGATGAGTTAATGGAAGTTTTAACATTGATGCAAACCCGTAAAATGAACAAAGTTCCAATCATATTGTATGATTCTAAATTTTGGAGTTCGCTCCTATCCTGGATCGAGCAAACTGTTGATAAATCATATGTCAATCGGGAGCATTTTGAATTAATTAAGGTTGTTGATTCTATTGAAGAAATAATGACTATCGTGGAGTCAGAAGTATGTCTTTAGCAATGTTTGACCTTGATAATACGCTTATTGGTGGAGACAGTGATTATCTGTGGGGTGAGTTTTTATGCGAAAAAGGAATAATTGAAGACACGGCCTCTTTTCAAAAGATGAATGAATATTTTTATCAGCAATATGAAGTTGGTAAGTTAGATATTTATGCCTGGGCAGAATTTAGTTTTAAAGTTCTAACTGAATATTCTATAGATGAGCTTAATGATCTTCGTCAGAATTTTATTCACCAAAAAATTGAGCCTATTTTTCTTGATAAAGCTCAAAGCTGCATTAANCAGCATAAAGAAAATGGCGATACTGTTCTTGTGATTACTGCATCCAATACATTTATAACTGCTCCAATAGCTGAGATGTATGGAATAAATCATCTACTTGCNACAGAGCCTGAATTTAAAGATGGACGTTTTACAGGTAAAGTTTCAGGAGTTCCATGTTTTCAGTCAGGGAAAATTGATAATTTGATGCCTTGGATTGAAAAACATAATAAGAATTTGAAGGGCTCTTATTTCTACTCTGACTCTCACAATGACCTCCCACTNCTTGAGCTTGTGGATAATCCTGTAGCTATTAATGGCGATCCAAGATTGACTAGTACNGCAAANAAGAATGGTTGGCCAAATCTTGACTGGCGATAAACTAAATAAATAAATCTTGNCTAGATTTTTGAGCGACATCCAGATAAGTTGCAGCACCAGCAAACTCTATTCCTTCAATAAATTCATCTCTTGAGAAGCCAAACATCCCCATAGTCATCTCACAGGCTATAAATTTAACACCCATTTCNACACAAATACTTCTGAGCTCCTCGATAGTTGCCATGCCATTGTTTTGAAATGTTTTTTTCATCATTTTTGTGGCGAAAAGCTCAAAGCCAGGGATATTCCAAATAATATTGGGAATTTTTGGACCAAAATCTATTGACTGAAACCACTTTGGCCCAAAAGGCATTTTCATTGGCATATCAGGATTACCCTGGGGCGAAATTCTCAGATGCGACAAGTCCTTGAGTAGAAGGTTTAGCCCATAGAAAGTACAAAAAACAGTTACCTCCTTACCCATAGCAATGCCAGTTGAAGCCAAAATAAAGGGAGGATAAGCCCAGTCGAGTGTTCCTTTTGAGGCAATGAGCGTCATTTCGTTAGAGTCAGAAGTCATAGAGTCTAATTCTTTTCAATATTAAAGATGATTTTATTGCCATCATCTTTTTGAGAGATTAACTTGTGGCCAAGCTGGTTACAAAAGGCAACAAAATCCTTTTTTGATCCTTGATCAGTACAAATGACCTCAATAATCTCTTTTGATTCCATTGAAGCTAGTGCTTGCTTAGTTTTTAAAATTGGCATTGGACATGCAAATCCACACATGTCTAGAGTATGATCAGCCATAGAAATCACCTCAAAAGTTAAGTAAGAATATTTTAGTAGGTTATGACTGTTATTTGATTATATTTTTTTTAACTANAACCCCTGCAGCCATTGAAAGCAGNAACACTATGATTATTGGGTCAAAAGTTGCTATTGCAGCGATAGCTGGACCAGGGCAAAGGCCAACAAGCCCCCAACCTACTCCAAAAAGCGATGCACCAATAATAATCTTTTTATCAAGCTTTTGTTTCTTCGGTAAATCAATTTGATTACCCAGGGAAGATGTTTGTCTATTTCTCATAAGATAAAAGAATGGTCCAGCAGTAATAATACCGCCACCCATGACAAAAATAAGAGAGGCATCCCAGTTATGAGTGATGCTCAAAAACCCAATTACTTTTTCAGGATTAGTCATTCCTGAAATAACTAGACCGATTCCAAAGATAATACCTGAGACAAGGGAGATAATTTTGTCACTCATAGATAGATCCCAAACTGCTGAAGGGTGAATACTGTTAAGACTCCTATTGCAACAAATGTTGCAGTTGCAACCATAGAGTTGACTGATAATCTACCAATACCACATATTCCATGACCAGAGGTACAGCCACCTCCTAACCTAGTCCCAAAACCAACCAAAAATCCACCAGGAATAATTAAAAGGTATGAATGGGTTATTTCAAAAGCGATTGGATTATTTGGTAAGACTANATTGTAGATAATTAATGGNCCTACTACCAGNCCAATTAAAAACAAAGTATTTGAAACTCTTTGAGACGTTTGCGTAATAGCATTTTCAAAGATTCCACTAATTCCTGCTAGTCGCCCTGTGGCATAAAAATATAAAACGACAGAAAGGCCAATAATGATGCCTCCAATTAAAGCGCTAATGGGCGTAAAGTTATGCATTTCTAATTAAATCGAAATTATTCAATTCAATAATAACAGAATTCGAAGTTTTAAAGAGGTAAAGTCTATATAGTTAATCGGAGAACTTAGAATAATAATATCTTCTCAATTTAGGCCTTGAGACAATATGTGAAAAGATAGCCATAAGCAAAAAAAGAAGTAATACAATGTATTCACTTTTTGCAACATCAAATCTTATTCCAATAACTAAAGCACTAAAGAAATAAGTCTTTAAAATTGTATCTAAAAATTGAATAGGATATAACTGCCTAGATTCAGATATCAAGTATTTTAATGAGTAAAAAGCAAAGGTAAGTAAAATGGTCACTCTTAAAGCGACCATTCTATGATAAGGCATCTCTTCTCCCTCAGAAATATAAAAGGGAAAATAGAGTGAAACGTCATAAATAGCTAGAACAGATGCGACCACGCACCATAGTCCAAGAAGTGCAATGAGAGTTTTTGCAAAAAATTTTAAGAATTTATTCATAGTCACTCAATTAAGCTCATTAAAAAATCCATTTAATATTATTAAATGGAATTATTTTCTAATGGCCTTTTTTTGAATAGGGCTAGTGACCGACCTATAATTTTTTCTATTGTAACTATTAAGGCTCAATAATGTCAACCCCTTCTTGAGAGGCGAGTAGAAGTATGTCGGCACTCCGACATGCAAACAGTCCATTTGTCACCACTCCCACAATATTATTAAGTTGACTCTCAAGGGCTTTTGGGCTATCAATATTAAGATCGTGAATATCAAGTATTAGATTTCCATTGTCCGTAGTAAATTCTTCTCTCAATATTGGATTGCCGCCAATTGATTTGACAACTTCACGCTTTACATAGTTTGAGGCCATAGGAATCACTTCAATTGGTAAAGGAAATTTACCCAAAATATCAACAAGCTTTGAATCATCAGCTATACAAACAAATTGTTTAGAGGTCGCGGCTACAATTTTTTCACGAGTCAATGCACCTCCTCCACCCTTGATAAGGTTAAGGTCATGGTTTGACTCATCAGTACCATCGATATAAACTGAAATTTCGCTGACCTCATTTAGGTCAAAAACATGAATACCATGACTTTTAAGTCGATTTGCTGTTTCAATTGAGCTTGCAACAGCACCCCTTATGGAATCCTTAATTGTCGCTAGTTGATCAATAAAAAAATTTGCTGTTGAGCCTGTGCCAACGCCTATAATAGTTTCAGGAACAACATACTTAAGTGCAGCNTTAGCAACCTCATTTTTNAATTCATCTTGGGTCATGTTGCCTCCATCTTTTAGTTCAAAATTATTATACACGATGAAAAAAATTATCCTTGCAACAGGAAATCCTGGAAAGGTAAGAGAATTAAACGCCATGCTAAATGGGCATTATAGTGTTGTCTCTCAAAAAGATTTACAGGTTAAGGAAATCCCCGAGACTGGCAGTTCTTTTATTGAGAATGCATTATTAAAAGCAAGAAATGCATCGCTTCAAACTAAACTACCCGCTTTGGCTGATGATTCAGGCCTTGAGGTCGAAGTGCTGGATGGTGAGCCAGGTATTTACTCAGCTAGATATGCTAGAGAAGGCGCAACAGATGAGGAAAATGTAAAAAAGCTTTTGTTGAAAATGGAGGGCCATAATAATCGTAAAGCCCATTTTTGTTGCGCAATGGTCTATATAAATGATGAAAAAGATACAAAACCTATTATTATCGAGAGACGATGGGAGGGAGAAATTCTTAGAGAGCCCATTGGAACAAATGGTTTTGGCTATGACCCGATNTTTTATTTGAAGGACTATAGTTGCAGCTCTGCTCAACTTGAGCCNGATATTAAAAATAAAATATCNCATCGTGGACAAGCTTTAGATGATTTATTAAGTCAACTACTTAGAGCTGAATAACTTGCTTNAAATTCCACCCCTCTCNCTATACATTCATTATCCATGGTGTTTAAAAAAATGTCCATATTGTGACTTTAACTCTCATGAGGGAGAAATTCAATCTGACTACATTAGCGCTTTGATTAAAGATTTAGANGGTGATTTACAGTATGTTCAAAACAGAGCAATAGAATCAATTTTNATTGGTGGCGGAACGCCAAGCTTAATGANTNCTGANGATGCTAGCTATCTATTAAATGGACTGAAAGANAGGTTGAATTTTTCAGATAATGTTGAGATTACTATGGAGGTAAATCCAGGNACATTTGAAGCAGAAAAGTTTACTGAATTTCGAAGTATNGGTATTAATCGTCTATCTGTTGGCGTTCAATCATTCGAAGATAGCCAGCTCAAATTTCTAGGAAGAGTTCACAGTAGTAATGAGGCAGTCAATGCTATTATAGAAGCGCAAAGAGCCGGCTTCACAAATATAAATATTGATCTCATGTATGGCCTTAATGGCCAGAGTGTAGAGATGTGTATTGAGGACTTAAATAAAGCAATTGAGCTAAGTCCTACTCATATATCTTTTTATCAGTTAACTCTTGAGCCCAATACGTTATTTTCCAAATTCCCTCCCCGCCTTCCATCTGATGAGATTATCTGGGAAATGGGTGAAAAGGGCGCAAAACTGTTGAATAAAAAAGGCTTTAGACAGTATGAAGTTTCTGCTTATAGCTCTAATCCATCCCTACACAACCTAAATTACTGGACATTTGGAGATTACATTGGAATTGGTGCTGGTGCTCATGGAAAAATAACAGATATGAGTTCGCATCAAATATCAAGAACTTTAAAACCAAAGTCACCGAATGAATATTTGTTATCTATTAAACAAAAGAAAATGATCTCAAGGAAAAAAATAGTAGATAGCTTATCTTTTGAGTTTATGTTGAATAGCCTAAGATTAATTGATGGTTTTGATTCTGGATTGTTTGAATCTAGAACAGGATTGTCAATTGAATCAGTTCGCTCTCAAATTAAAGAAGCTGAAAAGCTCAATTTGTTA
>JGI26262J51727_1000459_pt1 | contig 22019 bp, 22 predicted proteins | sample SaaInlV_150m_DNA_3_FD_51727 | JGI IMG/M metagenome (IMG submission 51727)
GTAAAAAAATAGTCTATAGCGTGTAGCTATTTGGTGATTCGGCATTCACTATGGTTTTATCTCGATCTGACGGTCACTCAATTAAGAGTAGTCTGATTAGTTTAATCACTGTTTAAGAGTCGTTGTTTTCGTTGACTATAAAATTGTTCAATGTCATCAAAATATCAGCTCTGGCTTCATCACGAGTCGTATACTTTCGATGGGTTACGCGTTCACGTTTGAGTAAACCAAAAACGATTTCTGCAGCGGCATTGTCATAGCCACTGCCAGGCAGTACTCATACTGCTGATAATGTGATGTTAGGAGTGTATTCGGAGCATTGAAGGGTGTGCTAACATATTGGTCAAAAAACAGGACTTTTAGCTTTTTCATTCGATTTCCTATGGTACTGGCATTGATGATTTGTTTAGTCGAGGGGATTTGTTTTAAAACTATGAAGAGAGGTGCTTACTAAGAAATTTTGCAGATACTTTGTGAGCGGATGGTCGTAAAGAATTTCTGGTGGGTATGGTAAGGTTCTGCTGGTAATTTTTATTCTTTAATGAAGAGTTTGTTATTTTTCAACGTTTTGGCTTTTTGAAATGTTAACACTATTGGCGGACGTCAAAGTAGAGTAAAAAAGTAGAGTTAAGTAAAGGTATTATGTCAGAAAATAAAAATCAGGATCCACTTCATGGAATTACATTGAAAATGATAGTTACTCAGTTAGCAGAATATTATGGTTGGAAGGCGTTAGCTGAGAACATTAATATTAATTGTTTTAAAAGTGACCCAAGTATTAAATCAAGTTTGAAGTTTTTGCGCAAGACGCCGTGGGCAAGGGAAAAAGTTGAGCAACTTTATTTGAAAATGAGATGGTTAAGAGATAATGGTATTAAACCAGTTAAAAAGTAGAGCTTAATCTTTTAGTTTGAGTGTTTTTTAAATTTAATAAATTGTTAGACGTTGAGGTGTTAGGGGATTGTTATGGGATTAGGGTTGTTTGATAGATTATTTGGCAACAAAATCACGACCGAAATTGAGTATTGGGACAATGGCAAAAAGATGTATGAGGGAAGTTCTAAACGGGGTAAGAGAGAAGGGTTTTGGCACTGGTGGTTTTATGATGGCCAAAAGCAGGAAGAGGGGTTTTATAAAGAGGGAGTGAGTGATGGAATACGCATGCGATGGTATGAAAATGGAAATAAGGAATATAAGATAGGTTTTCGAGAGGGTCATAACAATGGGCTATGGACCTATTGGTATGAAAATGGACAGAAGAAAAGTGAAGTTTTTTATATAGAAAATAAGAGGCATGGCTCTTGGTGTTATTGGTATGAAAATGGGAGAATGAAGCTAAAAGGAAGTTTTAAGGATAATAAGAGGGATGGGTTTTGGATTAGGTGGTATAGCAATGGTCAGAAGAATGGAGAGGGAAATTATAAGGACGGTCAGTGGCACGGATTTTGGACTTGGTGGCATGAAAATGGTCAGAAGATGAATTATGTCAAGTATAAAGACGGTAAACGAGATGGTGTTTCGGTCATGTGGGATGAGAATGGCATCAAACAAAATGAACAAACCTATCAGAATGGAAAATTACTGGAGTAACTGTTCAATCTTAATTTTGGTAAGCATGGATGTGATGCATGTAGCTTCAAAGAAGAGCATATGGTTGTTATTGATGATTCGAAGTAGTATTTCCCTTATGGTTTTTTGTATTTACAGTTTTGAAAATCCGGTTTTATCGGCCATATGAAAAAACATTTTTTAAAACGTTAATCGTTCGTTGTGATTAAGTCATGAAAAAGAGTCATTATCTTTTTTTGCTGTTATTTTTATTGTTGGGGTGTGAGAGAGAAGTTACAACGTTGTTAGATAAAGATGGCTTGAAGTATGAGATTAATGATCAGAAACCGTTTTCTGGAAGATATGTTGAATATTTTGATAACGGACAAAAAAAGAAAGAAGGGTCATATCGTCATGGGAAGGAGCAAGGGATTTGGGTGAGTTGGTATCTGAATGGACAAAAGAATGAGCAAACGGTTTATAAGCATTATATGCGCAATGGGGTGTGGATAAAATGGTATGAGTCAGGTCAAAAAGGCAGAGAAATTCATTATCAAGACAATGTAAGAAATGGCTTGGATATTACTTGGTATGAAAACGGACAAAAGTTCCATGAAACTAGTTATGAGAATGGTGTGAAACATGGTCTCTGGACGCTATGGTATGAAAATGGAGACAAGAAAGAGCAATTAATCTATAACAATGATAAGGCGAGGGAGGTAACCCGTTATCATGGCGGTAAAAAAAATGGCCCTTGGGCGCTTTGGTATGACAACGGCAACAAGAAAGAAGAAGGGCACTATAAAAATGGAAAGCTAGATAAGGACTACAGTCAGTGGTATGAAAGTGGTCGGTTGAAAGAGCAAGGTTTTTTTAAGGGTTCAGTAAAAAATGGCCTTTGGATAACATGGTATGAGAGTGGAAATAAGAAACAGGAAGGAGCATTTTTTAATGGTCAAATGGATGGGCGGTGGTTTTTCTGGGATGAGGATGGTTTGATCGAAAACATACAAATTTATAATCTAAGTGTATTGATAACTGACCGAGTGATTGACAATGACTAATATTATAGTGCGCCTGATAAAGAAGTGTAGTGGTCATGAGTGATAAGGTAGGTTAAATGCTTGGTGTTTTCAAGCATTGAATCTTTTGTGCTATAAATGATGCATATGGTTAATGATGGTAGGTTATAACGCAGTGAGAACAGTTGAAATTTCAAGTGAACCCGTTGAGCTTTATAAAATTCTTAAGTTTGAAGGACTCACCGCGAGTGGCGCGGAAGCTAAAGAAGTCATTGCCGCTGGTCAGGTATTAGTCAATGGTGAGGTTGAAGTTAGAAAGCGAAAGAAAATAGTTTCGGGCGATATTGTGTTGTTTGGTGAAGATGTAATTCATATTCAAGTTGGTTCATCATGTTGACTTCCTTTAAGAAAGAATGAAAAGGCGGTAATTAAAAGCACACAAGAACAAGGATGCTCGTTTGGGGCTTGATAAAAGGTCGGTTTGGTTTGATTTTTCTTAAAAAGGTATCAGACTAAGTCAGTGTTAGGTGTAAAAAAGCTTATAATAAGTAATTAATTTTAATTAGGAGAGGGTGATTATGACGTTCAATAAAATAGTGGTAATGGTATTTATTTCGCTGTTAGCCATATCAACAACCAGTCAGGCACAAAGTGCATTAGATAATAAGTATTTCGCTCAACAGTTAGAGATTGATAAAAAGAAACGTATCAAACATGCGTTAAAGAAAAAGAAACGAGCAGAGGCAGCCGCAGCTAAAACTGCGGCTCCAGTTGCTCAGCCTAAACCCTCGGTGAGCAAAGCCACAGCTCCTGCTCCTGCAATGATGGGTGATTGTAAACAAATTCAGGCGCATTATAAGAAGATGTGTATGACAAAAGGCGATATGATTCGTTGGATTAAATAAGTCATTTAACTAATGATAAGTTGATTTTTTTATCTGAAAATAATAGAGAAATATTCACGAAGTGATTTGTAATTTTCAACGTTTAAATTACATTTAGTACGGTATGCTGGTTTAGCTACCGGTATAAAGTTTTCTCTCTTAAGTGTGGGGCGTATTCTAACAATGGTTGGGGTACGCCTTTTTTTTGCTGCTGCTCATGCCAAGGTGGATTAGCTATAGTACGATTATGATCTATTCTTAATAATGTTAAATAAACAAGTCGAGGTGTAGTCTGAATTATATTAGGAATATTTTTTACGGTAGTAGTTTAATACTATTAACAGCCTGTGCGATTTATAGTGACTGGAAGCCTACTATTGACCCCCATAATGATCCGCATGCAAATCGTATTGAACGCGACCTGTNTGAATGTAAACAATTGAGTATTAATGCTTCAGGCGATGGGGCAGAGGAAACCACTAAGGGGGCTGTTTTAGGGGGTTTATTAGGTGCAGTAAGTGGGGCCGCTATCGGTGCAGTTTCAGGTAATGTAGGAAATGGCGCTGCTTTAGGAGCAACTATTGGTGGATTTGGCGGTGGCACTAAAAAGGGGTTTGAGGCGGATGGTGGTTTTAAAGAGGTTTTTAAAAAGTGTATGCAATATAGAGGACATACCGTGCTGGATTAGATTTGTGGCTGTTCTATTTTCTAGAAAAACATACGGCAGTATTAAGATAATGCCAACATCGATGTAAACTTAGATATTGGCATTATTCCCATGAATATTTTATAGAAAGGTGTGTGGATTTTTTAAATGCGTGTGCTGTGTATTTAGCTTACGCTTGGCTGGCGAGATAATCATCGTAGGTGCCTTTAAAGTCAACAATACCTTCGGGGGTGAATTCGAGTATGCGTGTGGCTAGTGAGGAGACAAATTCACGATCATGGCTTACAAAAAATAATGTTCCCGGATAATTATCCAATGCTAAATTAAGTGATTCAATGGATTCCATGTCTAAATGATTAGTCGGTTCATCCATCATTATAATATTGGCGCGTTCCAGCATGAGTTTTCCAAAGATCATGCGGCCTTTTTCTCCGCCGGAGAGAACGTTTACTTTTTTGTCGATGTCATTCTGGGAAAATAATAAACGACCTAATGTACCGCGAATGACTTGGTCATCATCTTGAGGCTGGCGCCATTGCCCCATCCATTCAATTAAGGGCAGGTTTTGTGAGAAATAACCAGCGCTGTCTTGAGGGTAATAAGAAATGTTTGAGTTTTCAGACCACTTGATTGTACCTTGTGTAGATTTTATTTCATTCATCAAACATTTTAACAGTGTGGTTTTTCCAAGACCATTAGGACCAATGATCGCAATACGCTCCCCTACTTCGACCATCAAATTAAGGTTGTTAAAGAGTTCGTCATCAAAACTTTTACTTAACCCTTTGGCTTCAAGTGCTAAACGGTGCAGTTTTTTATCTTGATCAAAACGAATAAAAGGATTTTGGCGACTTGACGGCTTGATTTCTGCAAGATTTATTTTCTCTAATTGTTTGGCCCGGGATGTTGCTTGTTTTGATTTTGAAGCATTTGCAGAGAATCGACTCACAAAGGCTTTAAGTTCGGTGATTTGCGCTTTCTTTTTAGCATTTTCAGCTTGGAGGCTTTCAGTCACCTGTGTGGCTGCGGTCATATAATCATCATAAGAGCCGGGATAGATGCGAACTTCACCGTAATCTAAATCAGCCATATGCGTACAAACACTGTTTAGGAAGTGACGGTCATGCGAGACAATAACCATGGTACAGTTACGTTCATTAAGAATATTTTCTAGCCAACGAATTGCATTAATGTCTAAGTTGTTGGTAGGTTCATCAAGTAACATGATGTCGGGTTCGGAAAATAATGCTTGGGCGAGCAAGACGCGTAATTTCCAACCTGGCGCTACTTCACTCATTAGACCATAATGTTGCTCAACGGGGATGCCGACACCTGCCAGGAGTTCACTGGCACGTGCTTCTGCGGAATATCCATCCATTTCTGCAAATTCAGACTCAAGTTCACCGGCACGCATACCGTCTTCTTCAGATATGTGGGCTTTTGCGTAAATGGCNTCACGTTCCGATTTGACGGTCCAGAGTTCTTCATGACCCATAATCACGGTATCTATAACCGCAGATGTTTCATAAGCGAATTGGTTTTGTCTTAATTTGCCAATACGTTCGTGAGGGTCTTTGGATACATTTCCTGATGAGGGCTCTAAGTCTCCTCCGAGTATTTTCATAAAGGTTGATTTTCCACAACCATTGGCACCAATTAGGCCGTAACGGTTGCCGTTTCCAAATTTAACAGAAACGTCTTCAAACAGTGGTTTAGCACCAAATTGCATGGTGATATTTGCAGTTGCGAGCATTTTTTTCCTGGGTAATAAAAGTGGATCCCATCGCTGCAATTTGCGCGCGTTAGAATAACGTTGGAGCAAATAGCTAATGGTGGAAGTGAATTTTTAAGGATCATTATTATACGTTATTTTTCTCCGCATATTTATAGGAATTATTTTTTTACGTAAAGAAAAATGTAAAGGGGGTGTTTTTAATTATATTTTAATGCACTCTACGAGCGCATTTTGAAAAAATTAAGAGTTTGTTGTTTTAAATGGTGCTTTGAAAATAGGGGTTTTTTGATTGAATTTATAATTAAAAATAATTTCTTATTTCAGAACCTAAGAATATTGTCGATCTTTACTGTAGTTTAGTTTTTTAGGAAAAATCATGATTCGACCACGGCACACGCTAGAACTTTATTCCCAAAGGGAGAAAGACTTTCAGACTCAACCATTGCCCTCAAATGAGTTAGTAAAAATGCTCTTCGATACAGCATTAGAATCATTGCTTATTTTACCGGTATTGGTGGAGCGCCAAGATCAAGTGAATAAAGTTAGAGAAATTAATAGAGTTATGTGTATTATTTACGACCTCAGGGAAATGATTGATTTTGAACGAGGAGGAGAATTTGCACTCAGTTTGTCAAAGTTATACAGTGGTATGAATCAAAATCTACTTGAAGCGAGTAAAGCTAATAGTAAAAATCAATTGGCTAATATTCAGCATGTTGCAAACATCCTTCAGCAAATAAAGAATACATGGGATAAGGCTCCCGATATTTCAGTAAAGAATCAGTGGTTGCATTGAAATGTTACAATGCAGTNCTACGTGATTTACACCATTTTAAGCTAGGCTTCTCTCTTAGTTATTTCTTCCCACAACCAGTTCATTAAAGGCAAGACCAAGCGTCAGGGTATTGTTTGCTGTCTTTTGTTTAAAAAATTGTGATGTAGTAAGTTGGCGTGTTATGAGATTCGTACAGAGGTGTTAATTGAATCGTAAACGTGCACACAAAACATAACACTTGCTAAAAAGATAAATAATGGTAACAGAGCAGCAACGGCGACCCATTTAAGAATGTTCATGTTAGACCTCATAATATTTTGATAATGGCTCATTATTATAAGAATCACTTGGTTTTTAGTCACTGTGGCAAATTGCCACTGAGTCAGTTTGTCGTTGGTTTTCTAGCCATAGGTTTACTGATAACGGTGTGTTTTTAGGCTATCTGTATTTTTTAAATGTAGCTTCATTAAACTCTTCACCTAAGATGAATGCGGTTAATTTATTTATGCGTACTGACCGGTGAAGAAACCAAGACCAAGGCGCGCAAATAATCATTGCCAGTGTGGTATTTGAAAGGGGGGAATGGGTCAGTATAACGGTGACCATGGTAAAATAAGGAACAATGAAAGCAGTGCCCCAGATAAAAAGAAGCACAATCCATTGGAGTATTTTTTTGAATTGGCTTTTGAGTGTTGTCTTTTGAAGCATAGTATTTTGTTAACTAAAAGAGGCGTTGTAATTTTAAAGCAAACGAAAGTTAATTTTTAGGCGAAATGTTCGCGCGTTAAATAACTTAATCTAGTTTAGCCTCTATGTTATATTGTCAGGTACTTTTAATGTAAATGTGGGGGCATAATGAAATTTCTTACAGCACTTTCTTTAAGTATTGCAGGTCTAGCCGGGTTAGCTACTTTTCTGGCTGTCGGACCGCTGAGTGGGGTATTCTTTATTTGGGCGGCAACTATTGCATGGGCAGCTTATTTTGCTCTGGGTGGCGATTGTGATGCAGCAACTAACACGGTGGTTTGCGGTCTGCTTGGTATATTTGTAGCATGGTATGCAGCGGTTCTTATTTCTGATATCTCACCAACAGCAGCGCTTGGTTTTCCATTGATGGCAGCTATCATTGTCACTGTTACGGTTGCACTCATGTGTTTAGCGGCTAATATTAAATTTTTTGCAACAATTCCTGCCAGTGTATTAGGTTATTCAGCAACCTTTGCATATCTTCTACAAACACCGGATAAACTACAAAAAGAGTTCCTAACTGGCCATTCTTGGGATAATCCACTGATTGTTATTTCTGTTTCATTCATTGTGGGTATTGGTTTTGCAATAGCTTCTAACAAATTAGCTACTTCATTGACTACAGTCAGCGACGATTGATGTTTTTATATTAGAGGTAATAATTGCTCTAATGATGCGACGACAAAAGGCCTTATGACGGATATCATAAGGCCTTTTGTCGTATAAGAATTATTTAGGAATTTTTGACTAGTCCTAAAACAATACCTGCAAGAATAACGAAAACAACTAAGCCTACGAATGATGGGTCCATAATGGTCTCCTTTACTAATTAGAGAGCGCTGTAAACTTTAAAAAATATTACGTTGTAGTGAATATAACCTCTTCGGAATATTGCCTATACAAATAACAATTAATTCCAAGTCTATGCGCTTTGTTAAAAAAGTGGGGCTGATTTTTAATGGTGTTAGACGGTACATATTGTATCGGGATAGAGAGGATTTCAGAACCTTGTGAAACCGAAATATCCTGCTTAAGTTAATTTTGTTCACCGGTCTTTTTTGATAATAGTTCTATGTTTTCATTAAAACCAAACCTTTTTTTTGTCATCAGCTGATATCCATGAAGTTCATACCGAGTGCTTTAGTCCTGATTATTTTGTTGATGATGATAAAAGTGGCTATGCCATTGGTTATAAAGTCCATTGTGATTAATTGGTTTGAATCGCAAGGTCTGACTACCCAGATTGGAGAGATTGACCTTTCGCTTCTGGAGGGGGGGGTTAGTATCAATAATATTTCTGGAAAAGATGAGGGGGGTAGAGGGCTTGTGTTGGGTCAATTGAGTTTTTCATGGCAGTGGCGAGCAATTCTTGATCGCCGTATCATCATTGATGGCTTTGAGATTCAGTCATTACAATTGGATGCTATATTGTCTGAAGATCGGTTAACAAATATTGCAGGGCTTAACGTAACAAGAGCTGAGAAAGTTGCTGCCCAAATAACGACAGAATCACCGACTCAGTCATGGGGTATTAGATTCGGGAATAGTAAAGCGTTGGATGTTAACGTATGTATAAAACAAATTAATCATAGCGGTCAGTTGTCATTAGACCATTGTGTTCAGCTGGAACATCTGGTGTGGAATGGCATAGTTGACTATAGCACTTATGATAAGAAAGTTAGCGACCCTTGGGTTATAGAAGGGTCGCTCGAACTGGGTGGGTTGCTGATACACAATAATTTACGGAATCGTCCATTTTTGCAAATTGAATCCATTGTTGTGGATAATGTAGCTATTAAATCATTATCCACTATTGGGGTTAATGCCGTCCGTGTTAAGAATCTTTCTATTTTGCAGCAACAACCCAATAATTCGGTCTCTAAAGCCCCTGTTTTTTCTTTTGATACCCTCGATTTGCGAACGATTCAGTTATTAGAGTTAAATGATTTACGGGTAGGGGTTATTGAATTGAAAGCGCTTTCAATTTACCTTCGGCTAACCCAAGAGGGCTGGCCGGACGTCGATGCGTGGGTAAAGGAGCATGACAGTGATACGCAACTGAGCAACCAGCAAGTCGCGTCTGGAGGTTTTCGGTTTTTGGTTAATGAATTCATAGCTACCAGTAATAAAGATATTATCTTCTTAGATGAGCGATACCAGAGTCCTTTTACAGTTGTTTTGAAGGATGTTAAATGGGTCGTTAAGAAAATCAGTAACCAAGCTATTCAGCAAGACAGTAGTGCCTCACTTGCTTTCGCTATTGGTAGTCACGGGTATGTCGAGTTGGAGGCATCAGGGGCTTGGTCAGGAAATCAGCCTACGATTACAGGAAAGGGAAAAGTAGTGGGGCTAGATTTGAAGATGATGACACCACTGACGCGGCAGTACCTGCAACATACGATTAACAGTGGGCAATTAGATAGCGATGTTAAGTTCAATGTCGAAAAAGGGCTGGTTAACAGCGTGGTGCAATTTTCTGTCAATCAGTTAGTGTTAACAACCTTGAATGCTAAGGAGGCGAAAGCCTTTAGCAGCGAATTTGATTTTCCTTTAAATGCATCGTTATCATTGTTGCGCGATAGAGATAATAGTATTCATTTAGATGTTCCGGTTAGTGGCCGATTTGATAATCCTAGCTTTGACTTTGAGCAAGCAATAGTTGCAGCAGTTTCTAAGGCCGTTGTTGAGGCTGTTATTAATTATTACACGCCTTATGGATTGGTTTTTGCGGCTGAATCATTGGTTGATCTTGCGAATAGCCTCAAATTAGAGCCTATTCTTTTTAACAGTGCCAGTGTTGAATTAACCAGTAATCATGTGGAACAATTAGCCGTCATTTCAAAATTAATGGCAGCTCGACCGAGTATCCATATTACCCTTTGCGGAATCAGTAATCAGAAAGATAAAGAGAAACTATTTCGGAAGCCTTTAAAAAGTAAATTTCAACAAGTACATAATGAACAAGGCTTATTAGTTTCTAAGAAACAGCTTGTTCTATTAAATAAAATAGCCACTGAAAGAAGTGCGCATATCAAGAAATTTTTAATTAAAAAAAGGGGGATAGAAGCGAGGCGTATTGTTGAATGTCTACCCCGCTATGAGCCGGAAGGGGTGGCGAGTGTCAATATTACTATTTAGTTAAAGAAGGTTCAGTAATAAAATAATAATGGCGACCAAAGCTGGTACTGTTATTTCAAAGAAGGACTAATTAACGAGTTGATTTGCTGGCGGTTCCGTTAGTTTAATGNATAGCAATTATTAATGATTCCGATTATAAAGTTTGGTGCGTGGTTATGCCCGGGTTCTCTTTGCATTTGTTGTGAGTGTCGANCAGAATAGTTTTTNAAGATGTTCTTTTAAAATAGATTGATATGCAGCTTAAGAAACAAGGGTGCTGATAGTTCTATTATATTCCTTTTGATAAAGAGTTCTGAAAGAGTAAATATCTTTTGTGACAAATTGTCGCGCGTCAATTTGTCACATTCACTTAAGCATTATTAGTTCGTAAAATGACCTCAGATTCTAATTTTTGTATTTTTACCCTAGACAGGAATTAGCGTTTCGTTTTTTGGTGGCCAGTTGTTCGAATGAATGTCCATACCTACCCCTCATAGAGAGCTGGCTACCAACTTTTCTTTTATTAAATCATCTACGGTTATTCTTCTAAAACTAACTGTAACTTTTCAGGAACCTGAAAGGTTTTATTGGTTCCTGTTAGCGGACATTTAAAGGCCAATTTGACAGCTTGTAATTGTAAGTTTTTGTCACCAGTTATCGCTTGACCATACAGCCGGTCTCCGATAATGGGAAAGCCAAATTGTGATAAATGTATACGAATCTGGTGTTTTCTTCCGGTGTTGAGTTGAATATCAACTAAAGAGTTTTTTGTTGTAGTTGCAACATAACTGAGCGTTGTAGAAGCTTTTTTACCATCAATGTGAGTGTTAATTTCAAAAGGGTCGTGATGGGGTGAGAAGTCACCGTTTACAATGGCCTGATAATGTTTCTGTATCGTTCGAGTTGAAAAAAAATTACTGAAAACCTGAGCCATTTTTTTACTGTGTGCGAGTAGGATAATGCCTGTTGTGGCTTGGTCTAGTCTATGGACTAAAAAACAAGGTCGTTGGGGCTGTAGATGTGTTTCTACCCAACGATTAATGGTGCAGGCATCGCCCCATTTACTGCCTTGGCAAAATAAGCCGTAAGGCTTGTACCAAATAGAATATTCTTTTTCATCGTTGATTAAGGAGGGTGCGGGGGGTTCTTGGCTTAAAATAGTCGTATTGTAGAAAAGTTGTAATTGGTCTCCGGTATGAAGTGCTTTGTTGTTTCGTCGTAACCGTTGGCAACGTTGGTTTCGGTGTAACCATACCGCACCTTTTTGCATGGCGACTTTAAGGTTTTGTTGAGATAGCCCTGTTTCGCTGGCTAAAATAGAACTGGTTTTTTTTGCGTTATCATTAGCGGTTATCGTATAGGTATATTCGATAATGGTCGTAGGGTCTTCTCTCATAGTGGGTTTAATTTATTTGCCTAAGAAAGTATTTTATGGTTACTTGTCTGAAGGTCTATTTTAACGAGCAAAAATACTTAGCGTTAATTTACCTAATTTAATTAGGTGTTTTTAACAGCGAGTGGAAACCCGTAACTGGGGTGTGTAACGCTCTTGACTATGTTTTTTATAAGTCTTATTTTTAATGTTAAAATTCTTGTGTCAGTTATTGTTGATGGAAAACTTATGATGAATTGTATAAAGGAGACTCATTGGTCTGAGCAGTGTACTTTTTTTATTAGATGTTTGATAGCTAAAATACCTCAGGGTGTGTTTAGGAATTGGCTTAAAAATGGTGCTTATATCGAAGAAAGGTTTGCGAATGGCCAAAGGAAGGTGATCAGTCATTATCGCTATGGAAAGCGTTACGGTTTGACCGTCTTATGGTATGAGAATGGTCAGCGGTTTGCACAAGGGCGTTATCAAAATGGTTGTGAAGAAGGTCTGTGGGAGGAGTGGAGCCAGAATGGACTTAAAAGAAAAGAGGGGCATTACCGGGCCGGTCAATTAGATGGACTTTGGACTGAGTGGTGGGAAGCAAGTGAGCAATTAGAAAAACAAGGAGATTATAAAAACGGCGAAAAGATGGGGCGCTGGACTTGTTGGTATGAAAATGGAAAGAAGAAATCTGAAGGTTATTTTAAGGCAGGTAAACAAGAATCTCTTTGGTCTTATTGGTATGAGAGCGGCGATATTTTGAGAGAACAGCAAATGAGGGCGGGCAAGTTACATGGCTCTTATACGGTCTGGAATACGCAGGGTTTGATGTATAAGAAAGAGCTGTATAGTGATGGGGTGTTACAGCGCGCAATGTCATGATCCAATATTGAATATAATGGACATATTAATTGTGAGTAACAGCATTTTTAGGTAATGAAGAAACATTTGTTTATTTTCGGGTTACGTTGGTTTCTTCTTGGGGGACCTGGTTTCATAATGGCCCGCTTATTTTTTGCCAGCATGGCAAAGAGTAGTTTTGTGTTGCTGGTTATTCCCGGGTTTTATTAATGTAGTGAATGGAGAGAGGTTAGGAGGTCACCATGGGTATGCACTTTCTGCATTATGATTTGCAGCGGTCCATTTAGAAAAAAAACGGTCTCTTATAGGTGTTTTAACTACGGGGTTTTATCTTTTTGGACTTGAAAATGTCGAACGCAGATTCGTTATGAGTGATTGCGAGGTGGTGATTTTAGTGGATGAGGTGCTTGTCGATTAAAAAATAACTTTTATAATGCGGAAAAATAAAGAGGGGAATAAAATTGATAACTGGGCAAAAAAAACCATTAAAGAAGTGCCGATAATTCGCATATATATCCTTGTTTTTGAGTTAAGTAGTAGTGTCAAACCAGTAAATTAAGTCCTTTAATAGAGGCTATTTTAGCTGATTATAATTGATAAAACGATGGGGCAAATTGTCACATGACAATGTGTCGCAGCGTTAACTTATTAAATTGCAATTGATTTATGAACTTTGTTAATAAGTGAAAATATTATGAAAAAACCTATAAAGTGTTGTTATTGGGTGGTGTCTGGGAAAATCTTGGCAGGTGAGCACCCGATGGGAGTAGGTAAGCTTGCATCCAGTGAGAATCTGGATGCGTTAAAAAAAGCAGGGGTAACAACGTTTATTGATTTAACCGGTGAACCCGAGGGTTTAGCCTCATACGCATCATTTTTGGACGGTCAGGTATATCAGCGTTTCTCGATAACAAATATTGGCACACCGCCGTCATCTGAAATAACGATAGCAATCTTGGATTTGATCGATCAACAGGTAACAAAAGAAGGGGTCGTTTATATTCACTGTAGAGGAGGGGTGGGTAGAACGGGAACTATTATTGGGTGTTGGTTGACGCGGCAAGGTTTTAAGGGTACAGATGCATTGGCACAATTGAATAAATTATGGTTGCAAAACCCAAAATCAGCCGCGTCTAAATCGCCTGAAACGAAACAACAAAAGGATTATATTCTAACCTGGCGGGAAAACCTTGGTGGCTAGTCAGCGATTAGATGGCTAAGTCAGTCTCTGGGTTTTATTGAATAATGAAATATTATGATGTGATTGTTTTGGGGGCTGGAGCCTCGGGGTTAATGTGCGCTTTGACGGCAGCTCAGCGAGGGCGTTCTGTTTTGGTGCTAGAAGGCAGTAATAAGCCGGGCAAGAAAATTCTTATGTCAGGGGGAGGGTGCTGTAATTTTACAAATGTTGAGGTGGATGCGAATAATTATATCTCTGCTAATCCACACTTTTGTAAATCTGCGCTTAAGCGTTATAGCCAATGGGATTTTATTGATATCGTTCAGCGCCACGGAATAGAATATGAACAACGTAAACATGGTCAATTGTTTTGCTTAGATTCTGCTAAAGATATTCTGAATATGCTATTAGAAGAGTGTGCGCAATTGTTGGTTAACTTAAAAACACATGTGACTATTAAGGCGGTTCAAGCGAATACCGAGGGGACTGCACGTTATCAGGTTGATACGGAAACTGTAAGTTATCGATGTTATTCTTTGGTTGTTGCAACAGGTGCATTATCAATCCCTAAGATGGGTGCGAGTGGTTTTGGTTATCAGCTTGCAAAACAATTTGGTTTAAATGTCTTACCCCGCAGTGCAGGGTTGGTTCCTTTTACTTTTAGTGGTCATATTAAGGAGATTTCTGAGCGATTATCAGGATTGGCTGTTGATGCTGAGCTAAGTTGTGGAAAGGTTTCTTTTCGAGAGAATATTTTATTTACCCATCGTGGCTTGAGTGGACCAGCTGCATTGCAAATCTCCAATTATTGGCAACCGGGTAGCGTGATAACGGTTAATTTGTTACCAGACCTTGCGTTAGCGGAGTATTTGTTAATGCAAAAAGAAAAGCAAGCGAAAGCACACCTGAAAACTGTTTTGTCTGCTCATTTAGCTAGGGCATTGGTGAGTGAATTGCAAGTCCTCTTTTGGGCTGAATATGCACAAACACCCTTGGCTGAGATTCCCGATAAAAAATTACAATTCATTGCAATGCAATTACAGTCTTGGGAATTAAAACCTGCCGGAACTGAAGGTTATCGTACTGCGGAAGTGACGTTAGCTGGGGTTGATACGCATGATCTGAATTCTAAAACCATGGAAGCTAAAAATCAGCCGGGTTTGTTTTTTATCGGTGAAGTGGTGGATGTAACGGGCTGGTTAGGTGGATATAATTTCCAATGGGCCTGGTCTTCGGCGTATACTGCAGGGCAGTTTATTTAGTGTTAGAACAACTAAACAGAAGTTAGCGTTTAACTAAAAAAGAGGGGGGTTTATGGCGGTTTTAGACGGGATGATAACGGTCTCATCATTATGGCGTTATCCGGTTAAATCAATGATTGGAGAAGAGTTGCGTGCCACTGGGGTGAATGAGAAAGGGCTTTTGGGTGATCGCACTTCGGCACTTATAGATGTAGAAACGGGGAAAATTGTCAGCGCTAAGAATCCAAAGCGATGGCCTAATATTTTTTCATACCATTCTCGTTATGAAGACTTTCCATATTCGAATTGTGTGCGTATTACTTTACCTGATGGGTCGACCGTCAAGAGTGATGATCGACGTGTTAATGTGATTTTGAGTGAAGCTTTGGGGCGGGATGTTGAGTTTATTTCTCAAGCTCTGAATGAACCGCAATTAGAAGAGTACTGGCCTGATATTGCAGAGCTTGATAATAGAGATGTTGTGACTGACGAAGACATGCCAGCAGGCACTTTTTTTGATCTTGCGAAAATCCATTTGTTAACCACGTCAACACTCGCTGAGTTACGCAAGTTATATCCGGAAGGGCAATTTGAGTCGCGTCGTTTCAGACCCAACATTATCATTAAAACTGATCAACCTGGTTTTGTTGAGAATGATTGGGTGGGTAAAATACTCAAGATAGGTAGTGAGGTTCAATTAAAAATAACGGACTTGTGTCCGCGCTGTGTAATGACGACAGTATCACAAGGGGACTTGCCCAAAGATACTAATATTTTACGGACAGCGGCACAGCACAATGGTGCGCATGTAGGTGTTTATGCAGACGTGTTAAGTGCCGGTACAATCACCTGTGACGATGTGGTGAGTATTGTCGATTGACCACTTCAAGGTGTGGTCAGGCCTGCGCTTTAGTCTTTTTGGTTGGCTGAATAATCGCTTATTCATGAATTTTACTGACCATCTTTCGAATATTACCGACACCTCGATAAACAAAGAAGATGATAATGGGGATTGATATCCCTGTTATCAGGCTGGGATTGACTGCTATTCCAGAAGCTTTAATTGCTTTGGCAATATAGTTAAATAAACCGACGGTATAGTAACTGATGGCGGCAACAGAAAGTCCTTCAACGGTTGATTGCAGATGTAATTGTAAATTAGCACGTTTATCCATAGACGTGAGTAAAGACTGATTCTGTCGCTCTAAAGTGATATCAACACGGGTACGCAGTAATTGACTGGCCTTGCTGATTCTCTCTGAGAGCATGGTCAAACGTTTTTCAGTCACTACACAGGTATTAATCGTAGGTTCTAAGCGCCTGTTTAGGAATTCATTGATAGTTTGGACGCCGGGAATTCTGACTTCTTTAAGTTCGTTAATGCGTTGCTCAACGAGTTGATAATAGGCTGCTGTTTTAACGAATCGAGTGTGGGTGCTAGAAAAGCAATTTTCTATTTCAGCGGCTAAGGCTGTTAATTCATCGAGTAATTGACTGTCATCAATATCTAATTGATGCATAGATGTCGTTATGCGCAATAGATCTTGATCGGCACGAGTAAGTTTAGGCATTAACGCTTGTGCGACGGGATAGGCTTGCAATGACATAATACGAAAAACTTCAATATCACATAACCGTTGTAGGTATCGGCCGGCTTGGCGTGAATTAAGTTGGCGATCATAAATAACAAAACGGCTGAACCCATCTGCTTGTATTTTGAAATCGGTAAAGGCTAGCGCTGCCCCACTGGCAACTTCTGCACCGACTAAAGCACCGCCTGAAAAATGTTCAGCAATGTCTTGAAAGTCAGGTTGCGCTTCAGATTTAATGATAGCCGCGTGAATGGCGACCATAATCTTGCCGGGTAATGCTTTTAGCCATTCCGCAGGTATTTGATTGAGTACCGATTGGCTAAAGGGTGGGTGTTCTGAATGATGTTGGTAAAAAGTATAGGTACTGTATTCGCCGTGGTGCTGCCATTGAAATTGGAAATTTCCGAAATCATCACTAAAGTGAAGCGTATCTGACGAGGGTCGTGGCCGGTTAAAGGTCTCGCAGAGAGATTCTAGGTGTTTAAGTTCTATGATTTTTTGGTCACCATCGTGAATTAAGGCAATATGGGTTGCCTGTGCTGGGCTTTTAATCTTGATGGCTTGTCGAGCATGGGCCTCATGATGTAATTGTTCACGTAAGGCATGGTTGTCAGGCAGGGATGCTGAGAAAGTCATAGCGCGTAAATTTGTAATTTTAGATTGAGATACTGAGAACAGTCGTTACTTTATCATGTTAGGTAATTATAAAAAAAGTATCACCGTCTTTCTGGTTTAAAAGGATTAATCGAGTGCTTGCGCAGTGGCGTGTTAGAATGTGAACTCTCTGTTAGTGATAAAATAGAGAATTTTATTCGTGATGATATTATTAAACTCATTAAGATGATGACCGTGGTTATTACTGTAATTTGTTTATATGTTTCTACTTTATGACCTTAATTTTATATGATTTTTACGCAATTAAATGCCAGTCATTGCCAAGCTTATAAAAAGTTAATGCTGATGGCGACACAAGAGTCACCTTTTTCATGGATAACTTCTCATAATGAAGTGCGCACATTAACTGAACGGGAGATGACTGAAATGTTAGATCACGGTCAAAATGAGTCGTTGATTAATGTCGGTGTTTTGGGCACAAAAAAAGAATTGATAGCTTGCTTATCGCTAGCTTTTGCGACGCAACATAGACTTGCTCATAAGGCGACCTTACATGGGTTGTATGTTTTGCCAGAATTTAGGCGGCAAGGCATTGCGCGAGAACTGCTTACGATGTGTATTAATAGCATTACGGAAAAACCGGAGGTGATTTATTTGGATGTGACCGTAGTCACTGCGGCACTCGCCGCACGTCAGTTCTATCGTGCAACGGGGTTCAGTTCTTTTGCTCTTGAGCCTGATGCGGTTAAAGTTGGCCAACATTATTATGGTCTTGAAAGTCTCAGAATGTCAGTCGGCTGAAGTTGTTTCTATAATGCTAAAGAACGCATAAATTATGTAGTTTATTAGCTAGAGTTATGAAATGCTTTTGACTAAAAACTTGTGACCTAGATGAATAAACTGAAAATTGCCAGTCTCTTGTTACTGCTCTTTTTTTTACCCCCTACATCCTTAAAAAACACGCCCTTTCTAACCATTAATGACCTGTCAATTGCTGGTTTTGAGCTTAAAAATATTCAATTGTTTTTGCTTGAATCAAGCGACCACCAAACTGAAATTAACGGCTCAGTGAGCCGACTTACTGCCCCAGAACTTTCTGATGGGGTCGTGATAAATAACATTTATTGTAGTCGTATAGTGTTCAGTGTGGACGCATTGACTTGTCAGCAGGGACGAGGGCAGTTATCGGTCTCAGGTATCTATGAAACCGTATTTGATTTTTTCTTACGAGTGAGTAAAACCCAAAATGAGCTTAAGTTAACAAGTTTGGCAGACATTGGGCGTGCTCGTTTTATACAAACGCCTGGCCGTGACGGTGCGAGTCAGTTGGACATTAATATACAAGGCGTTACTAGCGGTGTAATTAAGCCATTATTGCCGTCTTATCGTTTTGATTGGGCACAGGGCACTATGGATGTAGCGACCAATATGATGTTTTCTAAAAGTGGCTTAACTGATTTACACAGTAATTTTGTTTTAAAAAGTGTTTCAATCCAAACGGATGATGGACGATATGCGGGTGAGGAATTGGACCTGGCGACCGTGTTGGATGTAACGATGCAGCAGCAGTGGCGTTGGCAGATTCAGGCAGAAATATCTCACGGTGAAATTTATCTAGATCCGGTCTATCATGCCAGCCCCGAGCAACCCCTAGTGTTTACAGCGAACGGTTTGTGGGATGTGAAAAATAAAGAGTTAAAGATTAATGAATTTATTTTTGATGACCCTGTAATGGGGCACTTGGCCGGGCAGAGTCGTGTGAAGATTGATAACAGCATTAAAGTTGAACAAGCCTCATTGAGTTTTAATACTGAAAATTTACAACTTTTTGAACGCACGTATGTACAACCCTTTTTAGCAGAAAGCCAGTTCGAGGGTATGACCGTTACAGGGGGGCTGGATGCACAAGTGGACTTTTCTAAGCAATCGATTAATAAAATTAGTTTAAAATTTACCGGGCTGAATTTGATCGATCCTAAAGAGCGTATCCATCTTCAGAATGGTCGTGGAACGATAAATTGGAGTAGCCAGTTAGCCGCACAAAGTCAAAGCGCCTTGGCTTGGGATCGTTTGTTTATTTACCAATTGCCCATTGGGCCGGCAGAATTATTACTGACAACAGATAAATATAAAATAACGCTGACCCAGTCCCTTGATTTACCTATTTTAGGTGGCAATATTCATGTGAGTCAGTTTGACTGGTTGTCGATGGTAGGACAAGATCCGGTGACCCATTTTCAAGGGATAATTGAGAAAATTTCCTTGGGACAATTGGCCACAATATTAAAATGGCCTGATTTGCATGGAACGATTTCAGGTGGAATTCCACAAATTACTTATCATCAAGGAGAGATAAAAACCTCAGGGGAATTGTGGGTCGAAGTGTTTGGAGGCTATGTTCGGGTTAATAAATTAGTTTTGGCAAATTTTTTGAGTGCACAACCGGAGGTGTTTGCCGATGTGGAGGTTGATAATTTAGACCTGCAACAGATTAGTCAGACTTTTAAGGCCGGTAAGATAACCGGTAAGTTATCTGGTTTTATTAATGATCTACATTTGTTAGCTTGGCAACCGGTGACCTTTTTTGCTTGGTTAGGGACACCAGAAAATGATAGTAGCAGACATGAAATTAGCCAACGGGCTTTGGATAATATCGCGAGTATTGGGAGTGGACCGGGGGTTGGATTACTTTCGACAACTTTTTTGAGATATTTCGATTTATTTGGCTATGATAAGTTAGGGATGGGGTGTTATTTACATCAAGGTGTTTGCCAATTAATGGGGGTCAATGCAGTAAATGAAGGTTTTTATTTAGTCAAAGGGCAAGGGTTACCTCGCGTTGATGTTATTGCCTACAATACCCAATTGGATTTTAATGTGTTATTAAAGCGGCTGGAAAGAATTACACAGGCCGAATTTTAGACTGACGGGGAGCGTCCTATGAAAAAGATCTCAACTTTAAGTGCGTTATTGCTGACCGCTTGCGTAACNATTAATATTTATTTTCCAGCCGCAGCAGCCGATAAAGTCGCCGATGAGGTAATTAAAGAAATTCAAGGTGTATCGACTCAAGAGAAGAGTGAGCCGGAAGCCAGAGCCAATCACGGGCGACTTGCATTTTATTATGCAGTTGATCGGATATTAGCGGTGATAATTTCTCCTGCGCATGCGGCAGGAGAGGCTGACCTGTCTATTAAAACGGTTCAAATAAATAAACTTCGACATACGCTGAAACAGCGTTTTTCAGTTTTACAGGAAAATTATGCCTCGGGCCTTATTGGTATTAAGGCAGATGGTTTTCTGGTCGTTAGAAATTTATCCGAGATTCCTTTAAAAAACCGTAATCAATTGAAGAAATTAGTAGCGTCAGAGAATAATGATCGCCAGACTTTGTATCAAGCTATTGCCAATGCTAATGGTCACCCAGAATGGTATGTTCAAATTAAAACGACTTTTGCTCGCCATTGGTTAAGTAATGCAAATATCGGTTGGTGGTATCAAACTGCAAGTGGTGCATGGCAACAACGATAAACAATGAGCATGGAGTAACGGTTAACGGATCATAAGTCCTTTTACCTAGTTATTTCAGGACTCATTATCGATGGGGTAAGGTAGCCTGCAATACTTTTTATCGGGTGAGTTAGGGCTTTTGGTTATTTCTATGTGTATAAGCTTTACGGTCGCTCATCCGAATAAAATTTATTTTGTGGCTACTTTGACAGCGGCAGATACTCACAGTCTACCTCTCTTTAAGACGACTATTTTCATCCTCTGGTGCTTTCATGCATGGCATGAGGTACGCATACTATTTGGCTTGCCAGGTATAAAAACTTGCCGTACGCATGCCGGGTTCACGGTATAAGTCAGATATTGAGGTGTGTAATGTTTTTTTTAATAGCGCCAAAATTTGACTATTTATCGAATGTGATTTTTTCATAAAAAACGTCTTATTTTAGTTGCTAGGAATGTTCTATTTTTCAATGGCTATTATTTTTTGGGAGGCTTACAGGCGAACTTTTTTTATTTAGCTATTTAAATCCATACAATTAGCAATAGCTTCGATTAAAAGAATTCTGTTTCTGAATGAGGGTAACGTTTTTAGAACATTTTGAAATAGCGGTTACATTTAGTGGTAGATTAACTGGGTAATTAAGTGATTTATGGTAATTCTTGGATGGCTAGGTGGTTTTTAAGTTGGGATTTTGATGGCTAAGGTAAAAAGAATAATTTTTCTGTTAATGGTGATAACTATTGTGTTGTTACTGGGTTACGTTGCTTTTTATTTTTTGTTTTTAGATTTATTCGTTGATTTTTGGTGGTTTAAATCACTTAAATTTGAAAATTACTTTTGGCTTCGGACTTTTTACCGTTACTTTTTTTCCATTGGCGTGACTGTTTTTTTCTTTGGTGTGTTTTTTATACATTTCTGGATGGCCTCTCGTTATTTAGGGATTGATGCCGAGGAAGAGGCGGTCTTAGATAGTAGCCAACGGAAAAGGCTTAATCAAATCGTGCGTTGGTTCAGAACAGGGTCACTAGCCTTGTTTACCCCCATTTCATTAATTATGGCTTTTATTATAGCTATACCATTTTATGAGCACTGGGAGTATGCCACCTTATTCTTTTTTGGCAGTGCTTCAGGTATTGTCGATCCGGTTTTTGG
>JGI26262J51727_1000480_pt1 | contig 21531 bp, 17 predicted proteins | sample SaaInlV_150m_DNA_3_FD_51727 | JGI IMG/M metagenome (IMG submission 51727)
CTGAACAGTACTCGGGGCGTGATCTGGCCAAATCGGTCCAGTACGCCCTGCACGCCGAAATCCGGTGAACAAGATGACCATGTCGCGCCCACGGACGCCGTCGCCAGCATGGCACTGACCGTTTCGGGCATATTGGGCATAAAACCACAGACCCGGTCTCCTGGCCCGATGCCGGCCTGGCGGAGTGCGCCAGCAAGCCCTGCCACCTGCCGATACAACTCGGCATAACTCAGAGAACGTTTTATTTTGTCTTCTGAACGAAAAATCAGGGCCGGCGCGTCATCGCGACGACGCAGCAGGTTGCGGGCGAAATTCAGACGAACATTGGGAAACCAGCGTGCCCCGGGCAACCGCTTGGGATTTTCGACTACTGGATCAATCTTGCCAGAGGCAATCACACCAGCCATCTCCCAGACGCTGGCCCAGAACTCGCCGGGCTCGCTGACCGACCACTGATGCAGCGCTGGGTAGTCATCGAATACCCGGCCCCAGCGTAATGCCGCATCGCGGGCAAAAGCTGTCATGTTGCTGTCGGCAATCTGCTCGGAGGTAGGCCGCCATAGCGGCTGGTCGATCATAATTTACTCCNATTAAATGTGGTGCNTGAAAGGCCAGCAGATATTATCTGTGCCTTAGCGCGGCTATGGCCTTTGCATGCAACCGTATCCGTTCACATCAATCTCGTCAAAACAATTTAACCCTTCTTGGAATTCACGTATATTCCGACCTGCTTGCCCCCCTTGCAACAAAGGGCCGTGGAGGCCTCACCAGATGTCAGTCACACCGCATTTCACACTCGATAAGCTGATCCAACAGCTATCCGATCTTGCGCGGGAAAGACTTCCAGCGGCACAGGTCGAGCGCGCAAGGTCCTTTTTCAAAGCCTATTACCACCGAGTACCCACCGAGGATCTGGAACAAGCTCCCTTGGACGACCTTTACGGGGCAGCCCTGGCTCACCTTAAGTTTGCACAGCGCCGAGTCGCTGGGAACGCCTGTCTGCGTATCTACAACCCCACTACCGAAGTTCACGGCTGGCAGACGCGGCACAGTGTGGTCGAGATTGTCGTTGATGACATGGCCTTTTTGGTCGATTCCATCCGCATGGCTCTCAACCGACTGGGTCATACCATTCATCTGACAATTCATCCCGTAATCAGTGTCGAGCGTGATCCCGATGGCACNNTGGTCGGTCTGAATAATCAGGACGAAGAAGCCTGTAAAGAATCGTTTTTGTCTTTTCAGCTCAGCCACCAGACTACCCCGGAGCGCCTTGCGGCAATCACGCAGGAAATTAACCGCGTCCTCGCCGAGGTCCGAGCCGCTGATACAGACTGGGAAGCCATGCGTGATCTGGCTTTGGCGACCGCTAAGGGTATCCATCCCGATCACACNCCGCTGGATCCGGAATCCGCTGGCGAAGTGGCNGCCCTTTGCCACTGGATTGCAGATGATCACTTTACTTTCCTTGGGGCCGTTGAATTTGACGCCCTGGCAGGCAAAGAGCCGTCATTGGTCGCGCGGGCGGACTCGGCACTGGGCATCTTGCGCCCACAACCCGACTCAGACTTAAGCCAACGCCTTCTGGCACTGCCTTCAGAACTGCCGGGATATCTTGAAGAATCCGACCCGTTACTACTTGCTAAATCCAGCAACCGCTCGCTCGTACACCGTCCTGCTTACATGGACTTGATCGCGGTACGGCATTTTGATGCAAAGGGCCAGTTAACCGGTGAGACCTGCCTGCTGGGCCTTTTTTCTGCAGCTGCCTACACTCACAGCGTAGCTGATGTGCCTGTTCTGCGGCTCAAACTTAAGCACGTGCTACAGCGCAGCGGGCTTCCCGCAAACGGACATGGCATTAAGGTATTGCAGAATCTCGTTGAAAGTTACCCGCGAGATGACCTGTTCCAGATCGGTGATCAAGAACTGTACTCGATCACTATCGGAATGCTCGAGCTACAGGAGCGTCAACGTACCCGCCTGTTTCAACGCCGTGACCGTTTCGGACGCTTTTATTCCTGTCTGGTTTTTGTTCCGCGTGACCGGTTCAACAGCGATCTGCGGCAGAAAATAGGAAACATTCTTCTGCAAGCCTATGCCGGCCACACACTTCAGTTCGATGTGCATTTTTCCGACTCAGTGCTGGCACGAATACATTACCTGATTAGCGTTGATCCCGAGGGTGCGCTCTCGCCCGACACTGTGGCGCTCGAGCAACGCATAGCGCAAGCCGCACGATCATGGCGAGAAGACTTGCACTCATCGCTCGAAACCGAATATGGAGGGGAGGCTGCCCTGGCTCGCTTCGAAACCTGGGGCGATGGCTTTCCAACCGCTTATCAGGAAGAGTTCACTCCCCAGCACGGGGCCTGTGATCTGGAACAGATTGTCGCTGCCGAGCAAAGCTCGCAGTTGGGTATTGAACTGTATCGCGAGCGCGACAGTCAGGCCAATCGCGCACAGCTTAAGCTTTATTCTCCAGGCGCCGCGGCTGTCCTCTCGGATGTTCTGCCGGTCATCGAGAATATGGGTCTTCGTGTTTTATCTGAACGCCCCTACCGGATAACAAGCCAGGAAGGTGCGCTGGTTTTCCTGCATGTGTTTGATCTGGAAGACCGTGACCGCAGCGACATTGATGTCGATAACGGCAAACATCATTTTGAAACCGTGTTCCAGCGGGTCTGGTCTCGTCAGGCAGACAACGACGGCTTCAACCGGCTGGTGCTGCGTGCGGGTCTCGACTGGCAAGAGACCACGTTATTACGCGCAGCCTATCGCTACCTGAGGCAACTGCGTTTTCGGTACAGCCAGGATTACGTGATTGAGACCCTAGCAGGCAACCCGCATATGGCCATCCGGGTCATCCGACTGTTTCATGCCCGCTTTGATCCAGATCTGGCCGGTGATCGCACCGAAACAGTACAGAACATAAGAGATGAAATCGCGACTGGGCTTGAACGGGTTACCAATCTAGACGAAGACCGTATTCTCTTCGCTTTCGTTAATCTTATTGAGTCGATGCTTCGAACCAGCTATTTTCAAGGCCATCACCACGAGCAACCGGCGCGACTCTCGTTCAAGATCGACTGTAGCGCAATTACCCGCATGCCCCGACCACGGCCGATGGCAGAGATCTTCGTCTACTCATCCCGGGTCGAGGCGATCCACCTGCGTGGCGGTAAAGTGGCCCGGGGTGGCCTGCGCTGGTCCGATCGCCCGGAAGATTTTCGCACNGAAGTCCTGGGGCTTGTCAAAGCACAGATCGCCAAGAACGCTGTCATTATCCCGGTCGGCTCCAAAGGCGGGTTTATTGCGCGGCGCCTGTCCGAACTCGAACCCGATGAGCGCGGCGATGAAGTACGCTCTTGCTACCAGACTTTCATTCGCGGCCTGCTCGATCTGACAGATAATCGCCGTGGCGATTCCGTCATTCCACCGCCCCGCGTTGTGCGCTACGACGAAGATGATCCCTACNTGGTCGTTGCCGCCGATAAGGGAACAGCAACGTTCTCGGATCTTGCCAACGACGTGGCAGCTGAATACGATTACTGGCTGGACGACGCCTTTGCTTCGGGAGGCAAGACTGGCTACGACCACAAGNCCATGGGCATCACTGCCCGTGGTGCGTGGGAGTCAGTCAAGCGCTTGTTCCGCGATCTGGATGTTGATACCCAGGCGCAACCTTTTACCGTTCTGGGTATTGGCGACATGTCCGGGGATGTATTCGGTAACGGCATGTTGCTTTCCCCTCATATCCGCCTGATCGGCGCTTTCAACCACGAGCATATTTTCATTGATCCGCACCCGGATCCCAAAACCTCGTTCAAAGAGCGCGAACGACTGTTTCGAATGCCCCGCTCCACGTGGGCTGATTACGACCTAAGGACACTCTCAGCCGGAGGCGGCATATGGCCGCGTACCGCCAAGTCGATAGAGTTAACTGAGTCTGCCCGTAAGGCGTTAGGCATTGGTGCGCAGCAACTCAGTCCAACCGAATTGATACACGAGATGATAAAAAGCCCGGCTGACCTGCTGTTTAACGGCGGCATCGGAACCTATATCAAAGCGTCAACCGAAAGTCATGAATCGGTCGGCGATCGGGTCAATGACGCATTGCGGGTTGATGCCTCACAGTTGCGCTGCCGCGTCATTGGCGAGGGGGGGAATCTCGGACTCACTCAACTGGGCCGAATTGAATTCAGTCATCGCGGAGGTCTATGTCACACCGATGCTATTGATAACTCCGCCGGGGTCGATACCTCCGACCACGAAGTGAACATTAAGATTCTTCTTAGCGCGGCCCTCGAAGCGCATGAGATTGATATGGATGAGCGCAATACCCTGCTGGAGGCAATGACCGAAGAGGTTGCGCTCCTGGTGTTACGCAACAACTATGCACAAACCCAGGCACTGGCATTGGCAGTAGACCGGGCACCGAGCCTGATTCACCACCACAGCCGCGCCATGCGCCAACTCGAGCGCAGTTACGGACTCGACCGGGAACTGGAACACCTGCCCGGGGATGAAGAGATTGCCGAACGTATTTCCCGAGGCCAAGGCCTTACGCGGCCTGAACTGGCAGTACTTTTAGCCCACAGCAAGATCTCGACCTACCAGATCCTGCTTGAGTCGGACGTGCCTGAAGATCCCTTCCTCGGTGAAGACCTGCAACGCTATTTTCCCCAGGCCTTGAGCCCTCGCTTTGACCGCTTCATGGCGCCCCACCGCCTGCGCCGGGAAATCATTGCAACCCACGTCACGAACAGCATGATCAATCGTGTCGGATCGGGCTTCACGTTGAGAATGAACGAGCTGACAGGCGGTCTTCCAGCGGACACGGCCCGGGCATACGCGGCAGTACGCGAAATCTTCCGGCTACGTGAGTTATGGCGCGAAATTGAGGCGCTGGATCATCAGGTCGCCTCGAAAACACAAAAAGAACTTATGCACGAGACTCGCCAACTGCTTGAGCGCGCCACCGCCTGGATGTTACGCCATCGGCAGCGGCCAATTGATATTGCTGCAACGGTGGCCGAATTTCGCGGTGGGGTAGATAAACTTCGCCTGAGTTTCCCCCGGGCGCTGGCCGCTTCAAACCGCCTGACACAAAAACGTCGGGTACGCCGCTATTTGAACGCAGACGTGCCGGCGACACTGGCCAACCACGTCGCAGCTCTGGCTGCTCTCACCAGCGCCCTGGACATCGCCGATGTGGCCAACAGTCGTGAGCATGATATCGCCCAGGTCGCGACGGTCTATTTCGATACCGGTGATCGTCTCGGCTTGCACTGGCTTTCCGATCACATTCGTGACCTGCCGATCACTAATCACTGGCACGCCCTTGCCCGCTCAACCCTGCGTTCTGATCTGCATCTCAGTCAACGTACGATCACTGCCGCTATTCTTGATACCGAAGGTGGCCGCGGCAAGGCCGGGGTTCGCCAGTGGGTTGCTACTCACCGCACTGACACTGAGCGGCTGGCCCAGATGATCAACGACCTGCAAAAATCCAGTAATCTGGACTTTGCCATGTTATCAGTGGCGGTCAGTGAAGCGGGTCAGATCTGCTCAGCGCCTTCTCACTAAGCCCCGCACGGGTTGAAACTGCTCATGGGGTTGATCGCCTGCTCTGCGAGCGCAAAATCAAATGGGATTTTGGCACTAAGATGTTGCTGGGACTTACCAAGCAATCCAGGCTTGAACTAACTCCATGAACCAAACTGCATTACTCTTTATGTTTACTGGATTCCCTGGTGGGCTTAAACATTGGATGAGTTAAGGGCAATTACATAAGGTGACGACAGAAACCATAGAGGCTCGCGTATTGCGTGAGATGCGTTTGATATTGACTGAGATTGCTCGCGAGACGGCAGTACATAAAGACGCTCGCCATGTCCTGTCGAGCGAGACCATCGTNAGGATGCGAGATTGTCTCTCTNTGATTAGCGCCCGGGAAAGGGAATTGAATANAGCCCGCGGGATTAAAATGACGTCTCGGCCCAAATTAGGCGGTGAGAAAACTGATTCTGTGCGGGTTCAGCTCAGAAAACCCAAACCGGGAATTAAACATTGAGCAACACGAAACCAAGAGCCGGGCCTGGACTGGCCATGTCAAAGATGAAAGCCCATCAGCACGGCAAAACGCATACACTCCATCTTAATTACCGCTAATCCAGCCAACGATTTATGCGCACCTCCCGTTTTTTTCTTGCCACACTTAAGGAAATTCCTGCTGACGCCGAGATTATCAGTCACCAACTGATGCTCCGGGCTGGCCTGATCCGTCAGGTGGCTTCTGGGATTTACAACTGGTTGCCGCTGGGGCTGCGCGTACTAGGTAAAGTTGAATCTGTAGTGCGTGAAGAGATGAATCGGGCCGGCGCCCAGGAAGTCTTACTGCCCGCNGTGCAGCCCGCCGAACTGTGGCGTGAATCCGGCCGCTGGGACGACTACGGNCCGGAGTTGCTGCGGTTTACCGATCGCCACCAGCGTGACTTCTGCTTTGGCCCGACCCATGAAGAGGTTATTACGACACTCGCGCGCTCAACGATCCGTAGTTACCGTCAACTGCCGATCAATCTATACCAGGTGCAAACCAAGTTCCGCGATGAGATTCGGCCGCGCTTTGGGGTGATGCGGTCTCGTGAATTCATCATGAAAGATGCTTACTCCTTCGATCGCGACACCCAAGGCATGGGCGAAAGTTACCAAACGATGTACGACGCCTATACACGAATCTTTAAACGCCTCGGCCTCGAAACTCAGGCCGTCGAAGCGGACAGCGGAACCATCGGTGGAAACTTTTCACACGAATTCCATGTCATGGCCGACTCAGGCGAGGATGCGATCGCGCTTTGCTCACCATGTGACTACGCCGCTAACGTCGAGAAAGTTGATCTCGCGCGGCCGGTTAGCTCGCGTGCNGCGCCCGGCGAAAAAATGAGTGAAGTCGACACCCCAAACCAACACACCATTGCTGATCTTTGTGATTTTCTAGCAGTGAATGCCGAGAAAACCGTGAAAACCCTGGTAGTGCAAGGCGCTTTCGGAAACGCCGATTGCCCTCATCCTGCGTGGCGATCACGAACTGAACAGCGTCAAAGCCGAATCACTGGACGAGGTCGCCAAGCCGTTACGGATGGCAAGTGCAGAGGCNATCCATAACGCCATCGGTGCATCCCCGGGTTCAATTGGGCCTGTGGGCCTGAAAATACCTATGATTGTTGATCACAGTGCNGGCGTNCTCGCAGATTTTGTCTGCGGCGCCAATCGCGACNATGTTCACCTNACCGGCGTCAACTGGGGGCGCGACCTGCCTGAGCCTACAACCCAGGATATTCGCCAAGCCGTCAATGGCGATCCGTGCCCAACCGATTCCAAAAAAGAAATCCAGGTACGCCGGGGAATCGAGGTAGGCCACGTGTTTCAATTGGGCACCAAGTACAGCGAGGCGCTGGATGCGACCTACCTTGATGCCAACGGCCGCAATCAACCGCTGTATATGGGCTGTTACGGAATTGGCATTACCCGGATCGTTGCTGCCGCNATTGAACAGAATCACGACGACAACGGCATTGTCTGGCCGCCACCCCTGGCACCTTTTGATGTATGCATTGTGCCGATCGGACTCAAAAAATCGCCAAAGGTCGCGCAGGTCGTAGAGGAGCTTTATAAAGAACTTGTCGACGCCGGTTTCGAAGTGCTACTGGACGATCGCGAAGAACGCCCGGGAGTTATGTTCTCAGAAATGGACTTGATTGGCATTCCACACCGCATCGTTGTGGGGGAACGTGGCCTGACCAATGGGTCGGTGGAATACCGCAACCGGGCCAGCGGTGAATCTGCAGATTATCCCCTAGGCGAGTTGGTCACTACCTTGCAAACTATTGCATCACTATAAGGGTTGCTCACAGGGACTCTTGCTCAAGGCAGAGTAACCGTGCATGCAGTGCCAGGGCGAATCAACTGGTCACTGGCAAAACGAACCGCGAGCAGATACTGCGTATTCTGTTCAGACCCAGGCACTGGCTCAAGGCCGATCGCGCTGGCGATTGCCTCAAACTCTCGTCCGTCTACCTGAACCCGAACGTCGCTTTCCACTTTGAACACGGCAGCGGTTTGGGCATTGACCAATACCCGGGCAAGATAGAACCCTCGCTCAGCCAGCGTGATCACCGGAGGATTGCCCAAATCATGGTTCACATATTGACCAGGTGCAAACGCCGAATCGATAACCCACGCTGAAAAAGGAGCTTTCAAGCGTGCAAGTTCGAGCTGAAACTCGGCGTGTTGACGTTCGAGTAAAGCGCCAGCGTAGGCGGACTCGACACGCACCAGTTCAAGTTTTTCCAGATCCAACTGCACTGCAGGCAAAGAACCTTCGTCAAATAGCGTCTGTTCGCGATCAAAATCGGCGCGCTGTTGGTCTCGTTCCACACGATACAGTTCCTCGGCGTTACCCACTTTGCGCAATGCGATCTCGTAAACTGTTGCGTCAAGCCTCACCAAAATCTCGCCGCTATTCACTGCGGCGCCCGGCTGAACCAGTACAGCTTCCACTTGCCCTGACATTCCAAAACCCAAAGCCACTCGACGATTCCAGCCAATAGACCCTTGCAAGGTTTGTGCAAATGCTTCCAGGGTAACAATCAGTAGCAGTGCTCCAATAAGCGGACGGATGAGGGCTTTCATAGTGTTTAATTCTCCTGAATCAGGGCTGATGGCAACCCAAGCAGACTATCAAGCTGCGTCCACAACAGCGCTCGCTCGAAATCAACCCGGATTGACTCCAGCATGGCTTCAGCCGCTGCGGCCTGAGCATCACCTAAGTCCGAGCGCAGCTCCAGTTCGTACATGGCGCGGCTGCGATCCTGGTAATAGCCGCGATAAGTTTCCTGCGCCTGCGCCGCTGCCTCCTCTGCGCGGTTGACCTCAAGCTCGTGCAGCAGCATCAGCACCTCCTCGCGTACCACATACTCTGATGACGCGAGTGCAGCCTGTTTATGCAAAAGTGTATTTTGCGCCAGCGCGACCTCAATATTACGGCCACCTGTTCCATCAAATAAAGGCATACTGAACTTGAGGTTGGCCCGGTACCGATCGCGGCTGGAACTCGTGCTGTTGACGTATTCACGGGCCTCAAGTTCGGCACTTAACACCGGTGAATTAAGCTTCCGGGCAACATCAATGGCGGCTTTTGCCGCGGCCACATCGTGGCGCAGGAACTGTAGCGCAGGAGATGACAGAATAACCCGATCCACCAAGTCTGCATATTTAGGAACCTCGCGCTTGCGGTAGACCGCAAGATCAGGCATCACCAGTTCGCCGGATAATTCACCTGGCCTACCCAGTGCGAGGGCGAGCTGGTGCCGGGTCTGGCGACGCTGTAAATCGGCTTGTAGGCGTGCAACATACTGCTGGCGATACGTGACCTCGCGCTCAGCCACCTCCAGATCAGAATACTGCTCAAACCGGGTCTGGCGCTCAAGCATACGCGTGTAGCGAAAATAACTGATCGCCATACGCTCATCGTGCATCTGGTAAGCGTAATCGGCCAGGGTGACTGCAAAAAAACGCTCCATGATCTCAAGGGTGTGACGGCCATGCCTCGCCTCGTAGATCGCCTGCTTGGCCTGTAGGGTTGCTCCTGCCACTTCACGACGGCTGGCGCTGCGACCAAAGTCGGTTAAACGTTTGCGCCACACTAGCCCATAACGGCTGTCGTTCTGAAAATCGACGCCAGACACAGAAGCCTTGCTTGCCGCACGCGGCTGTAGTTCAAGTAATACGCTTGCCCCAAAACTTGATTCCACTTTCTGCAAGCGAATCTGGGCAGCCAATACCCCGGCTCGCGCAAGGCGAAGGTTCGGATGGTTTTCGCCAGACAGCCGCAGAGCGTCCTGGAGTGTCAGCGGTTGAGGCAGGGGCTCAAATGGTGCAATAGCGCTGTCCGCCAGCGCTGGCAACTGTGCCAATCCGGCACCAAACACCAGTAGGGCCAGCTGCGCAGTACGGCGTATCATCGAAAATCTACTGCCGAGCCAAAGACCGCCTTCGCGCATTGACTCAGGAGGATTCCTCCCGGCGCTTGCGCTTGTACCGGGAAAAACGCTCGGTCTTAAAATGGGCGCCAACGACATACTCGCCCAACCAGAGGAATTCCTGTGGATCACGGGTTGTACCGGTATAGCGGGTCAGCAATTTCCCTTGAGGATCGAAAAACAAGAATGTTGGAGTGGCGCGGACTCGGTTATGCCGAAGTGCAAACTCAGTTTCTGACACTTCGACTCCATCGAATCCTGTCACCAGAGCGTCTCCGTCCGTGTTGAGTGCAATCACCCGGAAATGAGCTCGAAAATAATCCTGCACCTGGGGCTGATTAAGCACGGTGTCCTTCATTCTCGTGCACCAGGGGCAATCGTCCGTTTCAAACATCACCAAAACGCCGGCCTTACCCTCCTCTTGGGCGATTTCGGCTTCCTCAGACAGATCATTGAAACTGTCCTGGAAAAAATGCACGGCCGGATCACGGACTTCGCCGGCCATTGCCGGCCAAGCTACAAGAACCAGACCGAACATGAGAACTGCTCGGAGTGCAGCAAATAGTGTCATACGAAAAGACCTCCAGGGAGGCTTAAGAATAATACGAATATTGTTACAATATAATAATATATTAAAACTTAGGCAAGTTATTCTAAGATCTGCACGGGCATAGCCCCTTGGCGCGCACTGCGCGGCAGCACTTGTCGTTGAGCCATCGGCGAGTAGTCAAGAAATGCGACTGGATCCCTCCTTTGGCCACAAGCCTTATTGATTCTTGCGCGAGCGGTTCTGAGCTGCATCAGTGTTTGATCCCATCACTGGACGCATCCGCGGCGCGGGAACGACTGCCGACGCCAACACCGCCATCTCTGCAGCCACACATGCCCCCAGTAACGTGACCAGCCAGGACACAAAAATCCAGACCAAAAACACCGGTATCGTCCAAAGCACNCCATAGATAATCTGATAGGTGTTGAAATTGGCAATGAACAATATAAATACATACTTTGCCATTTCGAACAAGACCATAGCGGTTATCGCCCCGGCCAGGGCATAACGGAATCGCACCGGGCAATTTGGAATCACCAGGTACATCAAGAGAAAGCCCAGGCCCTCCACCAGGGCCGGCAATCCCAGCAAAGCCGTGGCGCTGACCAGTTGCTTGCCCGGTATCAAATCCAAAAAGACCAATGAGCCCAGATAGGAGCTCAAAGACAAGCTTGCAGCCACCAATATCGGACCTAAGGTCAGCATCGCCCAGTAAAGCAGCAGACGTTGCATGGGTGTACGACCTTTGCGCACCCCCCAGATACCATTAAGCGCATCCTCGATGGTTGACAACAAAAGCAAGGCGGTTGCCATGAGTGCAACCAAGCCCAGGCCAGTCAGCGTTCCGGCCTGAGTGGAAAATTCGCGCAGATAGCCGCTCACTACCTCGCCCGTCGCCGGCACCAGATTACTGTAAAGAAAATCTTCGACGCTGCCACGCCAACTGGAAACAAAAGGAAATAACGACANAATCGANAAACTCACCGTGATCAGCGGTACCAGCGCCAACAAGGTAGTGAACGCCAACGCCGAGGCAACACGGTGCAAGCGGCCCTGGCGAACCCGGCTGAACACCCGGGCAATAAGGCCTATTGAATAGGAGCTGGACTGTTTCACAAGATCATCGGCAATGATCAGCGGCNAAAGTGCCCGCTCATAGCCGTTTCGACGTCACATCGTTAACCAATTGTGAAAAAAAAGGCCTCGGTATACCGAGGCCTTTTCGATATAGCCCNCGGGCGGCTCAGTTATAGGCCGGTCCCGCATCTGCCTGTTCGGCCGCTTGAGCGACGCCCATCTGCGCGGCTTNCGATACNCGNTTGGCCATACGGTAGGCCTCGCTGGCGTCACCCGCTTCGAGTTTTGCCTTTGCCGCCTTGAGTAATTTGCTGATACTCACAGCTTTGCCACCCGTTGCTGAATCAACCAGGCGCCAGATGCCTCCAACCCCCTTAGCGGCGTCCAGATCGGAGCTCGCCTGCGCAATCATCTGCGCTGCGTCATCGGCTGTTGCTGTACTGGCCTCGCTGGCCTGAGTTGCCTCCAGGTACTTAAGATCAGTAGCCTCGGTAACACCCAGCGACCAGGCGCCACGTGTCCGAGCATGATCGATGGCCTCTTGAATCTGAAAATCTGTCAGATCCCTTTCAATCTGAATTAACTGGCCCGGGTAGATCAGATCAGCATCGCCAATGTCAGCGCGGTTGCGCTTAAAAAGCAACGGCCACTGGTAGGGATCGCCGTACACTTTAGGCTGCGAGGAAATCCCCCACAGGTGATCACCGCCCTGCACAACATAAGCCGATATTGACGGCACGGGGGCCGATGGCTGGCAAACAAACGAATCAGGATGTCGCGTACACCAATCGCCGGAGTCGCTTGCATTAGCCGCCGATGGCTGGCAAACGAAGGAATCAGGATGTCGGGTGCACCAATCGCCGGAGTCGGCTTTGTCTTCCTGGCAGACGAAGGAATCAGGGTAGCGGTCGCACCAATCATCAGGCTTGGCCGGGGCTGACAGGATTGCTGTGGCGGTCGACGTCGCTGGTGCCGGGGTTGCAACAGTAGCTGTGCCGGCCTCGGTTTCAGTCGGTTTTGCTGTCACACAGCCCGTGGCAACAACAGCCACCGCCAACAGTGCCAGCAGGGTACGGATTGGTGTTGTATTTATTGTCATCGGGTCGCTCTCTGTGGGAGGTTTGCGTATAAAATCAGGTAACTTAGCCCCTATGTTTACGGGCCAGTTTATCTGGGGCAATGTACCTTCGTACCCCTCATTTTGTCAAGAAAATCATGGAGAAGATCATGCCAGTGGTGCTGTACCACAACCCCCGCTGCTCCAAATCTCGAGCAACCCTGGCTCTGGTGCGCGAACGCGGCCTTGAGCCCCAGATTATTGACTATCTGGAAAACCCACCCAGCCAGGAGACGCTCAAAGAACTGCAGACTTTGCTGGGATGCTCGGTTATGGACATGATACGTCCCGGTGAAGCGCCGTACCGGGAAATGAATCTGGCACAGGCCGATGATGCGCAACTGTTACAGGCGATGGTTGATCATCCGATCCTGCTGCAGCGCCCCATTGTCGTCAACAACGGCCGGGCAGCGATCGGACGGCCGCCAGAACAGGTGCTGGAAATCCTGTGAACCACATTGAATGATCCTATGACAGAAATACTGGTTCTGTACTACAGCCGCGAGGGTGCGGTGGCAACGATGGCGCGGCTGATCTGCCAGGGCGTCGAGAGTGTCGATGGCTGCTCGGCTCGACTGCGTACCGTGCCACCGGTATCGGCAACCCCTGAAGCCACCGCTCCCAAGATCCCTGAAAATGGGCCGCCTTATGTCTCGCTGGACGATCTTGGGCAATGCGATGGCCTGGCGCTGGGGAGCCCGACACGTTTTGGCCAGATGGCCACTGCGCTCAAGTATTTTCTGGAAAGCACCGGTACCGACTGGCTGGCCGGCACCCTGGCCGGAAAGCCGGGGGCAGTCTTTACCTCTACCTCAAGCCAGCACGGCGGCCAGGAATCGACTTTACTGTCGATGATGTTGCCGCTGTTACACCATGGCATGCTCATCTGTGGATTACCCTTCACGGAACAGGCACTCAATGACACCCAGACCGGCGGCACGCCCTATGGCGCCAGCCACGTGGCTGGAGCACAAAATGACAAACCCATCAGCGCCGAAGAAAAAATCCTGTGCCGGTCGCTGGGGATGCGGCTGGCAACCACCGCTGCGGCGCTGACAAAAGCCTAACTACCCAAAAAACGAATCGCAAATTCGCGCACAAACGGCACGCTCAGGCGACGCTGCTCTGAGAAGGCCTGCTCGTCAATCTGATCGAGCAGAGCAAAGAGTGTGGCCGGATCCCGTGGTACCCGGCGCAGCAGGTAAGCGCTAACTGCTTCGGGCAACTCCAATCCACGAAGACGGGCTCGCAGGCGCATTGCCTCAGGCAACTGCGCCTCGCTCAGGGGGTACAAAGTCCAGACACCGCCCGAGGCCAATCGTGTGGCGAGGTCTGCCAACAAAAAGCCTGCCTGCGCAGGCGGGTAGCGCCCGGCTACCAGCAAACAACCGCCTGCCTCCTGCAACTGCTCGTAAAGGTCCAGTAGCGCCTCTTCCCAGGCGCGATCTGCACAGATATGCTCGATATCATCCACGCAGACCATGCTGCGTGGATCGAGCTCACTCAGCATTTGTGGCCCTACACTGTCCACACCAGTGGGCACATAAACCGTCAGCGGTATCGATTCACCTTTGCTCCGGCAACAGGCGTGCAGCAGATGCGACTTGCCACACCCGGGCGGGCCATGAAGATAGAGCATCTGTGGGGCGCCCACGCTCCCGAATCGACCAAGCACATCGAGTACCTGGCCGTTACTGCCGGTAAGAAAATTCTCGAATGAGGCGCTGTCAGACAATCGCAACGGCAGGTGGATTTGTCTAGTCATAACGCCCGTCAATGATCTGTCCTAATGGATGAGCGCTCGGCACCGGGGTCCGGGCGGATAAACCAGAAATAAACGTAGTGGAACGCGCTGACCAAAGTGGTTGCTACCACCAGCCATAGCAAGATCTCAGTGAGTACAGGCAAAGCAAGTAGATCGACACGCTCAACCATGATCAGCACCACCAGGGAAATCTGCAAGAAGGTGTTCAGCTTACTAACCGGGCTTGGGCGCATTTGCACTTCGCCATGCAGTGTCTGCAAGACCAACACACCGCCAATGATGCCAAGGTCACGAAAACCGATCAGCAAAAGCACCCAGAACGGGATATCCCCCGCTAATACCAGCATAATGTAGGTACTGACGATAAGCAATTTGTCTGCCAGTGGGTCGAGGATCGCACCGAGACGGGTGACATAGCCAAAGCGTTTGGCGATCCAACCATCAAGGCCATCGGTGATACCCGCAGCCAGAAAGACCACCAGCGCCGGGGCATACCGGCCCTCATGCAGGAAAAGGATCAATACCGGCACGGCACCGATACGGGCCAGAGTCAGAAGATTAGGAAGTTGATGAAGCAAAAGTACACCCGGGTTTAGGCAGGATACGAGTTTGAGAAGATGTCAGCACCAGGCGCTAGCGCCCGGGGATCCCCGTTCCCAGCCAGACATAAGATACCATAAGCCCTTGGCTACTTCATGGCGATATTACACGTGTCCCATCCCAATGATCCACCTTTAACCTACCGCGATGCGGGTGTTGATATCGAGGCCGGTGAAAGCCTGGTCGAGCGCATCAAACCTCTGGTTCAAAAAACACAGCGGCCCGAATGCCTGGGCAATATCGGCGGCTTTGGCGGGCTTTTTGAATTGCCCATCGATCGTTATCGCCGGCCTGTACTGGTCTCAGGTACCGACGGGGTCGGCACCAAACTGAAACTTGCCGTCATGCTCGACCGCCACGACACTATCGGCATCGATTTGGTCGCCATGTGTGTCAATGACGTACTGGTTCTTGGGGCCGAACCTCTTTACTTCCTGGACTACTTTGCTACTGGCAGATTGTCGCCTGAACATGCGCAATCGGTCATCGCCGGTATTGCTAGTGGCTGCGAGGCGGCCGGCGCCGCGCTGATCGGTGGAGAAACAGCCGAGATGCCCGGGATGTATTCACCGGGCGACTATGATCTTGCCGGCTTTTGCGTAGGCGTGGTCGAAAAGGACGAGATCATTGATGGCAGTCACATCCGTGCCGGCGACCAGGTACTGGGCCTGGCGTCGAGCGGCCTTCACTCAAATGGCTATTCCCTCGCGCGCGCAGTACTCGAGCGAAGTAGCGCCACACTGGNCCAGCCTATAGGTGAAACCACACTGGGCGAGGCGNTGTTGGCNCCGACGCGGATCTATGTGCGCCCCATTCTGGCCTTGCTTAAAGCANTGCCAATACACGGTATTGCCCACATCACCGGGGGCGGGCTGACCGGCAATATTCCACGGATACTGCCGGACAACTGCGATTGCCGAATCGATGCTACGGCCTGGCCTCGACCAGAGATTTTCCAGTGGCTGCAATCCGAGGGCTCGATTGACGATACCGAAATGCTACGGACCTTTAACTGCGGTATTGGCCTGGTCATTATTGTGTCTTCGGATACGGCCGCTCAAGCCCACGAAATGCTGAAGGCCAGCGGAGAGACGGTATACCGATTGGGTGAGGTGCAGGCCGGCAGCCGGGGCATTATCTTTGACTGAACCCCCGGTCAAGTGCCGGCTCGTGGTGCTGATCAGCGGCGCTGGCAGCAATCTGCAGGCAATCATCGACCGCTGTACCGACGGATTCATTCCGGCCCAAGTGGCTGCAGTGATCAGCAATCAGGCTGATGCCTATGGCCTAACCCGGGCACGTGAAGCCGGTATTCCGGCTCATTGCCTCGATCATCGTGACTTCCAACGGCGGGTGGATTTTGATGCAGCGATGATAGATCTGATCGATAGTTTCAGCCCCGATCTTATTGTCCTGGCCGGTTTTATGCGTATCCTGGGGCAGGATTTTGTCGAACGATACCTGGGGGCTATGTTGAACATACACCCTTCCCTGCTTCCTCTTTATCCTGGCCTCGATACCCATCAACGCGCGCTCGCCGACGGGGCAAAAAACCATGGGGCCAGCGTACATTTTGTAACCGCAGAACTCGACGGCGGGCCGATCCTCATTCAGGGACATGTCCCAGTTGAGCCACACGATACGCCCGAAACCCTGGCACAACGAGTGCTCACTGTGGAACACCAGATCTACCCGCAAGCGATCGCCTGGTTTGCAAAGGGCCGGTTGCGCTTAAGTGATGGGCGGGCCATGCTGGATGGAATACCTGTGTTAGTTCCTGGCAATATCCCGGAGACTTTTTTCAATCTTTCAACCGAGCCTGAACAGTAATCTCGACCTTCGAGTCGCCGAACAACCGTGGAGACTCGGTCGTGGTCCGGGCTGGGTAACCATCTTTTTCAAAAAAGCGTCGATAAACGCTGTCCATCACGTCAAAATCGTCAAGACTTGAAAGATGAACATCAGCGCGGACGATATCCATGCACCCCAGCCCAAGCTCATCCAGGATATCGACGATCGCCTGCATGACAGCCTCGGTTTCAAGCGCTGGATCCCCTAGAACNACTCTTCCCGATGGAAGATCAGCAGCGACCAGTCCCGCCAGGTATGCGTAACGATCGTCAATGACAACCTGGCTAAAGGGTGCGTCCGAGCGGGGCACTGATCTTGGTTGAATTCTGCGGATCATACAACTGCCCTGGCGACGTCGTTGACCCAAACAACAATCATAAAGGTGAACCGCATGCGCCTGCAGCGAGGCTGCCTCAGTGACGAACGGGAGGATCTATCTCGAAAGCCAGGTCATCGTCTTTTTCGTAGACACGTACGCTGCCGCCCGACGCAAGCTCTCCAAACAGTAGTTCCTCCGCCAATGCCTGGTTAATGCGTTCTCGGATTAACCGTGCCATGGGTCGAGCTCCCATCGTGACATCGTGACCATGGCGCGCTAGCCACTGACGGGCGCTGCTATCAAACTGCAGTGCAACATGTTTGTCGGCCAGTTGACTCTCCAGCTGAAGGATAAACTTGTCGACAACGTGTGCAATGGTCTGCTTATCAAGAGCGCCAAAGCGGATAATCGAATCAAGCCGGTTACGAAATTCCGGTGTAAACAATTTGTTGATCACTTCAGTGTCATCNGTACTGTGATCCTGGGTGACAAAGCCTACCGAGCCCCGCGCCATCTGGGTAGCGCCGGCATTAGTCGTCATCACAATAATCACGTTGCGAAAATCTGCTTTGCGGCCGTTGTTATCAGTCAGGGTGCCGTAGTCCATAACCTGTAATAACAGGTTGAAAACATCGGGGTGGGCTTTTTCGACCTCATCAAGAAGCAACACCGCATGTGGATTCTGGGTGATCGCCTCGGTCAACAGCCCGCCCTGATCAAAACCCACGTAGCCTGGCGGTGCGCCGATTAAACGCGAGACGGTATGGCGCTCCATATACTCAGACATGTCAAAGCGGACCAGCTCAATACCCAGGGTGAGGGCGAGCTGGCGGGTCACCTCGGTCTTGCCCACGCCCGTCGGACCTGAGAATAAAAAAGATGAAATGGGTCGGTCCGGATTACCCAGGCCCGAGCGTGACAGTTTGATCGCGCTGACCAACGCACCAATGGCGATATCCTGACCAAAAACCACACGCTTAAGATCACCCTCCAGAGTTCGCAACACATCTTTATCGGTGGCGCTCACGGTCTTTGGCGGAATCCGCGCCATCTTTGAGACCACGCGTTCGATATCAGGCACGCCGACCGTTTTCTTGCGCTTAGAAGCAGGCGCGAGGCGGGCCTGGGCGCCGGCTTCATCAATGACGTCTATGGCCTTATCTGGCAGATAGCGATCATTGATATACCGCGCAGAAAGTTCGGCGGCGGTGCGTAATGCAGGCGCGGTGTAACGCACGCTATGATATTTTTCGAACTCAGTTTTTAAGCCGCGCAGTATCTCGACGGTTTCTTCGACACTGGGTTCGAGCACATCGACCTTCTGGAAACGTCGGGACAGTGCGCGATCCTTCTCGAATATCCCCCGATATTCCTGATAGGTTGTTGATCCAATGCACCTGACATCACCAGACGCCAACATAGGCTTTAGCAAATTGGACGCGTCCATGGCTCCACCTGAGGCAGCGCCCGCACCAATCACGGTATGGATCTCGTCGATGAACAATACCGCACCCTCGGCTTCTTCAAGATCTGCCAGGACCGCTTTTAGGCGCTGTTCAAAATCACCGCGGTATTTGGTGCCCGCAAGCAAAGCGCCCAGATCCAGCGAGTAGATAGTGCTATCGATCAGCGCCTCGGGAACTTGACCCTCGACAATCTTGCGTGCCAAGCCTTCAGCAATAGCCGTTTTACCGACACCCGCCTCACCTACATAAAGCGGGTTGTTCTTGCGCCGCCGGCACAGAATCTGCATGGTACGGTCGATTTCACGTGAACGACCAATCAACGGATCGATCTTACCGGCAATAGCCTGCTCATTGAGGTTGACGGCAAACACAGCCAATGCGCTCTGGTACTCCTCATCGCTGTCCTCGTCATCGTCATCGCCTTGCTCATGCGGTGAAGGCAGTTCACGCGGCGTGTCGCCCGTGTGGGCGATGCCGTGGGAAACATAATTGACAATATCGAAGCGCGACACACCCTCTTCACTCAGAAAATACACGGCATGAGAATCCTTCTCGGCAAACATGGCGATCAGTACGTTGGTGCCAGTAACCTCGCGCTTGCCTGAACTTTGCACGTGCAGGATGGCGCGTTGAATCACACGCTGAAAACCCAATGCCGGCTGCGGATCGATATCCTCTTCCTCGCTCAGCACAGGTACATACTCGTCGAGAAATTTCTCGAGTTTTTCGCGCAAGCCCCTTACCTCGGCGCCGCAGGCTCGTATCGCCTTGACTGCCGGGGGATTATCCAGCAACGCGGCCAGCAGGTGTTCTACCGTGATGTACTGATGGCGTGCATCACGGGCAGTCTGGATCGCGCTGTTAAGAGAAGATTCGAGTTCGCTTGAAAGCATGGCGCTTACTCGGACTCCATCGTGCACTGCAGTGGGTGTTTGTTCTCGCGGGCAAAATTCAACACTTCGCGCACCCGGGTCTCCGCCACCTCGGCCGTGAAAACCCCGCAGACACCAGATCCCTCCGTGTGCACTTTTAGCATGACTTGGACCGCCTGCTCCTGGGCAAGACGGAAGATTCGCTGCAGCACGGTGACCACAAACTCCATGGGCGTGTAGTCGTCGTTGACCAGTAGCACACGGAACAGGCGCGGTTTTTTTAGCCGAGGCTTCGCTTCCTCGACTGAGGTGCCGCTGGTTCGCTGGATGTCTTTACGCTCGCTCATTGTTACCCGGCAAGTGTGCCGCAAATCTATTGCTGTTGTGACTAATATAGGGTCAATAGCAGCCTTTTCTCAAGGCCCAGTAGCGACCATTAAACCCTATTAAAACAGAAAACCGGCAGCAGGTTACCCTGTTGCCGGTTTCGTTTTTTCAGTAACGGGCGAAAGTGGAGCCCTGGAACCTCGCTAAGTCGGTTTAGCCAGTTGCGAACTGCTCCTCTTCAGTCGAGCCGGTCATAGCCGTTACCGAGGACCTGCCCCCTTGAATCACGGTGGTCACGTCGTCGAAATACCCAGCCCCTACTTCGGCCTGATGGCTGGCAAAAGTGTAGCCTCGCTTCGAGGCGGCAAACTCGCGCTCCTGTACCATTTCTACGTAAGCGGTCATACCGTTACGCACGTACTCGTGGGTAAGGTCGAACATGTGGTACCACATGTTGTGTATCCCGGCGAGCGTGATGAACTGGTACTTGTAGCCCATGGCGCCCAGTTCGCGCTGAAACTTTGCAATCGTGGCGTCATCAAGGTTCTTTTTCCAGTTGAACGATGGTGAACAGTTATACGCCAGTAACTGGTTGGGGAACTGTTCATGGATTGCATCGGCAAAACGGCGTGCCTCGTCCAGATCCGGCACCGCGGTCTCGCACCAGATAAGGTCGGCATACGGTGCGTAGGCAAGGCCGCGCGCGATCGCCTGGTCAAGGCCGGCGCGGGTTATATAAAACCCTTCGTTGGTACGCTCACCGGTAACGAATTCACGATCACGCTCATCCACATCCGAGGTGAGAAGCGCAGCCGCATTGGCATCGGTGCGGGCCAACAGCACTGTCGGCACGCCACAGACATCTGCTGCCAGACGGGCCGCCACCAGCTTCTGGATCGCTTCCTGGGTGGGCACAAGCACCTTGCCGCCCATATGGCCGCATTTTTTCACTGATGCGAGTTGATCCTCGAAATGCACTCCGCCGGCACCGGCCTCGATCATTCCTTTCATCAGTTCAAACGCATTAAGCACGCCACCGAAACCGGCTTCAGCATCAGCGATGATGGGTACAAAATAATCGACGTCACCCTTGCCAGACGAAACCTGAATCTCATCGGCGCGTTTGAAAGAGTTATTAATTCGGCGAACGACAGCGGGGACCGAGTTAACCGGGTAGAGTGACTGGTCGGGGTACATCGTATCAGCGATATTGGCATCGGCTGCAACCTGCCAGCCTGACAGGTAAATCGCCTTGGCACCGGCCTTGACCTGCTGAACTGCCTGACCGCCGGTCAGGGCGCCGAGGGTTGGAACGTAATCGTCAGTATTGAGCCGCCGCCATAGTTTTTCGGCTCCCAAACGCGCCAGGCTGTGCTCGATATGCACTGAACCACGCAGACGTACTACATCGGCAGCCGTGTAGTCACGCTTGACATCGCTCCAACGCGGATTATCCGTCCACTCCGCTTCCAGGGATTTCGTATCCTTGCTCTGCTCTACCATTGTTGCTTTACCCTCTTGATGTCGATGCTCAACCCCTGCCA
>JGI26262J51727_1000484_pt1 | contig 21422 bp, 20 predicted proteins | sample SaaInlV_150m_DNA_3_FD_51727 | JGI IMG/M metagenome (IMG submission 51727)
GAAGGAAAAGAGACGAAGTTCACCATCACTGCAATTGAAAAGGTATTTGCAGAATGATGATGCAGTCATTGGTTGCCCAGTTCAACTAGACTCACACCGGCTTTTTACTAATAAATTGCCGTAGAGTGTTTCTGTGGGACTTATTTAACGGACCACACACGAAGCAAAAGCCCACTTGAAAACCAAGCGGGCTTTTTCATTTTATTAAGTAAATTTTCTGCTATCATAACCCATAAACACATATTTCAATAAGCCAATTATTTACACCTATGACAAAATCTAATAAACGAACCATTATCATTTCCACCCTAATACTTGTTCTTTTAGTGGGGGGCATCATTTTTATAAGCTTATTCCCCGAGGGTCCCATTTTAGATCCGGTGCCCAACCCCATCTCAGATAAAACACGCACCGAACGATTTAGAGCAGAAAACAAATTAACACCCAACCCCCAGCGAAATCTGTATTTTGGTGATTTACATGTCCACACCTCCTTGTCTCTGGATGCCTATATTGGTGGAACTCTGGCCAACCCGGAGGATGCGTATCGTTTTGCCCGGGGCAAAGCCATAGAGGTGTTTGGCCAAAAAGTAAAAATTGATCGTCCTTTGGATTTTACAGCGGTTACGGACCATGCAGAAGCGATTGGGGAATTAATCACCGTTCAAAATGCAGACGAACCGGGTCATAAAGCTATTTTACCCAGATTGTTTCGAGCCATCCATGAATCGGATGAGCCCATTTATTCTATCCATGATCCGGATAATTCCGTATATATTGATACATCTCGGCAGCGCAAATTATTTCACACCGCCCTCCACAATGCTGGGGTCGAAGACCCAACTCACCCCCGATTTTTTAGAGGATATAACACCACCGTAAAGGCCTGGGATATTATTCTTGATGCGGCAGAAAAATTTTATGAACCGGGGAAATTCACCACATTTGCCGGTTATGAGTGGTCTCAATTCCGCGGACGTGCCCATCTTCATCGAAATATTATTTTCCGAGACATGATGCTCCCCGACTACCCCTTAAGTTCTTTCGAATTGAAACATGAAGAAGCACTGTGGACCTGGCTTCAGCACATTACCGATGAGGGCGCCACCGCCATGGCCATCCCCCATAATACAAACTTGGCCGATGGCGGTGCCTTTTCAGATAGGGATGCGAATGGAAATTCCATGACAACAGAATATGCCCAGCTGCGTCAAGATTTTGAACCTTTGATCGAAATTCATCAAGCCAAAGGGAGTTCGGAAGTCCATGCAGCCTTTTGGAAAAATGACGAATTTGCCGGTTTTGAAAACTATACTAACGATCCGCCTCAAGAAAATAATTACGTACGCTGGGCCTTAAAAAAAGGCTTGGAACATGAGCATAACATCGGAGTTAATCCATTCAAATACGGGTTAATTGGTAGTACCGACACCCACACAGCTACCCCGGGAAAAGTAGAAGAGAATAGCAATACGGGAAACAATGCNATTGCAGATTTCTTTCCGGAGGCCCGGGCATTCCAGCGCTGGGTATTGGATGAAACATTACCGGTTTACGAAGTGGTAAATCCTGGCGGATTGGTGGCGGTATGGGCCGAAGAAAATACCCGGGGTCATATATATGATGCCCTTAAACAAAAGGAATGTTATGCCACCAGTGGTAGCCGAATCCAATTGCGGTTTTTTGGCGGTAAAGGATTTAAAGGTGATTATAATTCAAATGATGCCTTGGTAAATGATGGCTATACGAATGGGGTGCCCATGGGAAGAGACCTTCCCAACAATACAGCGGAAGCGTCATTCCTTATCTGGGCAAAAAAAGATTCTATCGGCGCCAACTTAGACCGACTTCAGGTAGTAAAGGGATGGCATAAAAATGGGGAGCTCCACGAAAAGATTTTTAATGTGGCCCTTTCAGATGGCCGAAGTGTGAACCCAGATGGAACTGTGCCGGATAATGGCGCAACGGTAGATATGAAAACGGGTGCCTTTTCTACGGATGTGGGCGACACAGAATTAATGGTGGTTTGGGTTGATCCGGAATTTGATCCGGAAGCAAAGGCTTTTTATTATGTTCGGGTGATAGAAATTCCCACTGCCAGCTGGCAATTGTGGGATAAGATTCGCTACGATACTCAATATTCAGATAATGTATCGATGACGGTTCGGGAAAGAGCCTGGTCCTCCCCCATTTGGTATTCCCCTAAATCCTGAATGCCAATAAATAATGTTCTTTTAATCGTAGATTCCCACAATCAATTGTTANGAGAGGAGAAACAATGACGCAATTACAAGTAATAAAAAAACAACCCATGATGTCCATTGGTTGTCTTATCCTCGGTGGATTAATTGTTGCCAGTGACTATTTTGGATGGGTTAACTGGAATAACAATCATGCTTATGTCGCAGCCATGGTTTTTTGTGGAATTGCACTCTACGTATCATTAAAAGGGAATAAATAAAAGCAAAAGGCATCAACGCTACCATTTGATATTAACGCCTGTAAATTGGGCGATCTATTTCAAATCTTTATAATCGTCACCCGCACCGCCAGGTGATCTGAATAACCACCCAAAAGGCGATCTCCCACCCAAAAGCGAAAAGTATAATGGTCATACTTCCCTTCATGCTGACGGTATTTCGGTAAATCCAAAATATAGACAGATTCTGGATCAATGGCTAAACCGTCTTGGTCTTTTAAACTTTCGTGAACAATAATTTGATCATAGAATAAATCTTCACCCCGATAAATATAGGTGCCTTTTTTGGGCTGCTCCAACATGGGTTCCATTAAACTGGTCAATCCAACGGTTTTTAATGACTGTACATTCATTTCATTTGGGTCTTCGTTAAAATCACCAATCAAGATTATTTCTGCACTGGCATCATGTCGAGATATTTTTGCTACTTCTTTGGCAATTAATGATGCAGTAGCAGCCCGCTTTGGGATTGATTTTTTNCGACCCCCATAATTTGACGGCCANTGGTTCACAAATAGATGAATCGTTTCTCCGGCGTATTGCCCTTTTACATAAAGAATATCTCTGGTTTTACCGCCATCGGGTAATGTATTGAGAATGGGGCGACTTTCTACAACTGTAAATATTTTGGGATCATAAAGCAACGCATTATCAATTCCTCTGGAATCAGGAGATTCATAATGAATGATTTCATATTGTCGCCCGGNGTAGGCTTGATTGAGTTCTTCCAATACANAACGATTCTCCACTTCGCAAAGACCCACCACATCTACATTGAGATCCGCCAATACTTCTGCGGTATTTTTTATTTTTAAATCGAAAATCTCCTGAGTGACATTTTTCCGGCCACCCATCGCAAATTCTTCATCATTTTTTTCCGGATCATCTGCTAAGTCAAACAGGTTTTCTACGTTCCAAAATCCAATGGTTAATGGCGCGGTTTCCTGGCTGCATGACGATGACATAAGCCATAATGTGATCCAGATCACAACTGTTAATATTTTCTTCATTTTTTAGGAACCTTTTTCAATTTAGGGTGTCTAATGGCTTAAAGCGGGTGCGAATTTCTTTTACCAACTCCTACCCTCACTACCCTCCTTGGTATTATTCGCGCTCGCTTTTTTTATTTCTACTTGCCCAAATGACCCATCATTTAACGTTTCACTCAATTGGCCTTCTTGATCAAGGGGTAGCTCAATATCAATATTTAATGTTTCACCCGAGAAATCTTTACGAATTTGACCCTCGAATTTTGAAATAACCTGCACAATATCACTATAGTATTTTATATCTGNTTTTATAATTAATGGNATTNTGGGTATCCACGGACGAAATGAAACAGATTGGATCACCAATTCTGCTGCTTTGCCGTATGCATTCATTAGACCCCGCTTACCCAATTTGATACCGCCAAAATAACGAATGACAAATAGTGCCACATTCATACCTTCAATTTTCAGCAGTTGGTTTAAAATGGGTAATCCAGCCGTTCCCCCTGGTTCCCCTGCATCAGAACTATGTTCCACAATTGATTCTGTTTCATTGATACGATAGGCCCAACAAATATGTCTGGCTTTGGGGTGTTGTTTTTTCTGGGATTTAAGTAAGGGCTGGAATTGATCTAAAGATGACAAGGGAAATAATAGACCGACAAATTCTGACCGCTTCTCTTTAAAATTGATTTTCCCTTTTCTTTGGGGACTATTCATTTTCGTCGGAAAGAAATACGAATGGGTATACCAAATAAATCAAATTTTTCCCGCAATTGATTTTCAATAAACCGCCGATAACTCATGGGCACCAGTTTGGGATAATTAGAGAAAATAACAAAAAGATGCGGCCCGCTATGGACTTGGGTCATATATTTTAAATTGATGACTTTCCCGTGTGTTGCAGGTGGNGANTGTTTTGCAATGACCCTTCGAAGGAATTTATTTAACTTAGATGTGGTAATGGAACGCTGTCTAGATTCATACACCGATTGTGCGGTACCCAACACTTTTGAAACACGCTGTCGGGTTAAAGCAGAAATAAATAAAATTGGATAGTGAGATAATGAACGAAACTGGTAAGCAATTTCTTCCGTGAATTCTTTCATCGTATGGGTGTCTTTATCTACCAAATCCCATTTATTCACCAGCAGAAGCAACCCTTTCCCCTTTTTGATCACAGTGTCCACAATCGTTTTATCTTGTTTACTAAACCCTTTTTCACCATCAATCAACACCAATGAAACATCACAATGTTCAATCGCACGATTCGTACGGAGCGTACTATAAAATTCAATACTGTCACTCACTTTACTTCGTTTCCGCAGACCCGCAGTATCAACCAGCGTAATNTCATTGCCATAATATTTGAGGACNGAATCGATTGAATCCCGAGTGGTGCCAGCGATGGGCGTTACAATGGATTGTTCCTTTTTCAATAATGCNTTGGTTAAAGAAGATTTACCCACATTGGGCATACCCACAATCGCNAAACGCATCCCTTTATTATCTTCTTCTATTGGTTTTCTTTCGTTCAAATTGAGCTGATCTAAAATGAGATCCAAAAGGTCACCGGTGAGCCGACCCGTTAACGAAGAAATAGGATGCATCGGCGCAATCGCTAATTCATAAAAGCCATTCACTTGTTTATCAGACGCTAATGAATCGCATTTATTCACAACCAAAATAGCCTTTTTTCCAGTCTCCCTCACGAACTGAGCCAATGTTTTATCCGAAGCTGTGGGATCTTCCCGACCATCGACCATCAATAAAATAAGGTCAGCTTCGGCCACAGCCATTTGTGCCTGCTCTCGGATGGCACTATTAAAAATATCTACATCTTCCGGAATATATCCACCTGTATCCACAAATGTTAATGGGTGACCGACCCAATCCATTTCACCATAAATACGGTCACGGGTGATCCCTTCTGTGGCATCCACAATCGCTTTTTTCTGTTTAAGAACACGATTAAAAAATGTGGATTTTCCCACATTGGGACGACCAACAATTGCAATGATTGGAGAGGCCATTTAACTAATTTCCATTATTTATCAGGTTAAAAAAATCTTTTGGGTCATCGGATGTGACCTTAAATGGCACACCCAATTCAGCCCCAATCTGATCCAAGGTCATATCATCTAATGTAATACTTCCACCCGTTTCTCTTAGAATACGATCGCTGAAGACCACCATCTCTCCTAACGCTTTTCCTTTTAACTGTTGGACAATATCCTTCCCAGTTAATAACCCTGTTACGGTCACTTGATCGGCCCCCATAAATTCATTTCGAATAGGAATATAATTAACGGTTAATCCTTCAATATCATTTAATTGTGGAATGAAGTTTTCCTTAAAATAATTAGAGATAAGTATTCCTGAACCAATGGTAATATTTTTTGGTGTATCAAATTGGGGCGAAATGTCCGCCATGCCATCCGCCCAATTATGCATAAATGTGGCCACTTGACCGACGCCATTTTCTTCTAAATCTGCGCCCGCATATTGGGCCAAAGGTGGTAATGTATTGCCAATGAGTAAGTACCATTCATCACTTAGATAAATAAATCGAGCTCCATTGGCATGGCGATATTGTGAATCTAATTGATGAGCCATAGAAATAAATTTTTCAGCATAGGAAGGTGTAACCGATGGAATTTCAACCAACCCTGCCCGATGTCCCGTTAATCCTACGGGCACAATAGACATGGATTTTGCCATTGGGGAAAATTGATGAATATCCGAAATGGTTTTTTCTAAATATTGTCCATCATTCAATGTAGGGCAAAGGACAACCTGTGAATGTATTACAATACCATTCTCAGTTAAATATTCAAATTTTCTCAGCAGAAAATCATCTTTTCCATACAGAAACATTTCTTGCCGTTTATCCGGTTCCGTCACGTGGACAGATACATATAATGGGCTTAACCGTTGCTCAACCACCCGTTTCAATTCTTTCCAGCCCATATTGGTCATGGTAACATAATGCCCGTATAAAAATGACATCCGAAAATCGCCATCCCGAAAGTAGAGCGCATCCCGCATGTTTTTGGGGTTTTGATCTACAAAGCAAAAAATACAGTCATTGGCACAGCTACGAATTTTAAAATCCTGAAATGCCAACCCCAAATCATCATCATAATCTTTTTCAATATCATATTCGATTATTTCACCATTCTGGCGTACACGCAGTATGATATTTTCATCGGATATCTTAAAACGGTAATCTAAAATATCACGTACTCGAGATCCATCGATAGCATCGATTCGGTCTCCCGGCTTCAGACCCAATTCTGAAGCGGTGCTGTCTTTTCTGACGGATAGGATTTTCATAGCAAAGAATTTACGGAGATAGAAACATTAGAAACGCAATGGATAAATGGTACCCACTGTCGGTGGACGGTCAATCAGCCAATGTATATTTCAAAGACTGAATTGAATTTAATAATTGATCAAATTCTGAATGGGACAAAGCCGATAAGGGCGGACGCATATTCTTCCAGGTTTCATCTGATCTGTGGTGTTGAATCAACCCTTTTAATCCAGCAATCAGTGGAAAGGATTGGACTGCCCGTCTAAAAGCGGTTATATCATCCTGGTGTGATGCTGCCATATTCTGATCTTTAAAAAATACATTATATGTTTCTTTAATATTGCTTGGGTTCACATTCGCTGTACCACTGATCACTCCTGCCCCACCGGCCGCCAATACTTTTGATAGATATACCTCCGAACCGGGAAACATCGTAATTCCTGGGCATAACTTCAGTACCTTTTTAGTATTCTCCCAGTTGCCCGAACTGTCCTTATACCCAATGATTTGCCGCGGATATATTTCTATCAACTCTGCCACCAGTTCAGCATCCAAGTTGATGCCAGAAAGTTGGGGAAAATTATATAAATATATTTGAAGATGAGAATCATTGATACGTTGAATCACTTCACTGAAATATGATACCAATCCGGTTTGACTGGGATTTTTATAATAAAATGGTGGGAGCATTAATTGATGATAGAATCCATGAGAAACCGCATGTTGACTCAATGTCACCGTATCAGAGAATGCACTACATCCTGTACCTACCATGATTTTCTCTGAAGGAATATTCTCATCTTTGACCCAATCCAGTAATGCCATGCGTTCGGTAATTGAAAAGGATGTTCCTTCGCCATTGGTGCCAAAAATGACAATGCCATCAATACCGTTCGCAAACAACCACTGTAAGTGATTAAAAAATCGATCCCGATCAATAGATAGGTTATCTTTTTGTGGTGTGAGTATGGGGACCCAAACACCTTTTAAACGACCCATACTACATCCCATCCAATTCCGTGATGGGCATCACAGGCAATTTGAGAAATATTGAGTAGTTTTTACCAGTTCCTACAACTCTCATTTGTTTTGTACCTAATGTTTTGACTGTATAAAACGGGGACGAATCTTCCTTCGTCCCCGTTTTTTCATTTCTTATTGTGGTACAGCATATATTTTGCTGTTTCATAAGTCCCTTTCAACCGCCGGGAATAATCACTTGTAATTTCCGGATAATTCGACTGTATATCAAGCAGTGGCTCTTTGGAACGTAGATCATGGAGGCGAATATCAGTCCCGTCTTTTTGCATGGACAAATAATAATCCTGTCCCACCACGGCAATATGCTGATTGGCCATTTTTTTATTCACAATAAAAGCTGTCGCATCATTTGGGATTTCATCATTCAATAGATCCCGCCCCATGGTGCGATTTTCGTAAGGTGCCCCGGCTATACCACAAACTGTCGGCATTAAATCAACCAATTGTGTTATGTCTGAACGAACCAAGCCTTTTGGAATCCTGTCAGGGCCATAAATTATTAAGGGAACTTGGTAAGAACGCAGTTTTAAATCATAATCGGATGGGAGCATATGGAGTGCTCGCGGGTCTGAAGTTCCGTGATCTCCGAAAAATAGGAAAATAGTGTTTTTGAAATAATCCGCTTTTTTGGCATTGGCCATATATTCACCCACTGCATGGTCAAGAAATCGCATGGCATTATACTGTTCCTGGGAATCGAATCCAGCATTGGCCAGAACAGTCGCGTCAATTTCTTTAACTTCAAATTTATCAACCCCTTTCGGAATAGAATAAGGCCGATGGTTCGTGGCAGTTTGAATTACCGCAAAAAATGGCTGATCACTATCAATGGATTGGAATGTCTCATGGGCCGCTGTAAACAGATCTTGATCTGAAATGCCCCATACATCCAGGCGGGGAAAATCAAAATTATCCTGATCCTTAATTTGCATATCTGGAATATTATTTTGGAGAAGTCCACGAATATTTCGCCAACTGGCGCTGCCTCCTAATAAATAATGTTTTTCATATCCATCCAGTGCGTTGATTAAGGAATATTGATCCACGATCCGGGGATTGCTAGATGCTGTTTCCACACTGGCCACATCGTGGATACCCGTCACCATCCCGAATACCGAACGGGCCGTGCCAACCATGGGGATATAAAATCGATCGAAGAAAATGCCCTCATGGGAAAGCCGGTCGAGATTGGGTGCAGGGTTCAATGGATTGCCCACCCTCCCCATTCTGTTAAGACCCACTGATTCTAAAAACACAATAACAATATTCGGCTTTTTAGTGTCAGAATTGAGAGCAGATTTCCAGCGGTTAAAATCCAGATTGTTTATATTAGGCTCATCCACCCCAAGGTCATTAGCCATACCCTCATAATACGATCTTGTGATTTTTTCATCGAAGTCCTCAAGAGCGAATGTCCGTGTTTCATTGAAATACAATACAGGATTCAATGCAACAGAAACAATAAATGGGTCTTCGCTGAAATGGGCGTCACTCCATAATAATTTATATTGACGAAAGGTTCCCCACATAGAAAAAAGCAAAATGAGACCACCCATGGTGAAAGCGAAAAATTTATCCCTGAACCGGACAAGACGCTGACTGCCTTCTAAATATTCGAATGCTTTCTCAATGGCATGCCATGTTGCCCAAATTATAATAGATAAGCCAATTATTGACCAAACAATTGGATAGGTTTCCCATACCATTTGAAGGGCTATCATAGGATTTTCTAATAATTTAAAAGCAGACACATCAATTCGGTGATTGAGGTATCCATAATGGGCGATGTCAAACGCGTAAAAAAAAGTGACTAAAACGGCGACGGTTCGAAGATAAAAATTAACCAGTTGTTTTGAGATCGCCATACGAAATGGATTGAAAAATGGAATCATAAATAAGAATCCAACAGGGACGAGAATGAAAACCGCTAACCGCAGATCAAACCGTACGCCCACCCATAAAGCGCGGATCAATTCAGCCCCAGTTCCATCCATTTCATCAAAAAAGAGGGCCAAAAAAAACAGCCTGAAAAAGACAAATAAGCCTAAAAAGGATAATGCAGACCCAAAGATAAATTTCAAACGGCGTGAATAGAAAAACAAAATATTCCTTTCGGACTTCAGCTAATCAGAATAGTGCTGGTATATTTTATTGTGAAATTGTCGCGGTACTACCCGGGCCATTTTCATATATAAATCACTTTTTGATGGGGCAAATACTTCCTGCTGTTTTACCAACCTTTTGTAGTAATCACTCAAAGCACGATCATCCCCTTTAAACGTGGCCCACTCATGTAAAAAATTTTCTCTCTTTTTAACGGTACCATAAAAAACCATTTCACCGCTATTTACATCCATTATTTGATAGGACAAGTTGAGCGTTGCGCCGGTACTTTTCTTGAAGTGTTTGACCTTTGCTTTCACTTTACCCTTAATGTTTCTTGTCCTATTTACACCGGCAGAATCCACATAACTTTCTTTCCTAACCGTAACTTCCCTTTCCTGTGAAATTTGATTTTTTATTATTTCAACAGGACGGTGAGTCGTAACGATTGTCGCACTTAAAATATGGTCAGCGCCGGAAAGTTTACCGATCTCCATGTAATTATTTTCCGTTATGCCAGCCTGGACCAATCCCTGTTCATTGAGAATAGTATTTAATTGCTCCCTGGTAATAATTCGCAGGAATTCTTTCGAGGTGCCTGATTGCTGGATCATCATTTGGCCACGCAAATACTCACTTATATTTCTATCCCCCCGAAAGTGGCTGATCAAAAGCGTAAAGGTCGCATTTGCCCTCGCTTCGTCGTATAACTCTTGGGCATTCAAATACCCAGGGACAAACTGGAGCGCCGATTTGAAATTGATGGCGGCAGACTTTTGATCCTGCTTTGTTGCTTCTTCCCGCAATTTCATCCCTAAGGAATAGTGATAATCCGCGGCAAGAGGTTTTGCTTCTTTCAAGGCATAAGTGTAATCTTTAACATTTAGAGTCAATGTATAGTTGGCGCCGGATTGAAGAATCGGTTTAAGCAATTGCACTTCCGTTCCCAATTTTTGAATCGCTTCATATTCCCTGACCAATTTGGGCCATTTTGATTTTTCCTCTATCGTTTCCAGGTTTTCAATTCTGGCTTGGTGATAATGCACGGCTAAAGGATAAGCGATTTCAAGTAAGGCTATCCCTTTGGGGTTATCCTGTTTTATTCGCAGGGAACTTGAAACAGAAAAGACTGCCGAATCATAATGACGCATTGCATAAAATCGTTTTGCGGATACATAGTCACTGTAGCCCGGGATAAAAATCGCACATGATGAAAAAATCAAAATGGCTATACCCAAGAAATAATAAAGAGATATTTTGTGCTTCATAATCAAATTTGAGCGGGCGATGAGAATCGAACTCACGTCACGAGCTTGGGAAGCTCGGGTAATAGCCATTATACGACGCCCGCGTTGAGGTTGAATTTATATCAGAAAATAAGCCGCTCCAGCGTTTCTATTCCAAATTTTTTCATTTTGCTTATCCCATCGTCGGAGAGCATTTATAGAGGAGTTTTCTGTCTCGTTTTCTCGCTCCTTTTTTACACATGTTTTGGGTCAGCAAGTGTGGACAAATTGTGGATAACTGCAACTAACTGTTTTTTTTCTCGAGGATAAATCAAGATATTTCACTTTTGTTCTTGGAGTGTTTTTCTGTGAGATATATATTGGTGGTGCCAACCAAGTCTATTATCACTTTTTTATTTTTATCAACCGATAGTTAGAACTGTTTTTTTACAACCCCACATACCAAAATAGGAACGGCGGTCAATGGCAGAAGCAATAGAACTCAACTTTCCCACTGGGAAAACAACCTCGGGTGAACTCAATATTATGGTTGAGGAAACCGTCCGTGAACTCACAAAAGAAGTGGATGGACAAAATATTTCAGAAGAATTCACCCCGTATCTTATAGAGAATTATTACAAAGATGATTCGCTCGGTGCGGATGTACTTAAAAATAAATACCTGGCCCCATGGGAAAACCACCCATACGAACTTTGGCAGCGCCAAGCCAATGCCTTGGCGTCTGTTGAACGAACTAAAAAACTCCGTGAAACATGGAAAAAGAAATTCTATTCCATTTTAGAGGATTTCAAATTCACACCCGGTGGCCGAATCATGCACGGCGCTGGCAGAGAAGATATCACCACAACGCTTAATAATTGTTATGTGGTTGGCATCCAGGATGATTCCATCAGTTCCATATACAAAACAATCCAAGAAGAAGGCCGTACGTATAAATTCGGTGGTGGATGTGGGCATGACTTATCTGTATTACGCCCATCTGGAGAAGCCATTAAGGGCACAGGTGGTGAATCATGTGGTCCTGTAGGATTCATGAACCTCTTTAGTGAAAATACCAATACCATCGCCCAGCACGGTCGCCGTGGTGCCAATATGCAGACCTTAAGAATCGACCACCCGGATATTGAAAAGTTTATTGAAATTAAAACCGGCGATATAAACATGGTGAAATATTCAAATATTTCTGTTCTCCTCACCCATGACTTTATGGAAGCAGTCGAAAACAATACTGATTTTGAACTGAAATGGGGCGGGAAAGTTTATAACACGATTAATGCAAAAGTATTATGGGATAAAATCATAGAGCACGCCCACACCAGTGCTGAACCAGGTCTCCTCTTCTGGGATACCATGACCGATTACCATAATGCTGAATATTGCAGCCCCCTTGTGTCTACGAATCCATGTGCAGAACAACCTCTCCCCGATGGTGGTTGTTGCAATCTGGGCTCCATCAATCTGGAGCGATTTGTGGATGGAGAAGGCAATTTTATGATTGATGAATTTAAAGAAACTGTAGGGGTTGCCACACGGTTTCTGGACAATGTCATTGATTATAATCTGGATAGACATGCCTTGGACTCCCAAAAGAATAATGCTATCAATGACCGTCGAATTGGATTGGGTATATTGGGCCTCGGAGACATGCTTGTACGGATGGGAATTAAATATGATAGCGACGATTCGCTTCAAACTGTAGAACAGATTATGCAAATATTTCGTGACAGTGCTTATGAAACCAGTGTTGACCTGGCAAACGAAAAAGGATCATTCCCAAATTTTGACTGGACTGGATATAGAAAAAGTCAATTTATTAAAAATCTTCCCAGAAATTTAAATAGGAAGATTAAAGACAATGGTATTCGTAATTCTACTGTGCTCACTGTAGCACCAACGGGAAGTGGCGCTATTGTCTCTCAAGTTACTTCCGGAATTGAACCTATTTTTGCCACATCTTATAAAAGACGGGTAAAAAAGAATGATGGATTTGGAAAAACGTTCGATGAGTACAAAGTATACCATCCCATTATCAAAAAATTATTCGGAACTGATAAAAATCTCCCTGATTATATAACAACGGCTCATGACATTGATCCCTTTAATCGTGTCAAATTACAAAGTGTTATTCAAAAGTATATTGACAGTTCTATTTCATCAACGGTAAACCTTAAAGAAAATGTGCAACTTGAAACTGTAGCTGATATCTATATGACAGCCTATAAAACTGGTTTAAAAGGCATCACTGTTTATCGGGAAGGCTCGAGAGAAGGAATTCTTATTTCAGATACGGAAGAGAAAAAGAAAAAAGCCGCACCCACAACAACAAAAACCAGTGAAAAACCTTATGAAGAGAAACGGCCACGCATTCGACCCAATACCACCGAAGGTGTTACCCGCCGAATTCGTACGGGAGAAGGCACACTGTACATTACAATCAATCAGGACGAAAACGGCCTGTGTGAGGTCTTTACCACTATCGGAAAAGCCGGTGGAAATGCCGCTGCGCAATCAGAAGCGATTAGCCGACTCATATCTCTTTCATTAAGATCAGGGATCGATCCCAGTGCGATTATTAAACAATTGAAAGGGATAAGTGGCCCAAATCCCACTTGGGAAGATGGCCGTTTGATCTTATCCACACCAGATGCTATCGGGAAAGCTCTTGATGATTATCTAAGTGAGAATCAAGAAGTGGCTAATGTTAATACTGCAGATGCGATTGAAGAATCTAAGCGGAAAACATCAATTACGATGGCGACCCAAGCAGAAGTATCTGAACATAAAATGGAAATGACTGATTTTACTTTTAAAAATATTTCCATATGCCCAGATTGCGGAAGTTCAGTTATGCACGAAGGTGGTTGTGTGACTTGCCCTGGGTGTGGGTTCTCTAAATGTGAATAATTGATCTATTTCAATCACTATAAAAAAACCCTTCGCGAATGCGGAGGGTTTTTTTTATTTCTTTTTGGGTCGGAAACTAAACCACCATGAGTTCTTTTTCTTTGGATTCTTGCATATCATTAAGTGTCGTCACATGCTTATCCGTCAATGTTTGCATTTCGGTTTCCTGACGATGAATTTCATCTTCTGAGATATGTTCTTCTTTTCCAAATTCCTTTACATGATGCAAAGCATCGCGACGCACATTACGAACGGAGACACGACCTTCCTCGACAAGTTGATGAACATATTTGATTAAATCTTTCCGTCGTTCTTCTGATAATTGGGGAATAGGTATTAAAACAGCATGGCCATTATTACTGGGTGTTAAACCCAAATTTGAATCCATAATAGCTTTTTCAATAATTGGAATCAATGATTTTTCGAATGGTTGTAGTGTAATCAATCGTGGTTCGGGTACCGAAACGGTAGACACCTGATTCATGGGCATCATTGATCCATAATACTCAACTTGAATTGAATTGAGTAAATCCGGATTTGCACGACCTGTTCGAACTTTCGCTAACTCCATTCGTGTATGTTCGATCGCCTGATCCATTCTGTGGGATGCGTCTTTATGTATTTCTTTCAGCATATTTGCTAATCCATTACGGTTGTGCCAATATCTTCACCCGAAAGAAGGCGTTTTAAATCTCCGTGATTGTTCACATTAAAAACGCGTATTGGTAGTATATTTTCTTTGCATAAGGTTATGGCCGTTAAATCCATCACTCGAAGATTCTTAGACAAGACATCATCGAAGGATATTTTTTTAAAACGTTTTGCATCAGAATTTACAACGGGATCTTTATCATACACACCATCCACTTTCGTCCCTTTTATTAATACTTCTGCTTGAAGCTCCGTCGCCCGAAGTGCTGCAGCCGTATCCGTGGTAAAATAAGGATTTCCCGTTCCACCGGCTATAATGACCACACGACCTTTTTCCAAATGACGTAGGGCTCTTCTCCGAATGTAGGGTTCTGCAATTTGGGAGACTGTAATTGCAGACAAAGTGCGCGTTTCCACACCCACCTTTTCTAAAGCATCCTGTAAACTTATGGCATTCATAATGGTGGCCAGCATACCCAGATAATCGCCAGTGACCCGATCCATACCTTTACTCGCGGCTTGCAAACCGCGAAAAATATTACCCGCACCAATAATGAGGCCAATACTGACACCCATTTTATGGATCGATTTAATTTCGTTGGCGAGCTCAGTCGCCTTTTCTGGATTAATACCAAATCCTTGCTCGCCGGCTAACACCTCCCCGCTTAACTTAAGAAGGATACGCCTGAAAGCAGGACTTGACATCTATAATTTAGTGTGGTTGTCCGTTACTGGAATCTTCGCCAATCGCGAAACGGATAAATCGGTTCACAACAATATTTTCTCCCAATGTTGCTACCGCTTGTGTAACGAGATCCCCAACTCTTTTGTCAGGATCTTTTATAAATGATTGTTCCAGCAGACAGGTTTCTGCATAGAATTTTTCCATCCGACCTTCAACAATTTTTTCAACGATATTTTCAGGTTTTCCCGAATCCTTTACTTGATCCATGAAAATATTTTTTTCATGTTCCACAACAGATTGATCAATATCTTCTCTACGAATCGCCATAGGATTTGTGGCGGCAATTTGCATTGCTATGCTATGTGCCAATTCGGAATAACCTTCCGTTTTAGCCACGAAGTCAGTTTCACAATTTATTTCAACCAATACACCTAAACGACCACCATGGTGAATATAGGAAAATATCAGACCTTCTTTTGCCGTTCTTTCACCCTTTTTTTCAGCCTTAGCAATACCTGATTTACGTAGATGATCAATGGCATTATCTATATTGCCATCTGTTTCTAATAATGCTTTTTTACAATCCATCATACCTGCGCCTGTCTTATCACGCAATGCTTTTACTGTTTTAGCGTCAATACTCATTTTTCTTCTCCAGCTGCCTCGGCTGTTTTTTCGGGATTATCTTCTGCGGGAGCATCTTTTTCAGGTGTACTATCAGAAGTGACTTTTTCTTCAGGTTTAGCATCTACTGCTGTTTCTTTCGCTTCCTGTTTTGTATCTTTTTCTGCATTTCCACTGGGTTTGCCACTTGAATCTATAATTGCATCAGCGATGACCGACATAATCAATTGAATGGTACGAATTGAATCATCATTGGCTGGGATAGGATAATCAATTACTGTTGGATCCGTATTTGAATCAACAATCGCAATAATTGGGATGCCTAATCGTGTGGCTTCTTTTACAGCGGTACTTTCTAACTTTGTATCGACGATAACCACTACATCGGGAAGACGTCGCATATCTTTGATGCCACGGTGCTGATCCGAGAGTTTAATCCGTTCACGGTTGAGCATCTGGATTTCTTTCTTGGTCTGATTCTCATAAATCTGTGACCCTTCTTTTTCCAGCATATTCAGCCGTTTAATGCTTTTCTTAATGGTTGTAAAATTAGTGAGCGTACCACCTAACCAGCGTTCGACCACATAAAACATTGAACAACGATCCGCTTCTTGCTGTACGATATCTTTGGCTTGATTCTTTGTGCCAACGAATAGGAATTCACCTTTCTTTTTGGCTTTGGCATGGATAAATCCAATTGCAATATCCAAACGACGAATTGTTTCATCCAAATTAATAATATGAACCCCGTTCTTTTCCATTAGAATAAATGGTTTGTATTTGGGGTTCCACTTCCGAGTTACATGCCCAAAGTGTGCGCCTGTACCCAGTAAATCTTCAAATTTAACTTTTGATTCTGCCATAATATTTATCGTTTTGAAAATTGGAATTTTTTACGAGCGCCAGGTTGTCCATATTTTTTACGTTCCACTTCTCTTGCGTCACGTGTTAGGAAACCAGCTGCTTTTAATTGGGGGCGAAAATCGGCACTCACATCATTTAATGCACGGGCAATTCCCAATCGAATGGCACCTGCCTGTCCAGATAGCCCGCCACCTTTAACGGTCACAGTTATATCATAAGATTCTCTTTGGTCAAGTAAGTTCAGTGGTTGTGTCACGACAATAGCGAGACTTTCTCGACAAATATATTCTTTAAATGGTCGGCCGTTGATGGAAATATGTCCTTTCCCCGGTGTCATAAAAACACGAGCAATGGATCCTTTCCGTCGACCAACAGAATTGTACACAGCATTCGCCATTAAATATCCAACTCTTTCGGTTGTTGCGCTGAATGGGGATGATCGGGACCCGTATACACCTTAAGATGCTTAATGATGGCCCGCCCCAAGCGGTTTTTAGGAAGCATTCCCCAGACGGCTTTTTCCACAATCCGTTCTGGATGTTCACGCCTCATATGATCCAATTTTGTAAATGTCGTTGCACCTGGATATCCTGAATGCTTAAAATAAGTTTTATCCGTTTCCTTTGCGCCGGAAACCTTAACCTTATCTGCGTTAACGACAACCACAAAATCACCCATATCCATATGAGGTGTAAAGGAGGGTTTATGCTTTCCGCGTAAAATTTTTGCGACTTCACTGGCGAAGCGTCCCAAGGTTTTACCCTCAGCATCGGCTATGAACCAGTCTTTTTGTATCTCAGAGGCTTTTAGTGATCTTGTTTTCATTATTTTCAGTTCTAAATTAGCCCGAAAAATTAGACTTGTCTTTCAATCATAGTCAACTATAATTCACAAATAAATTATTCACCCCTTTTGGGATATTAATCAGAATTGAAATCCAACTTCAATTGCATATCCCTCCCTCGGAGCTATCAACGATTCAGTCTAATTCTAATGACGTAATATGACCTTTTACTATTGTAATGAGTGGACGACCAATTAATTCTTCACCCAAATATGGTGAATTTTGAGATCGCGAGCGAATATCATTTTTATGAAAAGTCCATTTTTTATTCGGATCAAATATAACCAATTCAGCTGGACTACCTTCTGCAAGTAAATCCGTTTCAAACCCCATAATTCTTCGGGGATTGACAGTGAGCATTTGAACCAAACGAGTCAAATCTATTTTATTCTCTTTAACCAAGACCCGATTCACTGCACCCAAACACGATTCCAATCCAATCATACCAAATGGAGCGAGGTCAAAAGTGCCCTCTTTTTCTTCAACGGTATGGGGTGCATGATCGGTAGCAATACAATCAAAGGTACCATCCTTTACCCCATGAATGAGCGCTTCTTGGTCAGTTCGAGTTCGAATGGGTGGTGCCACCTTTAAATTCGTATTGTACGATGTTAAATCTTCATCCGTAAAAAACAAATGATGGGGGGTGACTTCGGCTGTTATATTCTTATTTGACTTTTTCATTTGGCGAATATGATCTGTGGATTTGGCAGAACTCACGTGGGGTACATGAAGTCGGCCACCTGTCAACTCTGTCAACGCCAAATCACGGTGTACCATATTAGATTCTGTAATACTGGGGCTGGCTGGTAGACCCAAATGAGTGGATACTTTCCCTTCATGCATGACACCATCCTTTTTTAAACATAAATCTTCTGCATGGTTAATAACAGGCACATCAAACATAGTGGCATATTCCAATGCGTTTCGCATCATTCCGCTATCCGTAACCGGAAGTCCATCATCACTAAACGCCACAGCTCCCTCAGAAAGCATGACACCCATTTCAGTCAATTCCTTTCCATCCTGGCCCTTAGTAATGGCGCCAATGGGATGAATGTGAATTGGACATTCTTCTGCCCGATCTATTGTATACCGAATGGATTCTGGCGAATCCAAAGGAGGCTCCGTATTTGGCATCACGCAGACACGGGTAAATCCGCCTGCCAAGGCCGCCATAGAACCGGAATCAAGCGTTTCCTTATCCTCACGTCCCGGTTCACGAAAATGGACATGAATATCACAAAATCCATGGGTCACAATCAATCCGCTACAATCAATAATATCTACCGATTTGGACGGGGTCACTTTTCCGGTAGATTTTATCGTTCCATTTTCAATAAGAACATCACCTTTTTTTAGGAATTCATTGATGGGATCTAAAATCATCCCTCCTTTTAATAAAACCTGTTTTTTTAATTTAGTTGTTTTCATTTTAACTATCCCCCTCTTCTTGCTTACCGCCCAATAATAAATATAAAATGGCCATACGTGATGCCACACCATTCAATACCTGATCCAGGATGATGGCTTGATCGCTGTCTGCCACCGAACTGTCAATTTCCACCCCGCGATTCATAGGACCCGGGTGCATAATGACAATTTCCTTTTTATGCATGGATAACCGATCTGTCGTAATACCAAACAGATTTCGATATTCTCTAACGGATGGCAATAGCCCGCCTCCCATTCTTTCCCTTTGGATTCGAAGTACATTGAGTGCATCTGCCCATTCAATCACTTCATCTACATTATAATTCACCGAAACACCTAATTCTTCTGCAAACGGCGGAATTAATGTGGACGGTCCACAAAGTGTAACCTCTGCTCCCATGGTTTTTAATCCATGAATATTGCTTAAAGCCACACGGCTATGAGCAATATCGCCAATTATTCCCACTTTCAACCCCTTTAAATATCCAAATTTTTCGTGAAGACTTGTCATATCTAAAATAGCTTGAGTCGGGTGCTCGTGAGTACCATCTCCTGCATTTATCACAATCGAGTCAATATGATCTGTTAAATGCAGTGGCGCACCAGGTGTAGGATGTCGCATGACGACAGCATCAATTTTCATCGCTTCAATATTTTGAGCAGTATCCTTAAATGTTTCGCCTTTTTTCAAACTAGAGGTAGAAGCAGAAAAATTAACCGTATCAGCGCTGAGTCTTTTTTGAGCCAATTCAAAACTAATTCGTGTCCGGGTAGAATTTTCGAAAAAGAGGTTAACAATTGTTTTACCCTGTAAAGAAGGAACTTTTTTGATGGGACGGTCTAACACTTCTCTAAAGGTGAAAGCTGTATCAATAATGGTTTGAATATCTTCCCCAGGATATCCCGCTAACCCCAGTAGATGTTTTTGTTGTAGCATCAGTTATCACCTCTATACTGGGCCAAAGCGACTTGATCTTTTCCATCTATTTCTTTTAATTGAACGTCTACATGTTCCCCTTCATGGGTAGGAATATTTTTCCCAATAAAGTCCGCACGAATCGGCAATTCTCGATGTCCTCTATCCACCAGAACCGCCAGTTGTACTTTTTGAGGTCGACCAAATGCATTCAGTTCATCCATAGCCGCCCGAATGGTTCGTCCCGTAAAAAGGACATCATCCACCAAAACGACCGTTTTATCATCAATGGAGTCGTTGATATTGGTACCCTTTACCTGAGGGACGACCAGGCGTTTCCGGAAGTCATCCCGATGAAAAGTGATATCCACCGATCCCATGGGAACATCAACTTCAGAAATTTTTTGAATGAGAGATTGTAAGCGCTTGGCTAGGGGTTCACCCCGGGTGAGAATACCAACCAGCAACAGTTGATTCGCACCACCATTGCGCTCTAAGATTTCATGGGCCAGGCGTGTGACCGATCGGTTCACAGCTGTGGAATCCATAACTTGTTTTTTGCGCGTCGATGCCATGGGCACCTCCTCATAATAAAAAACCTCCGGGCAGCTTGGATTCCGTTCCAACAGATTCCTAAATCGGAGGTTTAATTGCTGCCCTTACCTTCTCTCTGGAACGGTTTAAAGGACACCTAAATTTAAAAGGAAAAGGAATAAGGAAAAAGGGTTTCCTATTTCTTATTATTTATTCCATTGAGGATTTCTTTCACTACATCATCATGCATTCGTTTGGGATCCATATCAATTGAAAGGTCTACTTTTTCCTTCCTAAACCATTGAATTTGGCGTTTGGCAAACTGACGTGTACGAATATTAATTTTTGATTTCATTTCTGTTTCAGATATCACATCATTTAAAAATGATATGATTTGTCGGTATCCAATCGAATCTAATGGATGGAGGTGTTTATTTGGGTATGCTTCCAATAGCTTTTGAACTTCCCGAACCCACCCATCCGATAACATTTTTTCAGTTCTTTCCGCAATGCGATCTTTTAAAACGGCTCGCTCCCACTCAAGATATACTGTAAACAAATCCAATTGGGTGAGTGGGGAAGCTTTTTGATCCTGAAAATGGCTGGAGGGCGTTTTCTCAGTTAATTCATAAATCTCCAAGGCACGAACTAGACGTTTTTTATTATTGGGGTGGACATTTTCCGCATAATCCGGATCGACTTTTTGCAGCCGATCCAACATGAATTCGCCTCCATGGTCATCATATTCTTTTTCTAATTTTTTCCGAATATTAGTATCGGAGAAACTCCCT
>JGI26262J51727_1000542_pt1 | contig 19860 bp, 14 predicted proteins | sample SaaInlV_150m_DNA_3_FD_51727 | JGI IMG/M metagenome (IMG submission 51727)
GATGTTGCATTATTTCCCTGAAAATAATATTAACTATGCTCATAAGAAACGAGATTATGTGATCGCTGCATTTACTTTTATTTGCGTTGCAATAAGTTTAAACGTTGATGCAAGTGGAAGCCTAGAAAACCAGAATTTTATGGGTGTTATTGCCTGGATTTTCTTAATAGGACTACTGGTTGGTGAAAATAAAGATGTGCGAACACAGGTTGTAATAGCAGTTGCTTTTGCAACAGTTGGTGAACATTTTGCTTCTATTTATATGGGTGGGTACATATATAGATTTGATAATGTGCCGGCTTATGTCCCACCTGGGCATGGTATGGTCTATCTAACCGCTATTGCGCTTGCCCGCTCTGGGTTCTTCTTGAAATATGCAAGGGAAATTGCTGTATTTGTAGTGCTAGCCTGTGGCACATGGTCAATTTGGGGAATTAGTGGAATTCCTGAGCAGGGAGATGCCGTGGGGGCAATACTGTTCTGTGTTTTTCTGATTTATCTATTTAAAGGTCGGTCACCGCTAGTTTATCTCGGTGCTTTTTTTATCACTACCTGGCTAGAATTAATTGGCACAGCAGCTGGGACCTGGAGATGGGTTGAATTAGAACCTATTTTTGGGCTGCCACAAGGAAACCCTCCAAGCGGTGTTGCTGCCTGGTATTGTTTGGTTGATGCAGTTGCAATTGGCGGNGCNCCCCTATTATTAAAGTGGNTTCAGAAAAGTAACAAATGGATTACAAAAAAAGCTAGAAAGGGAGTTCCTCAGGAAACAACGGAAAATGAATAANTGTGTAATGGTACAAAATANAATATGAATAGCATCCTTATTAATGGCTTATCCTCGGCANAGNATTGCAAATTGTTGAAGAGTAATATAAATGACATTTGAACGACTAGGCCTATCTTCAGAGATTCTTCGTGCAATCGAGGATCAGGGGTATACAGATCCTACGCCTATCCAGGCTCAAGCGATTCCATCAATACTTGATGGAAAAGATATTATGGGTGGAGCACAAACAGGGACAGGAAAAACTGCAAGTTTCACTCTGCCAATGCTGCACCGGTTACAGCCCTATGCAAGCAAAAGTGTATCACCTGCCAGACACCCAATACGCTGCTTGATTCTGGTTCCTACTCGTGAACTAGCAGCTCAGGTATTTAAGAGCGTCCAGACTTACGGGAAGTATTTGCCGCTCAAATGTACTGTAGTTTATGGTGGCGTCAACATGGACCCACAGGTCAAGGAGCTACGTGCCGGAGTAGAAATTTTAGTAGCAACTCCAGGAAGATTGCTCGATCATATACAGCAAAAAACAATGCGACTTTCTCAGGTGGAAATTTTGGTACTGGATGAAGCTGACAGAATGCTAGATATGGGCTTCTTACCAGATATAAAACGTATCCTTGCATTGATGCCGGAGAAACGACAGAGTTTAATGTTCTCCGCAACCTTCTCCGAGGAAATCAAGAAACTTGCTAATANTATACTAGTACAACCTATATTGATTGAAGCAGCAAGACGCAACTCCGTATCTAACCTAGTGACACATGTCGTACACCCTGTCGATCGAGAACGCAAACGAGAGCTGCTATCTCATCTAATAAAATCTAAGAATCTGCAACAGGTACTAGTATTTGTGCGAACGAAACATGGTGCGAATAACCTTGCCAAACAATTAGAAAGAGATGGAGTTTCTTCTACAGCTATTCATGGAGATAAAAGCCAACCTCAGCGCACCCAGGCTTTAGAAGAATTTAAAAAAGGGGAAGTAAAAGTTTTAGTTGCTACTGATGTTGCAGCACGTGGGCTTGATATAGAAGACTTACCGCATGTAACAAACTTTGAATTGCCAAACACACCGGAAGATTACATTCATCGTATAGGTAGGACTGGTCGTGCCGGCACAAAAGGATGGGCAACCTCACTAGTATGTGGAGATGAGCAAGAATTACTTGAAGGTATCGAGAAACTTATAAAAGTTAAACTCACAAAAGAAATAATTTCTGGGTTTGAACCGGGAGCAGAAAGTGGTTCGGTAAAACCTACAAGAAAGCCTGGTGAAAAAAAGCTCCGTGGCCACACTAAAGAAAAAGTAAAAGATACTCATACAAACAACAAAAAAATCTTGGAACCTGGTTCGCAGAAAAAAATTTATTCCAAAGAAACACAATCAAATGAACCGAAGGACCCGTTATTCAGCCAACCTTATGTTCCCACCACAAAGACTAGCCCAACAAAGAGCAAGTCAGAGCCCGTGACTACAGCCGTAGCATCACTATCTTTAGTTAAAAATAAACCTGATTCTCATCCTAAGAATCAACGGAAAGAAAAACCCATACCCGCATTATTTCTGCCTATTTCTTCAAATAGCCCCAAGCAAAATAAATAAATCCTTATTCTCGAATAAAATTGCTATCCATCCTCTGTACTGTGTTGTAACCAACAGGCAGAAAAGGAGTCTTTTTAAATTATAAGAGGCATACTGGTCAATCAAAAAATAAAGCCCTAACTCTTGGAGAGAACTATAAGGGCCAAATTTCAATTGGAAAGCGGGTGTGATGTTATTAAACAGCTATTAATTACTTTTCTTTATGCTTAAAGCTTTCAAGTATTAAAAGCAATGCCCCTACACATATTGCCGAATCAGCTACATTGAATGCTGGCCAATGGTAGCCGCCATAATGAAAATCTAGAAAATCAACTACGTAACCAAGGGCTATTCGGTCCCATAAATTTCCTAGAGCACCACCTAATATAAGGCTTAATGAAACACAAAATAGTTTTTCTAAAAAATGTTTTTTTAGAAGATAAATAATCAAAACTGAAGCGCATATAGAAATTCCACTAAAGAGCCACCGCTGCCAACCAGACTCATCACTTAAAAAACTAAAAGCTGCTCCAGCATTAAATGCCAAAACTAAATTAAAGAAACTTGTTAATGAAACCTGTTGCCCATAAATCAATTCTGATTCGACCCAACGCTTAGTAACAAAATCCAGTATAAGGATAACTAATGCAAGGATTAAACTAGTACGAAATTTCATTTCGATCCATTTTTTATGAATAATTAATATTCAAGCTAGCCCCTACTAGGGCCATAAAATATAATTACTATACTTATCTTACAAGAATTAAATAAATACTCGTTTAATTTTAAGCTCAGGCAAATTTACGTTCTTCACCCTGCCCAAAAAGATTAGAAACACATCTAGCACAGATAGTGGGGTGATCTGCCTTATAGCCGACATCTTTACGATAGTGCCAGCAGCGCTCGCACTTAGAGTGCGGGCTCGGAGTCACAAGAATACTTCTTTCTGAAGAATCTTTAATTCTCGTTACCTCTACTTCTGAAGCCACAAAAACTAGTCTTAAATCGTCTCCAAGGCTATCTAGAAGAGAGAAATCATCACCAGCAGCAGAAATATTTACAACTGCTGAGAGTGATGAGCCAATGACTCCCTTCGCTCTCGATTCCTCTAGTTGTTTTTGCACCCCAGAACGTAATTCCCGGAGTCTTGTCCAGCGCTGCACTAATAATTTAGTATCCGTTTGTAACGGAAGTTTATACCAAGTATGCAGCAATACACTGTCACCCTCTTTGCTTGTAAGGTTTCCCCACACCTCTTCTGCAGTAAAACTTAGAATAGGTGCAAGCAAGCGTACTAGGCTATGTGTAATATGAAATAGTGCGCTCTGCGCTGAACGACGCGACAAACCTGTGGGTTTAGCCGTATAAAGCCGATCTTTAAGAATGTCTAGATAGAATCCACCCAAGTCTTCAGAACAGAAGTAGTGTAATTTATTTACTACTACATGAAATTCATTGCGGTGATAACTCTGTATCAGGTCATCCTGAAATGACCTAGTAAACGTTAGCATATAGCGATCAATCTCTAGCCATTGGTCTTCTTCCACAAAGTCTTTATCGAAATTAAAGTCTGACAGATTAGCTAGTAAAAATCGTAGTGTGTTACGGATGCGGCGATAACTTTCCACCACTCGTTTCAGAATTTCGTCTGAAATAGAAATCTCACCAGAGTAATCGGTTGATGCTGCCCATAACCTTAAAATATCAGCACCTAAAGTATCTACCACTTTCTGAGGAGCTATGACGTTACCTTTTGACTTGCTCATTTTATGGCCATTGCCATCTACTACAAAACCATGAGTAAGCAATGCTTTGTAGGGGGCCTGACCATTATTAATAGCGCAGCTTGTTAGAAGAGAGGACTGGAACCAACCCCGGTGCTGATCAGAGCCTTCCAAATATAAATCTGCAGGAAACCCTATCTGTTCAGATAATTTCAAAACGGTATCATGTGTAGTACCGGAATCAAACCAAACATCTAAAGTATCTGTTAATTTTTTATAGTCTTTTGATTCTTCTCCCANAAACTCTGTTATATCCAAGCNAAACCATGCCTCAATTCCTTTCTGTTCAACCATTTTNGCAATCTTTTCAATAAATAACTCAGTATTTGGATGTGGTTCATGAGTTTCTTTATGTACAAAAATCGCCATAGGAACGCCCCATTTTCTTTGGCGCGACACACACCANTCAAAACGATTCTTAATCATCGATTCCAAACGGGCACGACCCCAAGTCGGAAAAAANTCAGTCGAAATTACAGCAGAGTTNGCTCGGTTCCGAATATTATCCTGACTATNTGCTAGCCCTGCCACAGAANTTAAATTTTGTGAATTATCATTGCATNCCGGGNGAACATCCATNCCGATGAACCACTGCCTGGTAGCACGAAATATAATTGGTGTCCTGTGTCGCCAGCAATGAGGATAACTATGTTGAAATTTATCCGAATACAATAACAAATTATTTTTTTTCAATTCTTCAACCACCACTTCGGTAGCCTTCCAAACTGAAAACCCTCCCACAAGTGGTATGTGGTTGTAAAATTTACCCTCATTATCAACTGGATTATCTACCGGCAAACTATACTTCTGNCCAACAACATAATCATCAACACCATGTGCAGGAGCAATATGTACTAACCCTGTTCCNGCATCAGTTGTAACATGTTTGCTACAAACGATTGGTACAAACCGATCATCAAATGGATGTTTCAACTTGATCAGATTAAGTGCTGACCCCTTACAGGTACCAACCACTCCTAAATCTTCTAGGCCATAATTTGTCAAACAAAACTGACCAAGAGATAAATTTTCTGAAACGTCTTGGGTTGATTCCTTATCGATTACAGATGACCCAGCAGGCTTGCTTCCGGTATAAACTTCACCTGACAGAATCAATAGCCCCTTATTTGTACGAATCAAATGATAATTATNATCTGGGTGTACACTTACCGCCTGATTAGCTGGTAAGGTCCAGGGTGTAGTTGTCCAAATTACAGCAAAAGTTGGTTCACTGATAATCGGCACACCTACTGCTTTGGCAAGAGCGTCGTTATCGTTTACCAGAAACGCAACGTCTATTGCTGATGAAATTTTATCCTCATACTCCACTTCTGCCTCAGCAAGTGCAGACTTACAATCAATACACCAATTGACAGGCTTTTGTCCCTGATAAAGATAACCTTCTTTATGAATCTTTCCGAGTGCGCGAATGATTCCAGCCTCAATCTGATAGTCCATAGTTAGATAGGGTTTGTCCCAGTCCCCCAACACTCCAAGCCGAATAAAGCCAGCTTTCTGTTTCTCAACCTGTTCTTTCGCAAAAACTCGACATAATTCTCGCATTNTATCTGCAGGTAAATTCTTGCCATGCTTTTTTTCTATCTGATGCTCAATTGGTAGGCCNTGGCAATCCCATCCAGGNATATATGGCGCATCAAAACCATCCAGTGTCTTACTTTTTATAATAATATCTTTGAAAATTTTATTGGCTGCATGACCAATATGAATATCACCATTGGCATATGGCGGACCATCGTGCAAAATAAATTTTGGCCGCCCTTTACAAACCTCACGGATCCTCTGATACAATTTTTTATTCTTCCAATTCTCTAGCATCACGGGCTCACGCTTAGCAAGATTACCGCGCATTGGAAAAAGTGTATCAGGCAAATTAAGCGTTTTTTTATACTCTGTCATGAAATCTTCTTTATATTTTCTGGTGGTTAAAAACTTAAGAAATAATTCTTCGCATTTTCTACATCATATCCAATTTGCCTAGTAAGCGCCTCAAGGTCCGAGTATTTCTCNTCATCTCTAAGTTTTNGTAAGAAATCTACTCGCAAATGACAACCATATATCTCTTTATCAAAGTTGAACAAATGTACCTCAAGAACTGGCTTGCCATTTTCACATACTGTGGGCCTTACACCTAAGCTAGCCACACCGCGCACTTCTGTTTGTGAAGATGCTTCATCTGTACCATATACTTTAACTACAAAAATACCAGTTACTGGTGGGCGATTATGCCTCAATTGAATATTAGCAGTAGGAAATCCTATTTTTCTCCCTAGCTTGTTACCTCCGATAACGCGGCCACTAATACTATAAGGTCGACCCAAAAGATATTTAGCGCTCTCTAAATCTCCCGCTGCCAACGCCCCCCGTATTGCTGTGCTTGAAACCCTTAAATTACCTAAAGCATAACTCTCCATTTCTTCTACTTCAAAGCCATATTGTATGGAAGAAGCTTTCAACATCGCACAGTCACCTCTACGAAGAGCACCAAATCGAAAATCATCGCCCACCAATATCCAGCGAACAGAAAGTCCACGATTTAGAACTCGTGCTATAAATTCTTCTGCACTAACTGATGAGAAATCAGAATTAAAATGACAGACCTGCACACGTTCGACATTCAACTCCGCCAATAATTCGAGTTTCTCCCGAAGGCTGGTAAGTCTTATTGGTGCCTTATCTGGTGTAAAAAATTCACGAGGATGGGGCTCAAAAATCATGACACAGGAGGTAAGGTTAAGCCGGGAAGCCGCTTCATTCAGGCGAGTAATCATAGCCTGATGACCTAAATGAACTCCATCGAAATTGCCTATAGTAAGTGCAGTAGAATCTTTAGCTAGAATAGGGATCCCACGAGAAACATGCATGATACTAAGACTCCCTAAAAGCTCGAATTGTAGCCTGTTCATGACAGGCAAGTCTAGGTTTTATCAACTAAATTCCTATGCATTAGTTATTTAAATCCTTATAATTTAAAAAATAAATTATAAGATAAAAATAATCTTCTCGTGAAGAAGATAATATCTTTTTCCGAGATACATATTTGCAATTGGTTATTACGTTCACACATTAATCTGTTCAGCGTAAATTCAATAAAAAAAGCATTAAAATCAAGATACTTATAAAATTCAATGGAATAAAATAATTAAATAACCACCTGATAATAATTGATTATCTATCATTAATTTTTTCAAAATGTCTAATCTTGTACATAAATTAATTTATAAATCTGCGAACCGGGCTCCTGATCTAGATGCGCTTGTCTATCGAGGAATCAAAAAGGACTACGCTACCCTGTCGGAAGCGGTGGAAAATGTAGCTTCTAACCTTATTTCCCTGGGGCTATATCGGAGTGAACGCCTAGCTGTATATCTAGAAAAATGTCATGAAACAGTGATCTCTCTGTTTGGTACTGCTGCAGCTGGCGGGGTATTTGTACCCGTCAACCCTATTCTCAAACCAGAACAAGTTTCCTATATCTTATGTGATTGTAATGTAAAGGTTCTGGTGACCTCAGTTGACAGACTAAATTTGCTTATTACTGTACTACCACAATGCCCTGATTTACATACTATAATAGTCGTTGATTCAACAGAGAAGCTACCCGTAATTTCTAAGCTGAATTTTATACCTTGGGATCAATTATGCTCTCCCTCTGGCTCCGTTAGGGGATTTAGAATAATTGATAGCGATATGGCTGCGATTCTCTATACATCAGGCAGCACTGGCAAGCCTAAAGGGGTAGTGCTTTCCCATCGAAATATAGTTGCAGGGGCTGAAAGCGTAGCTCAGTATCTAGAAAATGAGCCTGATGATCGAATTCTGTCAGTTCTGCCACTAAGTTTTGATTATGGATTTAATCAACTTACTACGGCATTTCATACAAGAGCCACATGCGTTTTATCAAACCATCTTTTCCCACGGGGAATCATTAAAATAATTCAAGCGGAGAAAATTAGTGGTCTGGCAGCTGTTCCTCCTTTGTGGATTCAACTAGCACAGCTAAATTGGCCAGAAATTACCTCATTGCGGTATATTACAAATTCGGGGGGCACAATGCCGCAGGCTACACTTCGTACGTTGCGTGGTATCCTTCCTAAAACCAAAATATTTCTAATGTATGGCTTTACCGAAGCTTTTCGTTCAACATACCTATCTCCTCAGGAAATAGACATCAGACCTAATTCCATTGGTAAGGCCATTCCTAATGCTGAGGTTTTGGTATTACGGGAGGATGGAACACAATGCGCTCCTGGCGAACCAGGGGAATTAGTACATAGAGGGGCTTTAGTATCTATGGGATATTGGAATAACCTTGAAAAAACTTCAGTACGATTTCGGCCTTTTCTTCACCAAGAAACTGGACTGGCTACCCCGGAAATAGCAGTATGGTCAGGTGATACAGTGCGTTCAGATAAAGAGGGCTACTTATATTTTATATGCCGCCAAGATGAAATGATAAAAACTTCTGGTTATCGTGTAAGCCCTACCGAAATAGAAGAAGTAGTTTATGCGACTAAGCTTATAGATGAAGCTGCTGTTATTGGAATCCCCCATCTCGTTCTTGGACAAGCCATAGTCTTGATTGTAACGCCTAGAGAGGGTACAAATGTTGATGCAGATGCATTGCTAGCGGCCTGCAAACTTAATCTTCCTGCTTTCATGCTGCCCAGTCAAATTATATTTAAAGAAGCACCATTACCACATAACTCTAACGGTAAAATAGATCGANAACTCCTTTCCAGGGAAATACAAAACAATATTGTCAAAGCTAAAACATGAACAAAATACCTTTAAAACATGTTCCTATGACCCAGTTTCCTTTGAGCGAAGACTGTCTGCAGATTGGTGGTATGCCACTTTCCCAATTGGCACAGCGAATAGGCATGACTCCGTTCTATGCATATGACAGACAACTTATTACAAACCGAGTTGCTCTTTTACGTAAATATTTACCTCCTGAGGTGCAAATTCGCTATTCGATGAAGGCCAATCCCATGCCTGCTGTCGTACAACATCTAGCTGCCATAGTTGACGGAATAGATGTTGCGTCAGCAGGCGAATTAAGAGTTGCCCTTGATACTCCAATACTCCCCAGTCAGATTAGCTTTGCTGGTCCCGGGAAAAAAGATAATGAACTCAGTTGTGCTATTGCCTCTGGCATTACATTAAATATGGAGTCAGAACAAGAAATGGAACGTATCGCAATACTTGGACAACATCTTGGTATTTGTCCTAAAGTAGCGATACGCGTCAACCCTGATTTTGAATTGAAATCATCTGGTATGAGAATGAGTGGAGGGGCCAAACAGTTTGGAGTTGATGCAGAGCGTATTCCATCTATGCTGGCAAGAATGCGTATACTTAAGCTGAATTTTGAAGGATTTCATATATTTTGTGGCTCACAAAACCTGAATGCCACTGCTATACAAGAGGCACAAGAGAAAACTATACAACTCGGACTCTCCCTGGCCAAGCAGGCTTCTTGCTCAATTCGATTGCTTAATATCGGTGGCGGATTTGGCGTCCCTTATTTTCCTGGTGATAAAGAACTGGACCTAGAATCAATATGCAAAAATTTACATCGCCTAATTGATGAAACAAAGAAACATGCTCCTAATACAAGAATTGAAATTGAGCTTGGACGATATATTGTGGCTGAATCAGGTATCTATGTTTGCCGTGTTCTTGAGAGAAAAATCTCAAGGAAGCGAGTTTTTCTAATAACGGATGGTGGGTTACATCACCATTTAGCAGCTTCTGGCAATTTTGGTCAGGTAATCCGCAAGAACTATCCTGTGGTGGTCGGTAATAAGGTAGTCGGCCATGAAAGAGAAAGCGTTACGGTTGTTGGTCCACTGTGCACTCCTCTGGATTTATTAGCAGACGAAGTTGAAATGGCAAAGGCTGATGTCGGGGATTTAATTGTTGTATTTCAATCCGGCGCTTATGGATTAACAGCGAGCCCAACTAGGTTCCTTAATCACCCGGAACCAGTAGAAGTACTAGTTTAGTAAAAAATCTAATAATGCTCAGCCTAATTAGCTATCTTTATCCATATTTTACTCTATATGGAACTCTCTAACCCATATATGATACTTACTCCATCTTATCATGGCATAATTCTGGCTAGCTCGACTTAATGACTACAACATGGATAGAATAACATGCTGCTGATGATCGATAATTACGACTCCTTCACTTATAACCTAGTGCAGTATTTCGGGGAGCTAGGAGAGGATGTAGCAGTATTTCGTAACGATGAAATTACACCAGACGAAATAATAAAGCTGGAACCATCATTTATTGTAATTTCTCCTGGCCCCTGCACACCTATGGAAGCAGGGGTATCGATATCGTTAATTGAACACTATTGTGAGAAAATTCCAATATTAGGCGTTTGCCTAGGTCACCAAAGCATAGGACAGGCATTTGGTGGAAAAATTATCCACGCCAAGCAATTAATGCATGGGAAAACTACNTTAATTTCTCATAATGATACAGGTGTATTTCATAATCTACCTAATCCATTTACTGCCACCCGCTACCATTCTCTGGCCATTGAAGAAAAAAGNCTACCAGATTGCCTGGAAATAACTGCAAGGGCAGAAGATGGTGAAATTATGGGTGTACGTCACAAAGATCTGGCAATTCAAGGTGTGCAGTTTCATCCAGAATCTTTTCTGACTGAACATGGACATAAATTACTCAAAAATTTTCTTACCCAATAATTGATAGAAGCAAATAATATTAGAATATCTTAGCAGAGGATTTAATCATGACGCCGCAAGAAGCTCTTATGCGTGTAATAGATCACCATGAAATTCTTCATGATGAGATGCGCTCACTCATGGACCAAATTATTGAAGGAAAGATCTCGCCTGAGCTTACTTCTGCCATCATTGTTGGCCTAAGAGTTAAAAGAGAGACTATTGGAGAAATTGTTGCAGCATCGCAGGTAATGCGTAATCTTGCTACAAAAGTAGATCTCACCAATACTCAAAATCTGGTAGATACTTGTGGTACTGGTGGTGATGCTGCCCATACTTTCAATATTTCCACTACTGCAGCATTTGTTGCCGCGGCGGCTGGAGCCCGCATTGCTAAGCATGGAGGGCGTTCAGTTTCAAGTAAATCAGGAAGTGCTGATGTACTTGAAACTCTGGGTGTCAATATTAATCAAACATCTCAACAAGTAGCCCAGGCTGTTAATGAAATTGGTGTAGGTTTTATGTTTGCTCCTAATTTTCACGGTGCTATGAAAAATATAGCACCGGTACGTCATAAGCTAGGAGTGCGCACCCTATTTAACATACTGGGTCCATTAACAAACCCTGCCGGGGCAAAAAATCAGGTACTAGGTGTATTTAGTCCTGAACTTGTTGGAATCTTAGTTCGTGTCCTGCAACGGCTAAATAGCCAACATGTGATGGTTGTGCATGGCCATGATGGACTAGATGAAATCACGACTGCATGTGAGACCAGAGTGGGGGAGCTTAGGAATGGAGAAATAACTGAATATTCTATTAAGCCAGAAGATTTTGGTATTAAAGTATCTGATATTTCAACCCTTGCAGTTCAGAATAGTGAACAATCTAAAGACGTATTACTATCTGTTCTGGAGAATCAATCTGGACCAGCGCTGGATATTGTGCTGCTTAATGCCGGAGCAACAATTTATGTTTCCGGTATAACAGATTCTCTGGAGCTAGGTGTGGAAAAAGCCCGTATAGTAATAAANAATGGCTTGGCCAGAGAAAAATTACAAGAGCTGATACAATTTACTAATANAAATTAATAGAAAATTTATCTTCATTTACTATTCCTCCTAACCCAATATACTCTTACTTATCAACTTTTGATAAAGATTGTAGATGACTAATATCCTACAAAAAATACTTACTGTAAAAATAAAAGAGATTACTGCTGCAAAGGACAGAAAGTCTCTAGCAACAATTAATGCTAACGCTAATTCTGCTTTACCGCCCCGTGATTTCACAGGGGCTATCCGTAATAGCATCGNTTCTGGGTCTCCGGCAGTTATTGCAGAGATTAAAAAAGCAAGTCCNAGNAGAGGTTTGTTAAGAGATCACTTTGATCCCACTGGCATTGCCCGAAGCTATGCTNCTCATGGCGCAACGTGCTTATCCATACTTACTGACAAGCAGTTCTTTCAAGGTGATGCAGAAGACTTAAAACAAGCACGTGAGGCATGTAATTTACCAGTTCTACGTAAAGATTTTATGCTTGATGAGTATCAAATTTTCGAAGCACGTGCTATGGGAGCAGACTGTATTTTACTTATAGTCTCGGTTTTCTTAGACTTTCCTCAGTTTACAGGGGGAAATGGAGAGAAGGATAGTGCGGTCCCTCAAATGCTAAAACTAGAATCTCTGGCCCATTCCCTTGGTATGGCGGTCCTAGTAGAGGTACATAATGAAACAGAATTGGCACTTGCTCTACAATTAAATACGCCTTTGATTGGTATCAATAACCGTAACCTGCAAACTTTTGAGACTAAGCTAGATACCACTTTAAATCTTCTTGACCAGTTTCCAAAAAATATAACTGAAGATTCTGCAGCGCATATCGTCATCACTGAAAGTGGAATATTAGAACCATCTGATGTGACTATGATGCGTGATCATAATATCCACACATTTCTTGTGGGAGAGGCTCTAATGCGTTCAGATGATCCCGGTATCGGGTTAGTCCGGTTATTTGGGTAAGCTTCACATAAATCAGTAAAACTATATAGACTTCAAACAGAGTCTAAGTAATAGCGACANTAAATTTTATATTCTATAAAACGTAAAATTATGGCCAATATTGGTTTTATCGGTTTGGGTATTATGGGCAAACCAATGGCCGGTAACCTTATAAAAAGTGGTCATTCAGTATCCCTCTATTCCAGAAGTGGCATACCTAAAGGGTTAGTCGAACAAGGTGGAAAACCTTGTNTTTCTGCCAAACAAGTAGCACAGAAAGCTGACATTATCATCACTATGTTGCCAGATACGCCAGACGTAGAAAAAGTTCTATTTGGTGAAGATGGCGTTGCGCAAGGACTAAGCCGGGGGAAAATTGTAATGGATATGAGCTCAATTTCTCCTGTTGAAACTAAAAAGTTTGCTTCCGATATCAATCGTCTTTATTGTTATTATGTAGATGCTCCAGTATCAGGAGGTGATACCGGAGCAAAAGATGCAACACTTACCATTATGGTTGGTGCTGAAGAGAAAATTTTTATACAAATAAAGCCAATTCTTGAGTTAATGGGCAAAAAAATAACTCTGATAGGAGACAATGGCGCCGGACAGATCTGTAAAATTGCAAATCANATTATCGTTGCGCTAACTATTGAAGCAGTGGGTGAAGCACTACTCCTGGTATCTAAAGCAGACGTTGATCAGAACAAAGTACGTCAGGCACTGATGAGTGGATTTGCATCATCTCGTGTTTTAGAAGTTCATGGTGAACGTATGATCAATAGAGCGTTTGAACCTGGGTTTCGTGTGGAGCTACATCAGAAGGACTTGAATATTGCGCTTTCCAATGCGCATGCACTAGGAATAAACTTACCTAACACCACAGCCACACTAGAACTTCTTAATACCTGCGCCACTCAGGGTGACGCCAAATTGGACAGCTCTGTAATAATCCGATCTCTTGAAAAATTAGTCCGTTTAAATGCTCCGAAAACCTAAATCTATGCATCCTACCGAGCTCATCAGTAATCTACGTAATTTTTTACCGTCTGAATCTGTTCTTTATGAAGAAGAAGATTTAAAGCCATATGAATGTGACGGTTTATCAGCATACCGGCAAACGCCATTGATTGTAGTCATGCCTGAGACTGAAGAAGAGATTATAAAAATCCTGCACATTTGTAACGATTCAAAAACACCTGTTGTCGCACGAGGTGCAGGCACAGGGTTGTCTGGTGGTGCACTACCTCATGCCAAGGGAATCTTATTATCGCTTACCAAATTGAAGAAAATACTTGAGGTTGATCCAATCACACGAACAGCACGTGTGCAGCCAGGGGTTCGTAATCTAGCAATTAGTGAATCTGCAATGGCGTACGGTCTTTATTATGCGCCTGACCCCTCTTCACAAGTTGCTTGCTCCATCGGTGGCAATATAGCTGAGAATTCTGGTGGCGTGCACTGTCTCAAATATGGACTTACCGTACACAATATTCTTAAACTTCGAGTTATTACTATTGAAGGGGAGTGCCTCGAAATTGGTGGGGCCTGTTTTGATACTCCAGGCTACGATTTGTTAGCGCTTATGACGGGTAGTGAAGGTATGCTAGGGATTGTTACTGAAATTACAGTGAAACTTCTACCTAAACCGGAAAAGGCTCAGGTAGTTATGGCTGCCTTTGATGACATTCAAATGGCAGGAAATGCGGTAGCTAATGTGATCGGAGCAGGAATTATTCCCGCTGGTATGGAAATGATGGATAAACTAACTACTCACGCTGTTGAGGAATATGTTCATGCCGGCTATAACTTTGATGCAGAAGCAATTCTGCTATGTGAATCTGACGGCACAGAAGAAGAAGTAACCGATGAAATTCAGCGTATTAATAAGATTATGAAGAAGAGTGGTGCAGTAGATATCAAAACATCACATAACGAGACTGAACGGCTTACATTCTGGGCCGGACGTAAGGCTGCATTTCCAGCAGCTGGCCGTATTTCACCTGACTACTACTGCATGGATGGCACCATACCGCGTAGAAATCTTGCACGCGTATTAGCTGGCATTGAAAAACTTTCTATAAAATATGGGCTTCGTTGTATGAATGTTTTTCATGCAGGTGATGGTAATTTACACCCATTAATTCTATACGATGCTAATCAGCCAGGAGAACTAAAAAAGACAGAGGAATTTGGAGCTGAAATACTGGAGATGTGCATAGNAGTTGGCGGGACAATTACCGGTGAACATGGCGTTGGCATAGAGAAAATTAATCAAATGTGCTCCCAATTTAATACAAAAGAACTAGAAATATTTCATGCTATAAAGTCAGCATTTGACCCTGATAAGTTGCTAAACCCAGGAAAAGCAGTGCCATCTTTNCGCCGCTGCGCAGAACACGGTGCTATGCATGTGCATNNAAATCAAGAGAAATTTCCAGATTTACCTAGATTTTGAATAGTTAGTTGGACAAATTAAGGGAGCCCTCAAAATAAAATCTATGCAAAATATTATTGGCCAGTATACAAATACTATTTGCACAGCAGCAAAGTCTAAAACGCCATTATTTATACGTGGTGGAGGCAGTAAAGACTTTTACGGCAACTCTATGAATAGAGATGGTCATAATATTCTTAATGCTGCAGCTTATACTGGAATTATTGATTACGATCCAACCGAACTAGTAATGACTGCNCGTGCCGGAACTCCCCTTNCTGACCTTGAATCTGAATTACAAAAACAAAATCAAATGCTAGGCTTCGAACCACCACATTTTGGGCCTGAAGCTACGCTTGGTGGATGTATTGCCAGTGGACTATCTGGTCCGCGCAGAGTATATGCCGGCGCTGCCCGAGATTTTGTATTAGGGATACGCATGTTAGACGGCAATGGAAGTAACCTAAATTTTGGTGGAAANGTTATCAAAAATGTTGCGGGATATGATATNTCACGTTTAATGACAGGCTCAATGGGAACACTTGGACTGCTATTAGAGGTTTCTATTAAGGTGCTACCGATACCACCTTTTGAGCTAACATTACGTATGCAAATGAAAGAAGCAGAGGCTATTGAAAAAATGAATCAATGGGCGGGAAAACCACTACCAATCTCTGCAACGTGTTTTTATGAAAATAATCTGACACTACGACTCTCTGGTGCTGAATCTGCAGTACATGCGGCCCGTGCTAAATTAGGTGGCGAATTAATATCCGACGGCACTGTCTTTTGGAATTCGATACGCGAACAAACTCACCCATTCTTTCAGTCTAGCAGCTCATTATGGCGTTTGTCCTTAAAGTCTAATTCCCCTCCACTGAAATTGTTGGGTCAGCAGTTAATTGAATGGGGTGGAGCACTACGCTGGCTGGCTTGTAGTGGTGAGGGTATGGATACTGAAGAAAATATTATTCGTTCAGAGTCAATCCTAGCGGGTGGGAATGCTACTCTATTCCGTAGTAATGAGAGCTCTGATTCTGCCTTTCAACCTCCGGGGCTCCAGATGATGAAAATATACCAACGTATAAAAGAAAAATTTGATCCGGTAGGTATATTTAATCCTGGCCGAATGTTTCGGGAGCTGTAAGAAATGCAGACCAACCTAGCCGATCTAGTCAAAGATACCCGTGAAGGAAAGGAGGCTGACGCTATACTTCGAACCTGCGTCCATTGCGGATTTTGTTTAGCCTCTTGCCCCACTTATCAGTTACTCGATGATGAGCTAGATAGTCCACGTGGCCGCATTTATCTTATGAAGGAAGTACTAGAAGGACAGGTAGCAACCCAGAAAACACAATTACACCTGGATCGCTGTCTTACCTGCCGGGCATGTGAAACGGCATGTCCATCTGGAGTACGCTACGGGAGGTTAATAGATATATGCCGTAATGTTGTTGAAAAGCAAGTTGAGCGCAGTGTAAAAACTAAGATAGTACGATACGCCCTGCGGCAGATATTACCCAACCTAAACGTTTTCATGGTATTCCTCAAAATAGGACAGGCTGTCAAACCCTTATTACCTAAAGAAATTAGAGGTTTAATTCCTTCTAAATCTAGAAATTCAGGGATATGGCCGCCAGCAAGACATAAACGAAAGATGTTGGTTCTTGACGGTTGCGTGCAACCGTCAATAGCCCCTAATATTAATACCGCTACTGCACGAATATTAGATAAAATTGGTATTTCACTAATTAAAGCAGAAAAAGAAAATTGTTGTGGTGCAATCTCTTACCATCTAAATGCCCAGCAAGAGGGACTCGATTATATGAGACGTAATATAGATGCCTGGTGGCCGTATTGTGATAACAATGTAGCACGCGGAGTTGAGGCTATTGTAATGACAGCAAGTGGTTGTGGCGTAACTGTAAAAGAATATGGGAATTATTTAATAAATGACCCTATTTATTCAGAAAAGGCTGCGCGCATTTCGGAACTAACCAAAGATATTAGTGAAATCTTGGAAGATGAGGCTGAACAACTCATTACTCTTCTCAGTAACATGGAATCTTGTACTAAAAGATCAAAACTAGCTTTCCATTCTCCTTGTACTCTACAACATGGGCTTCAGATTAATGGGGTAGTGGAAAATATTCTTACAACAGCAGGATTCAATTTGACTTTTGTTCAGAATAGTCATATTTGTTGTGGGTCAGCAGGAACTTATTCGATCCTGCAGCCTAAATTATCTAAACAATTATTGAGAAATAAAATAAGAATACTTGAATCTGATAAGCCTGATCAGATAGTCACTGCAAATATTGGTTGTCTTGCGCATTTACAAAGTGGCACATCATTGATTATTAAGCATTGGATCGAAGTGCTAGATGAGAAACTACATAATCATTAATATATAAATGGCAAAGAAAAATAAATCAAATACATCTCCGCCAAAGTTCATAAGGCTTCTACGCGAATGTAGCTCGCTTGCACTACTGGGTGTTTCACTTTATCTGGTACTAATATTCTATGGTTATGACCGCGCCGATCCTGGTTGGTCATCTACTAGCGGAGCTAGTCCTATACAGAATCAAGGCGGGCATGTAGGGGCTTGGTTAGCTGATGTACTTTTGTACTTATTTGGTATCTCTGCATGGCTATGGGTGCTATTTTTCATCAGCCTAGTATCGTTGGGTTATCGTAGTATTAATACAGTAAGAATTTTTGACCGCCGCCCATTATTAGTCTCAGTAGCAGGTTTTATTGCTTTTTTAGCTTCAAGCAGTGGGCTTGAAGCACTTCAGCTTTATCCTCCTAACATATACCTGCCATATAAGCCTGGTGGAATGTTAGGTAATATAATCGCAGAAAATCTTCCTCAAGCACTAGGTCTTACTGGATCGACCCTTGCATTATTAACATTGCTTGCTATTGGTTTTAGCTTATTCACAGGACTGTCATGGTTACGACTCGTTGAAAAAATAGGAAGCATAATTGAAAATTTTTTCGTTGGACTTAAAAATCATTGGCAAAATAGAAAAGATAGGCGCTTAGGTACAGCTTCAATGAGAAAACGTAAAGAAATGGTGAATGCAGAAAAAAAACGTTTCGAGAATCATCCCCCGCTTTATATCGCTCCGCCCATAAATACAATTTTGAATTCGCCACGTGTAATTAAAGAAAAACAGTCTCCTTTGTTTGCTGACCTACCAGATTCGCCATTACCGCCTCTCCATTTATTAGATGCACCAGAGAAAAATATAGAAATACTATCTTCCGATACACTTGAATTTACATCACGTCTGATAGAAAGAAAATTAATCGATTTTGGTGTAGAGGTTAAAGTGGTTGCTGCTTATCCTGGTCCCGTTATTACTCGCTATGAAATTGAACCTGCAGTAGGGGTAAAAGGAAACCAGATTCTTAACCTAGTGAAGGACCTTGCAAGATCATTGTCGGTAGCGAGCATACGGGTTGTAGAAATTATTCCTGGAAAAACAAGTATGGGATTAGAAATCCCCAACCCAAACCGACAAATAGTACGCCTGTCCGAGGTCTTTAGTTCGCAGTCCTATGCCGATATGACTTCGCCATTAACGATTGCTCTAGGAAAAGATATTGGAGGGCACCCGATTGTAGCGGATCTTATAAAGATGCCGCATGTACTTGTAGCAGGAACTACAGGGTCAGGGAAATCAGTAGCAATTAATGCCATGATCCTAAGTCTTATTTATAAGGCAACTCCTGAACAAATACGCCTAATTCTGGTAGATCCGAAGATGCTAGAGCTATCTGTCTATGAAGGCATTCCACACTTATTAGCACCAGTTGTAACTGATATGCGCCAAGCAGCAAATGCATTGCGCTGGTGTGTAGCAGAAATGGAACGACGGTACAAACTAATGTCATTATTAGGTGTGCGTAATATAGGTGGCTACAATCAGAAAATCCGTGATGCAATTAAAAATGAGACCCCACTAACCAATCCATTTAGCTTGACACCTGACATGCCAGAGCCATTAGAAGAAATGCCATTGATTGTAGTAGTAATCGATGAATTAGCTGACCTGATGATGGTGGTGGGTAAGAAGGTAGAAGAGCTAATAACAAGGCTTGCTCAGAAAGCTCGGGCAGCAGGAATACATTTGCTACTTGCTACTCAACGTCCATCAGTAGATGTTATCACCGGCTTAATTAAAGCAAATATTCCGACACGAATTGCATTCCAGGTATCAAGCAGGGTAGATTCAAGAACTATCCTCGACCAAATGGGGCTGAAGCATTACTAGGACAGGGAGATATGCTCTATCTTCCTCCTGGAGCCGGCTACCCACAAAGAGTACATGGCGCTTTTGTCTCTGATGAGGAGGTACACCGGGTAGTTGAACACCTTAGAAAGAATGGTGAACCACATTTTGTAGAGGGCGTACTTGATCCCTTAGAAGAAGACAAAGAGGGTGATGAGAATAACGGGATATCTTTAAAAGAAGATGGTGAATCTGACCCATTATACAAAGATGCAGTTGCGGTTGTAATGAAATCTCGCCGCG
>JGI26262J51727_1000546_pt1 | contig 19688 bp, 18 predicted proteins | sample SaaInlV_150m_DNA_3_FD_51727 | JGI IMG/M metagenome (IMG submission 51727)
GTCCAGCCCTGCCTCATTGCGTCAGCAACGTACCAAATACGTGTGCTGCCTACAGTTTGAAGCTGCTCTTCCAAAATTTCTTCTGCAGTTTTATAATCATCAGCATAATCTGGAGAATTTAGTCCTGTATGTCCCGTTTCCATCGAGCGTAAAGCTTTTTGAAAAGATTCCCTGAAGGTGCGTCCAATCGCCATTATTTCGCCAACTGACTGCATCTGTGTACCGAGACGGTCATCAGTCATGGAAAATTTTTCAAAGGCAAACCTGGGGATTTTTGTCACTACATAATCAATTGAAGGCTCAAAAGAGGCCGGCGTTTTTTTTGTAATATCGTTTGGAATTTCGTCTAGAGTATAACCAATTGCCAATTTTGCGGCAATTTTTGCAATTGGGAATCCGGTGGCTTTAGAGGCAAGGGCGGAACTGCGTGAAACTCTGGGATTCATTTCTATCACAAGGATTTCACCGTCAACCGGATTCACAGCGAACTGCACATTCGAACCCCCTGTATCAACACCAATTTCCCGCATAATTTTGATCGACATATCCCGCAGATTTTGATATTCCCAATCTGTCAGTGTCTGTGCAGGGGCGACAGTAATGCTGTCTCCGGTGTGTACTCCCATCGGATCAAGGTTTTCAATCGAACAAATAATGACTACGTTATCTTTATGATCACGCATAACCTCCAGTTCATATTCCTTCCAGCCGATAATTGACTGTTCAACTAATACTTCATTAGTTGGTGAAACTGCCAGACCGTTGGAAACGATACGGGCTAATTCATCATATGTATGAGCAATACCTCCGCCGGCACCGCCTAGAGTAAAAGACGGTCTGATAATGAAAGGAAATGGGTGAGTTTCTGTCAGAATTTTTACTTCTTCAAGCGAATGAACAATGCTACTGTTTGGCATGCCAACACCAATCTTATTCATTGCCTGCCTGAACAACTCCCGATTTTCTGCCTTATTTATTGCCTCAATGGATGCACCAATAAGTTCCACACCATATTTTTCCAATACTCCGTGTTCATGAAGTTTAATCGCCATATTTAGCGCAGTCTGTCCGCCCATGGTGGGCAAAATCACATCTGGTTTCTCCTGCTCAATGATTGCTTCGAGTGCACTAATGGTAATTGGTTCAATGTATGTTGCGTCCACCAGTCCGGGATCGGTCATGATAGTGGCAGGATTACTGTTGATTAAAACAACCCGGTAACCCTCTTCCTTGAGAGCTTTGCAAGCCTGTGTTCCGCTGTAGTCAAATTCGCAGGCTTGTCCAATCACGATTGGACCTGATCCTATTAGTAAAACAGTTTTTATGTCTGTGCGCTTGGGCATAGTATTGCTATTAAAATTGAGGGCTTATATCCAGCCTGATAATTTGTAACTAAGTAATCCAAAATATTCATGTGAAATAGTTTGGATGCGATTAAAATTTGCCCAGTCAAAGTAACGCCACCACGGGATGGACTCTTTTCGATATGACTGATTTGCAGCGTATGCAAAAGCCTCAACCCCTAATTTTTTAAAGACAGAAACGAGTCGAAATAAATGGTAATCATGAGAAACCAGCAGAACAGTTTTTAATTCTAAACGGTCCAATATTTTGGACGTTTCTATGCCATTTCTATAAGTGTCTGCAGAACGGTTTTCAATGATGATGTTATCCGCTGGAACTCCCATTCCCTGTAGAATAATGGCCATACCTTTGATGTTTACTGGTGGTAGATAAGGTTTGGTTACCCCACCAGTAATGATAACCAGCGGGGCTACTCCTTCTAAATATAATTTAGCTGCAGCGTAAGCTCTTAGAGCAGAACCCGGTGTCGGCGCTCCTGAACCGTGTACTCCTGCTGAAGCGACAACAATCGCGTCACTGTTGTGTNTTTCACTCTTGGGAGTCAAATATTTTAAAGGCAGATAAATCGTTTGGAAAAACAGTGTATTACTTCCCAGCAATAGGACCGCCCAACTGGCTAACAAAATACCGTATGAAAGTTTATAATGCTGCCTGTGCCTGTACATCATCAGCAGTGCACTTGATAATAATACTAAAAGCAGTATTGGTCCAAATACAATGTCTTCAACAATAAACTTTAAAGGTCGTTCCATTATTATTTGCTGAGAAAATTCGGGGACGGGTTTTTATTTTAGCGTTTAATAAATTGATGAATCATTTCTTGAGCTACACTCCGAAGATTAGCTAAACCTGTTTTTTGACTTTTTTACAGAATTGCAACAGACACAATTTTCCAAGATTACTCAGGAAGTTTTTTCGAAGATTTATTGTCTGACTTCATAGTTAATTTTTCCATTAAAATCAGCGATCCTTCATAAGATCTTTTAATGGTTTTAATTACATTTCCATCTTTTCTTTCACGATTTAGTTTTTTAAGACAAACTCGCAACTCCTGAAGTTCTGAAACAGTAGTGGGATCTTTTAATTTTATACATTTCTGCGGTTCTTCTTCTTGAGCGAAGGCCCTTCCATTCTCCACAAATTCTCCAAAAAAGACAACACTCACTGAACAGATCAGTAAAATGGTTAAGAAACTCAGCACATAAACTAAGCTACTGTTCGCGATCCTAAAATATTTCTGCATAATCTTCGGCTTGAAAGTTGTCGTAATATCTCATATTTTTAAAGGTTAGAGTTTAGTCTTAGCTTAAACAATTTTTTACAGTAATACTGATTCAAAAGTTTTCCAAATCATGTTAAAACTATTCATTGCAGCTTTCTCTGTGGTCCTGTTGTACTGGCTCTGGAACAAAAAGGCACAGATTTTTGCCAGTCGAAACAACAAAGTTGATCCATTTATCACGACAATTGAAGCAATTGAAATGCAAACTTTTTTAGCTTGGGACACACCGCGTTCATGTCTTGAAGGTGACGGAATACGTTACGGCAAGCAATTTAAGCTAAAAAAACCACCGGAACTACCCCATGAACCTGGATGCCGTTGTGAAACCACGAAACTATTTTATACATCTGATGATGTTTTTCAAGGTACTTCGCCGATTTCAACACATAAGTCTGCGTTGGGAGACATCAGCGCGAAAGATGCATTGTTATTGAAGAACATATTACTCAAAATAATTAATAACTCTACGGCAACTAGTTTTTCAGATTTTATGGAACAATTTGAGACAAACAGTTTTTCTGCAGATATTCGTTCTCAGGCAATTTCACAAGCAGAACAAGCGTTTGAAGCAGCAAAAAACAAATGATGGAAACAGTATTCATGAGTTTAGCATAGCAGTCTTCAGCCATACAGCAAACCAGCAGCAGAAATAAAAAACCAAATTTTAAAAACAGACACACTATGAAAAGGCTGACTCAGTTTATCAAGTGGACATTCTGGTTAGTGATCATTACAGGGACTATTTCCGCGTCTGCACTCGGTGTATTTCTGTTTGAACTCAGTAAAACTTTACCGCAAAATCTAGAGGAAGAACTCCACAAAAGAAATGATGTTTTACCGACTGTTCTTTATGACCGTGAAGGTAACCAGATTGAAGAACTTTTCATCCAGAGAAGAATAGTTGTACCCTACGAACAGTTTCCACCGCATCTCGTACAGGCACTGGTTGCCAGTGAAGATTCCCGCTTTTTCTCTCACCTCGGAATTGATCCGCTAAGAATCCCCAAAGCTTTCCTCGCAAATCTAAGAGCAGGCCGAATTGTTCAAGGTGCAAGTACTCTGACTCAGCAAACTGCGAGACTGTTTTTGTTGAGCAGAGAAAAGCAGATTATCCGTAAACTAAGGGAGATGTTGCTTGCCTTCAGGATGGAAATGCAATTTTCGAAACAGGAAATTCTGACGCTCTATCTGAACAAAGTATATTTGGGCAATGCTGAAGGCATTGAAGCCGCGTCACAGGGATATTTTGCTAAGCATGCAGTCGAACTTAATCTCGCAGAAAGTGCCCTCTTAGTCGGTATCCTTCCTGCACCTTCTCGTTACGCTCCGCACATAAATCCGGAATTCGCCCTGCTGCGTAGAAATGTGGTTTTAAGACGAATGCGTCAAGAAGGTTTCATCTCGGAGCAAGAATTGCAAAAAACAAGCGAGATGCCGATCAGCTTAATTCGAATCCACGATTCAACCACAGAAGCTACCGCTTATTATGTAGAACATGTACGCCGTTATCTGATCAAGAAATATGGTTCAAAAGTTCTGTATCAGGGTGGTCTTAAGGTTTATTTAGCAATGGATCTGAACTATCAGACATATGCTCATGAGGCACTGCGGAAAGGAATTTTAGAGTTAACAAAAAGGCAGGGCTACCGTGGCCAACAAAATGAAGAAAACCCTGATAATAGCAGTTCTAGAGACAATGCAAGCATAAAGAATTCTGTAAAACTTGATTCGTTGTTTCTCGGAAATATCATCAGCGGAACCGTCAATGAAGTCAGTAAGAAAGAAGTTTCAGTAAAAATAGGTGAATCTTCCGGAACTGGAATGGAACAACATTAAAACCTGGAGGAACGGAAATATCCTCAAAGATGAAAGACCGTCCAGAATAGCTAAAACCTTCAGACATATTTTCTACAGGCGATGAAATTCAGGTAAGACTTGCCGATTACGATACAACAAATAATTCCTTCCGTCTGGAGTTATATCAAGAACCTCTTGTCAATGGTGCTTTGTTGGCGATGGATCCAAAGAATGGAGAGGTTTTATCAATGTCCGGTGGTTACCGTTATGGAGAGAGTGAGTTTAACCGTGCTATACAGGCACAGAGACAGCCTGGTTCATCATTCAAACCAATCGTTTACTCAGCAGCACTGGACGCAGGTTTTACACTCAGCAGTGCGTTAATCGACAGTCCAAGGGCATATGCCACAGGAGCGCAAACAGCCGGAGATGCTGAGATCTGGACTCCTAAAAATTATGGAGATAAAATAATGGGTAAAGTTTCACTGCGTACTGCCTTGGTGAAAAGTTTGAATTTGCCTACTATCGGGCTTTGTGAAGAATTAAAACCAAAACAGGTCATCGTCTACAGCCGACGTTTCGGCATCACTTCAGACATGATGAAAAATTTAACCACATGCCTCGGTTCATTATCTGCAACTTTACAGGAAATGATAACTGCTTACGGAGTTTTTGCGAATCAAGGTCGTCTGGTAAAACCCATCTATATCCTGCGTGTAGAAGATCAGGCGGGAAACACTCTTGAGTCAAGTCTACCTGAATTTAAACAAGTCACTTCCGAAGAAACAGCGTTTCTGCTGAGCAATGTTTTACAGGATGTGGTTCAGAGCGGAACTGGAAGACGGGCACGTGCAATTGGACGACCTTCTGCCGGAAAAACTGGAACCACGAATGATAGTGTTGATGCGTGGTATATTGGTTACATTCCGCAACTGCTTACCGGTGTTTATGTAGGGTTTGACAAACCAAGAAGAATGGGAAGATCTGAAACCGGAGCAAAGGCAGCAGCGCCAATCTGGATCGATTTTATGAAAAATGCCATTGCAAACCTGCCGACAGAACAATTTAAACAACCTCCGGGGATCACTACAGTTAAAATTCACAAATCCGGAAGACGTGCGATACCCTGTGATAATCCAAAAGAGATAAAAGAGGAGCACTACAAAACCGGAACAGAACCTGTTTTGGATCTGTCAAATTCCGGAAGATGTGGACAGACTAAAACTGAAATAACAGAAAAAGAGGAAAGCGAACCTGAACTGTAGGGAAGAAAAATGAGGAACTGCATCCTACAAGGTTCAAGGCAGAAACGATGTTAAAACCCTGAACCTTGAAGATGGTGGTCTTAGTTGTTCAAAGCACCTTTGAGTTTGCTGCCAGCTTTGAACTTTGCACTTTTAGAAGCTGGAATATTTATTACCTGTGTAGGATTTTGAGGGTTTCGTCCGACGCGTGCCGCGCGGTTGGACACAGAGAATGTGCCGAAACCAATCAATGTGAGAGAATCACCACTTTTTAGTGTTTTTTCAACAGTGGCAGTAAAAGACTTCAGAAAACGATCTGCGTCTGCTTTTGTAAGTCCGGTGTCTGCTGCAAGAGCATCAATAAGATCAGATTTGGTCATAGTAATTATCCCAGAAAAAGATTAACAAAATGGATGGGCAGTCCAAGAAGAATCACCCCATATTAAGTATATTAAACGCCGATTCGCATCCAAGTGAACCAGCAGGTACCGATGAACATGCTTGTAGAAGACTTTCACCGACGGTACCAAAACTATTATTATTTTGTAAATTAGTCAAGGTTTGACAAGAAAAAAATGAATTTTTTTCATAAATTAGCCAAAATGACGGTTTTTCCTGGAGTTTCTGCAGGAAAACGTTCTTCTGTCAGACAACTCAGCAGTTTAGAGAAACTGTTTTTTTTTCATGATCAAGGTGCATTTACGCTGCTTTTCCTCGGTTCATTGTTGTTGCATATATTTCTTGGTTTTACAATTGGAATTATTTCAGATTTATGGGTAGCAGAACCACCACCCATTCGAGCCAGAATTGGTGTAAGTTACGCGAAGCTACCTTCAAAGCCAACACTCATTAACAAACCAAAACCTGTTATTGAAAAACCTGTTTTACAAAAACTTGAGACAGGCTTAAAACCAAAACTGCACAAACTTGTTCCCGAAAAAACTGTACTGAAGAAACCTGTCCTGGATAATAATCTAAAAAAAGCTGTACCACCAAAGCCTGCTTTAAAGAAAACTGAAGCACCACGTCTTAAAATGTCACAGCCTCAAATTAAAAATGAGGCACCAAGCATAAAACAGAGTCCCAAACTAAGTCCGCAAGCTTTAAAAAAACCCCGTAAACCTTTGCTGCTTCCGCCTGACTCTCCGAAAAGGACAAGCACAATCACTAATTTACCAAAATTGAGCAAGGAACCTCTTCCGCTTTCTCCTCTTACATCAAGGAAGTCCGTACTAAAGCCGAGCCAGATAGAATTACCGGAATTTTCACGTGAAGAGCTTGCACCGCAAAAATTAAAAACTCCAAGTTTTTCAAAACCTTTAGATCTACCGCTGCAGAAACTTCCGGAAATATCTCAGCCGACTTTAGAAAATATCCCGACTATCTCTCCGGTTACATCTGCTATAGAAGCTGCTGACAAACCTGAACTCAGACTTGAGGAATTATTTCCGGAAGAAATAAAACTTAAGGCACCTCTGCAGGATTTAGGAATTCCGGAACAGACGCCTCTCAGCAAAATGAAGGAAATACCTGACACAAACTTCCTGCAGCGTAAAAAAATAGCACAGTTGGCAGGAGAGGAATATAATCTGCACATTCGTACTCAGATCAGTCCAAAACTTGGGAGTTACCCTGCTGAGTTATTTGTACGTATCCGGCTAAAGATTATTGCATCAGGTAAAATAATTGACTATGAAATCATTAACAGAAGCGGATTTCCTTCTTTCGATCAGGCTGCTGAACTTGCAGTACGCAATGCAGTGCTGGCTCCTCTACCCCAAGCTCTGGCCAAGAATCCACCCTACATCGTGTTGATTCGGATAGTACCTCAAAATTAATAATTGGATTCTGCCTAAACTTATGCGCTTACACATAATACTTTTAAGACAACTTTCTAGCTTCAGCTTAATTATTTTCTACCTTTGTTTCACCTCTTCGTTGCAGGCACAGACTTATTCCAACGAAGAGATCGTCATCAGTGGACTGGGATTTGCCAGGTTTGGTGTAACCATGGTGCCGGAAAAGAGTTTTACTGAACATCCTGACGCGCGGCGCTGGCTGAGGATTATCGACCGTAACCTTTGCTGGAGCGGTGTATTCCTGGTGACAGACTCACGCTATAAAACCTGCCGTACAGCAGGTGCTGCTCAGGTCGACATGAAAATTCTGCTCAAGCTGGAACGCAGATATGGAGATTCCGGAGCTTTAGTCTCAAAACATTTGATGCTTACGGTTGCGGATAATGAAGGTGCAGAGCTATTTCCACTTGATTTGCCTTTACGCAAAAATCGTTTCAGCGAAGCAGATTTGATGGATTTGATTAACAACATGTCTGCCCAGCTCACAGGTCTGGAAGGTGTTCTTGGAAGCACAATTGCCTTTACACTTAAACAACCTAAACGACGTAAAATTATTGCCAGGATCAATACACACGGAAAAAAATTGGCGGCAGTTTCAAAAAATTCGTCTATCAGTCTACTGCCGAGTTGGAGTCCTCAGGGTGATGCCATTGTTTACACGACTCTAAGCCGCAGCGGAACTGCAATTATCTATAATAATTTTAAAAATCGACCAGTAAAAATTCTGCGTTCCAACACGTCTGCTACACGTTCCTCAAAAAATTTTCTAAGTGTCAGCGGAGGTAGTTGGTATTCCGAGGGACGCCAACTGGTAGTGACTCTAAGTCGTCTGGGCAACACTGATTTGTATACCTTTGACAAACAAAAAAGAAAGGAAACACGTTTGACCACTCACCGGGCGATTGACACTGTTCCTGATTTATCTCCGGATAATGAACACCTGATCTTTGTCTCAGACCGTACTGGACATGAACAGATTTTCTATCTGCAACTCGGCACAAAAATTCCATTTCAACTCACTTTTGGACGAGGCAGCAGCAGCGATCCTGTCTGGTCTCCGGACGGTACTCTCATCGCTTATTCAAAAATCAGCAGAGGGCACAGCCAAATTCATTTGATGGATCCGTTTACCGGTGAAGATCGCTCGCTAACAAGGGGACGTTATAATTCGGAGCAACCTGCCTGGTCTCCGGACGGACGTCAAATCGCTTTTGTTTCTTCTTCAACCGGCAGAGACAAATTGTATGTTATTTTTGTGGACGGAACCGGACGGCGGCGTTTAACACGTACACCCAAAGACTTTGAAGAAGGTTCCCCGACCTGGACAGTCAGGAAATTTTGATGCAAATAAATGATTGGAAGACCGAACAGGACGCTAAAATAATCCGCCAGGAAAGACAAAAAGCAAGAGAACTCCGGAAATCACAATGGTGGAAAAACCGGAGAGCGGTCAATATCTGCTATTACTGTGAAACACCAACTCCCGCACGTCAACTGACAATGGATCATCTGGTGCCTCTAGCGCGCGGAGGCCGCAGCGTGAAATCAAACCTCGTACCTTGCTGTAAATCCTGTAATACACAGAAAAAAAACTTGTTGACCATCGAATGGACCGAATTCTTGGAAAAAATTAAAAAAAATAAATAATTTTTTTCCGTATAAAAATATTTCTCCTAAGTCCTGAATTTCCTGCCTGTTATATTTTAGCCCTCCTTAAGTTTAATATTTTTCAGCTTTTAAAACTTTACAAACGTATTAGTTGATGTTAGCATCACCGCCATTATATGAATGGTGTTTTTTCAGTTGAATGACCGGCAAAAACTGATGTTGATCTCAAACATAATTTTTCTGGAAAATTAAGATGGACAACAAATTTAATCGACAGACTAAGGGTTTTGGAATTAACAGGAAAGCCAAAACAAAAGTTGCTAATAAATCAGCAAAAACTAAACCTTCCAGTGAAGATATTGAACTTGCGACCAGGGAATTCCTCAATAAAGGCGGAGAAATTGAACATGTTGTACAGAATCCCGCTGTTTCTCAAAATGAGGTTTTTCGAGCAAATCTGGAACCTGACTCCCGACTTGGTATGGGAACTCTGGTGGACGATTCATGGGACTGTTGGGAAAACAAGGATTATGATACGAACCCAAGCGGATCGACAGTCTAAATCTTTGATTCATCCTTTTAAAACTACTCTCCAGCATAATCTCTGTTCACTGCATTAAAATTTTTATCATTTTTTTTATTTGCGTAATTAAGCATGGATATTTTGTCCGCAGGCCTGACCCTGCTACTGATCATGGATCCTCTGGGAAACATTCCCTTGTTCCTCACAGTCTTAAAAACTGTCGAAGATGAGTCACGCAGGCGAAAAATATTAATTCGTGAATTATTTTTTGCTTTGCTGGTTTTGCTGCTGTTTTTATTTGCCGGTGAATATCTGCTTAAATGGTTAAACCTGCGGCAGGAAGCAGTGAGCATTGCCGGTGGCATAGTGCTGTTTTTGATTTCACTGCGCATGATCTTTCCCAGTGAAAAAGGAATTATGGGTGAAATGCCGGAAGGTGAGCCATTTTTTGTTCCACTTGCAGTTCCTTTACTTGCTGGACCTTCCACTTTGGCAATGCTGATTTTACTCGCCAGATCTCAACCTGAGCGAATCTTTGAATGGTTGGCTGCAGTTTTAGGTGCCTGGACGGTAACCAGCTTGGTCATGCTTTCCTCAACCAAATTAAACAAATTATTTGGTAAAAGAGGACTTATTGCCGTAGAACGTCTGATGGGGATGGTTCTGGTGGCAATTTCCGTGCAGATGCTGATGGATGGAATATCAACTTACTTGAATGTACTGACTATTCGCTGATTCGTCCTTCATAAGTCTTTTTCAACTGCAAAAGACACTTTCTTTTCTCCTTTGAACTCCTTCATTTTCTTTCCCAATTCCTTCTCAATCTCTTCTTTTTTCTGTGTCTGAGTCTACTGGCACAGTTTTTGTTGTATTTTAGGAAGAACAATCGTTTATCCGCTTTAGTTTCAAGGTTCGAAATCAGCTAAGCACAAGCTTCGATTATCTAGAAGACACCAAACGATACTAAAAGTTATGTCATTTAAATTTCACCTGNCCACNATAATTGCGNTTCTGTTTTTTTTAAACAGTCCGGCTCCTGCAGTTGCATTNTCTACAGTCTCTAAGNCAATTGAAACTGAAACACTTCCGCTGGCGTCATTTTTATTTGCGCAGCGTGATCCGATGCGNGTTGGCTGGTATGACAATTCTAACATACAGGAGCAGAANGATTTACGTCNGGAAAGTNCTAAAGCGGTAGGTTCCTTATTTGTTCAACTACGTCCGAGAAAATATGAAGGTGAATATCAGCTCGCGCTCCGTGTTTTAAGGGACGGTTCCCATCAATTTCAACTCATCCGTGATTTTACGCACGGTCAACCGCTGAATCACAAACGTTATTTAACTATCCCTTTTGAACACCTGATCGGCGCAATTCAGGGTGAGGCCCTGCGAGTACTGTTTCCGAATGATCGTGTCGAATTTGGGGGATGGCGTCATCAAACGACATACGACTGGGAAACTNCTGACTTGATCGCAAAATCTTTTAGTAAATACGCAAAATACTCTTTTCCTCAGCAAGTNTACNAACANGGCGAAACATTTACCATTCCNTGGAATATTTTACGCGCCGATTTGGAACTACAGCCTTTAGCGGTGCGTAAACCGCTTTTCATCAAAAAAGACGATTCCGGATTACGCTATGCCTTTTACCGGATTCAAGCCGGAGATACTCTCTATTCCTCAGTAGTAATCCGTTTCATTGGTGAAACCAAGCATTACGTCCGTAGTCAAAATGCCAGTGATTTATTGGTTTTGAACGGACTTGAGGACGCACACCAGCTTTCAACAGGTCAATTAATAAAAATTCCGTTGAAATGGATACGTGCTGAATATTTACATCAAGTGCCTGGAATTTACAGAATCTCTAAAGATTTAAATGCAGAAGCAAAAGAGGCTGAGCCACAACGCGGAATATCAACCGAGATCGGCCTGCCTCAAGCAGAAAAGCTCTACCAAATCAGCATCATCAGCCAACGTTAACATAATGAAACTAAAGTTTTTCATCTTCGCGCTCGTCCTTGCTTCTTTGACAGGACTGACAGAAAAGACATTTGCAAAGTCGCCTAAAAGTTCTAACTGGAAGAATTTCCGGTTAGAGTATCAAAGTACGGGCAACTCCGAGATGAANGTNGGCTGGAANGGTAAGCGGCTNGTTGTTAAACTCAAACCTCAAGGTGGAGAAGGTGGTTACAGTCTTGCGAGGAGAGTTCTTGAACCAAAATACCGAAGTCTTAAAACTATCCGTAAATACAGCAAATCACGCCGCCTGTACAAAAATCGTTTCATAACATTTCCGTTCAAGGTCATAAACAATGTAATCCGCAGTTCTGCACTTAAAGCAGTGTTTTACAAAGACAAAGCCGGCGGAGACTATTGGAAGCATCGGGTAACCTACGGCTGGGAGACAACCACTCTGCTTGCGGGTCTCTTCACCAAGAAAGGCATAAAGGCCGGGCATTTGGTACGCTACAATAAAATGCGTAAAAATGGGAATATCCTCAGAAAAGGCGATGTGATCAAAATTCCGTGGAAGTGGATAAGTCCGGAACTTGCCTTGCGTCAAGTTGCTGTTAAAGCTCCTCTGAAGCTCAAGCAGGAAGCTTCCGGTAAATTTTTCGCGCATTATCAGATGAAGCCCGGTGAAACACTTTACTCATCGGTCGTGATCCGTTTTACCGGACGTCTATTAAACGATGAGGTAAATCAGGTAGCAAACAAAATATTAAAGTTAAATAATATCCCTGACGCAAAGCTCATTCAGAATCGGCAAAAAATAAAAATCCCACTTGAATGGTTAAGTGAAGAATACCTGGGTAACCAGACAAATGCGGTTTCGTCCACAAAAAAAGCTGCTGCAGCCAGGAAAACAATTAAAGCAAAAAGTAAAAAAAGCAAAACAGTAAAAACCGCGTCTGCTAAAAAGAAAGTTAAAAAAAGTAAAAAGAAGATTGTTGCTAAAAAGGCAAAAACTAATGTTCATAAAATTCACGTCATTCTAGATTCAGGTCACGGTGGAGGTGATCCCGGAACTTCAGGCGGTTCCAGAAAAAATAAAGATCTGATTTACGAAGATGAGGTGGTTTATGATGTCAGTAAGCGTATGGCTAAGCTGCTCAAAAAGGCAGGTGTGATAGTACATCCCACCCTGATTGATCCTAATCAGAAAAATCCGGTGCGTTTTTTATCTCATCAACATGACAAAGATGAACAACTTTTAGTTACACCGCGTTATTCTACCCGTAATTCACGGGTTGGCGTAAATATGCGTGTATATCTAGTCAATCATATCTATCAGGAGTTGAGGAAACAAAAAGTCCCGCCTGAAAATATAATCTTTATCAGTCTTCACGGTGACTCCCTTCACTCATCACTGAGCGGTGTGATGGTCTATTATCCTGACCGTCGCCTGCGTCGCGGAAGTTTCCGCTTGAAAAGTAAAATATACCGCAGGATTAAGGAATATAATTCAAAATTAACTTTTCAAACAAAAGATAATCGATATTCTGAAAAACTGAGTAAATCATTTGGAAAAGTTATTATTGATCAGTTCCGTAAAACAAAGCTGCGTACACATCGGGTTTCCTCAGCAGTCAGGGGTTATCTTTACCGTAAAGGTAAAAAGACTCTGCCGGCTGTTCTTCGTTACAGCAAGGTGCCGACTTCTGTTTTAGTCGAAATCGCAAACCTTAATAATAGACGTGATCGACAGGATTTGCTAAAATCAAAGACACGTCAACGAATAGCAAAAGCCATTTCAAATTCAGTTTATGCCCATTTTGGCCGTGCAAGCGGTTTAGTCGCAAAACGTTAAGCCAATATATCCAATTTATGTCTTCAAGCAAAACTGTAGTTTTCGATCTCGGAAACGTCTTAATTGACTGGAATCCACGCTATCTTTACCGTAAATTATTTCCTACTGAAACAGAAGTTGAATGGTTTTTGGAAAATATCTGTGATGACGAATGGAACGCAAAACATGACGCCGGTCAGCCATTTTCAACAGGTATCGCTGAACTATCCAGTTTACATCCGCAATTTTCTGCACAAATCAGCAACTGGTATGAACGCTGGGATGAAATGCTGGGTGGCCCTCTGGAAGAAACAGTTGAAATTTTAGCAGAGTTGAAAAAAAAACAGGTACCGCTTTTCATCCTCAGTAACTGGTCTGCGGAAACTTATCCCAAAGCAGAAGCTCTCTATGATTTTCTGCACTGGTTTGATGGAAAAATAATTTCCGGTGAAATCGGCAAAATCAAACCTGATCCGGATATCTACAAATTACTCATAGAAACTTATGATTTGACTCCGGACAATACAGTTTTTATTGATGACAAACTTGTCAATGTTGAAGCTGCGGAGGACTCAGGTATCCACGGAATTCATTTCCAAAATGCGGCCTTGCTCCGCAATGATTTAGAAAAACTGAAGTTGCTCTGACTTGTCTTCTCTGCGCCACAAGTTGCGTTTATTAGCCCTTTAAGCTATGCTGATGCGCACATCATTCCGTTCCAGGAATTGATATTCTACTCATTTTTTCTTCCGGATGTCTTGCGAAAACTTATTGTTTTAAGCTGTGTTTTTTTGATTCTTTCCGGCATACTGTTGGCTTATCCAGAGCTGTTTCCATGGGCTGAAGAGTCATCCGCGACTTCTTTACTACACATCTGGGCCGGTTTTTTCTTTTTGGTTATTTTTCCGATGTATTCCTGGGATCATATCCGGGGACATGCAGATCGTCTTAAAAAGTTTTCGCTGCTGACAGCATCCGGGATTGTCCAGTTTTTCAGCGGTTTGGGATTAATTGTTTCCGGAATCCCTTTACTGCTTTACGGAACAGATGTGCTTGATTTTCCGCGTGAAATACATCTGGGTCTGACTTTTGTCCTGGCAGGAAGTTTAGTTTTGCACAAATTTAGCAGAAAATAATCGACAACGTTTTCGCACTCCTTTTCAAAGAAAAACATATACAGCATGTCTTCTTCAACAAATAAGATCAAATTGATGGACACCACCCTGCGGGATGGTGAGCAGACACAAGGTGTTTCTTTCACGCCACCGGAAAAGGCAAATATTGCCAAAACCCTGCTGAAAAAACTGGGTGTTGATCGCATTGAAGTTACTTCCGCTAGAATTTCAGCTGGTGAGTTAGGTTCAGTTCAAAACATCACAGCATGGGCTGCAGAAAATGGATATTTGGATTGTATTGAAGTTTTGGGATTCATTGACCAGAAACGTAGTGTAGACTGGATTAAAGAATCCGGTTGTACTGTCATGAATTTACTAACTAAAGGCAGTGAAAATCATTGTAAAAACCAACTCAGAAAAACGCTAAAGGAGCATGTTGTCGACATCAGACAGACGTTGAAATATGCACATGCAAATCAGCTTAGCGTCAACGTTTATCTTGAGGACTGGTCGAACGGATATCACAACAGCCCGGAATATGTTTTCGAAATGATGGCTGCACTCAAGGATGACGGTATCAAGCATTTCATGCTGCCTGACACTCTCGGGGTTCTGTCTCCGGATGAAGTTTATTCCAGTCTTACGGATATGCTCGAACGTTTTCCATGGGCAACTTTTGATTTTCATCCGCACAATGATTACGGATTAGGTGTGGCCAATGTACTCTACGCGGTAAAGGCCGGGGTGAGAAACATTCACTGTACTATGAACTGTCTTGGTGAACGCGCGGGAAATGCCTCACTGGCGGAAATTGCAGTCGTTCTGCATGACAAAATGGGCATGGAACTTTCGATTGACGAATCACATCTTTCGCCGGTGAGTGAAATGATTGAAAGCTTTTCCGGAAAAAGACTGGCCGACAACGCACCGATTGTTGGAGAAAATGTTTTTACTCAAACCAGTGGCATCCATGCTGATGGTGATAAAAAAGCGAAATTGTATCATAACCCCATTGTACCGGAACGTTTTGGACGTAAAAGAAGTTATGCTCTGGGTAAAATGAGCGGTAAAGCATCTCTCGCAAAAAATCTGGAATTGCTCGGTATTCAGCTGGTTGATGAAAATTTGCAGAAAGTTCTAAAACGTGTTGTTGAGTGGGTGATACAAAAAAATCAATGACTGCTGCGGACTTGCCGATCATCATTACTGATGTGCTTGAAACCAGTGATTCTCAACGTATTGAACTGCTGAACTGCTCAATTTCAAGTGGGCTTAATTTAAGAGCAACTGCTACAATTCATCTTAAAATTGATTCAAAAGAATACCTTGAAGCAGGTAGTGGAAACGGCGGCTATGATGCGTTTATGAGTGCGGTCAAAAAAGTCTTAAAACGCGTGCATCTCGAGGCTCCGGAACTGGTTGATTATCAAATCCGAATTCCGCGTGGAGGTAAAACAAATGCTCTTACCGAAGCAATTATCACCTGGCAGGTTAACGGAAAACGTCTGCAGACTATCGGCATTGATTCCGATCAAGTAATTGCCGCAGTTAATTCAACACTTAAGATGCTCAACCTGCAGCTCCTGCAAAAAGAAGTTGCTGAACAGTAAGCTGACAGTTTGTTGATTTACCTCGATACTGCGCTTACAAAAGTGAGCATCAATGACTTCGACTTTGCCGTGAAGAGTTAATTCATGAGTAGCTCAATTTCAGAGGCTAAACTGCCCACCGTATATTTTCCTTTAACAGCAGATCCCGCAGGTCATCATCATCTGTTATTAGCGGAAACCGTTCTCAGGCAATTTTCGGAAACTCAACTACTCGTTTTCATACTTTCCAACGGCATGCATCCGGATCCTCTTAAGTACCGGAAAATACCGACAGCCGCNGTACGTGCGGAAATATTGAGGAGTGCATTAAATGACTGGTCTGATCCTGCTAAATCACAAGCTGCGAAAATTGCGGAAGAATCCGGAATTGAGTTCAANCTAACCAACAATAATACCGCNNTTTCACGCAGAGAGTTGTCTTACGAGCGCCCACTCCGGCTGGCAGAGCATATCCGAACTTTCTCCATAGGAGAAAAAGTACCCATGATTTTCGGTGCGGATTTGCTTGAGCGGATGCTCAATCCGCAAATATTCACAAATGAGGATCTTGCAGAAATTTCACGCGGCTGTCATTTGCTGCTGGCACCGCGAAATGATGTTGAAATTGAAAATGTTTTAACACAATTAAAACAAAAACGCGGAATAACTTTAAGTATTAGCCTGATAAAAACAGCGTCNNTTCCGCAAAATCTGCAGAGATTTTTTTTGATCTCATCAACACTTATCCGTAGAGCAGCTCAAGCCGGAGATGAGCTTAAGGCNTTTCTTCCGTCAACTGCCGCACAACAGCTGACGTGTTACGGTTTATATGAAAAACAAAAAAGCAGCCTTGAAATACATTCTTCAAATTTAACTGAACTGCAGCGGCATTTACATGAGTTGAAGGAGCAACTTGATGAATCCGCAAAAAAGCTGCAGAGATTTCTCATTCAGTGCGAACTGCAAAAAAAACCGCACCGCTTTTCAGTGCTGGAAACCAGTACCGGTGGACAAATTGCGGAAGCCTTTACCAGCCTTTCCGGTGCGTCAAGGCATTTTGAGGATGGCCGGATTCTTTACAGTTCGGCTGCGCAAACACAATTTTTAGGATGCACTTTAACTGCTGACTCAAGTGTCTCTCAGCAACGGGCCCTGGATCTTGCAGAAGCAATGCTCAGAGAGTCCGGAACTGATTGGGCTCTCGCGGAAACAGGAATGGCCGGTCCGCCCACAACTGAAAGAAGAAGCAGGAAAAATGGGCAATGTCATCTTGGGCTGGCAATATCTACAGAAGTCCGGTATAAGTGTCTGGAGTTTAATCCATTTTTAACACGCAAAGAGCATCAGCTGCTGTTTGCAATTGAAGCCCTCAACTGGGCTGAAGAAGCTCTTCAAAATTATAAAATAACAAACAAATGAAAGAATTACTGCAAAAATTACTGGCGGCACAGGAACTGAGTTTTGAAGAAGCACGTCAAATGATTCTTTGGATTATGAGTGAAGAAGCGGTTTCGGTTCAGGCAGCAGCTTTGTTGGCTCTCCTGCAGGCAAAAGGTGTGACTGTTGATGAGATGGCAGGCGCAGCCCTGGCCATGCGTGAGCGTGCGTCAGGCATTGCGGCACCGGAAAATGCGATTGACACCTGCAGTACCGGTGGAAACGGGATCAGTACTTTTAATATCTCCACCTGTGCGGCCATTATCGCGGCGGCAGCAGGTGCAGTGGTTGCCAAACACGGTAACCGCAGCAATACCCGTAAAAGCGGCAGCGCGGAAGCTCTTGAAGCTTTAGGAGTGAATATAGCCTTGGACTTAGGTGGTGTTGAACGTTGCCTGAGAGAATTGGATATTTGTTTTTGTTATGCAATCAATCATCATCCTGCAATGCGCTTTGCCGGCCCCATACGTAAAGATTTGGGAGTACCGACTATTTTCAATTTACTCGGTCCACTCACAAATCCGGCCGGAGCAAAAAGCCAGCTGATCGGTGTACCCAATAAAGATCTGACTTTGAAAATCGCACAGGTCCTGCAGCGCCTTGGTAGTTCGCGTGTGCTGGTGGTGCATGGACATGACGGACTTTGTGAATTGACTGTTACCGCTCCTACTCATGTGGCAGAACTACGTGACGGCAGATCCGCGAATATGACGTGAATCCGGAGGAACTGGGATTCAAAACCGGAAACCTGGATGAGATCAGAATTGACAGTCCGGAAGAAAGCGCAAAGATTATTGAAAGTATATTTTCCGGTGAAGATCAAGGTACAGCGCGTGATATCGCCCTGATAAATGCTGCCGGTGCACTCGTTGTAGCAGGGCTCGCTGATGACTTGAAGGGAGCAGTTGAGTTGGCAACAAAAACCGTGGACAGCGGTAAAGCTGCAGAAAAAATGGCTCAGCTGATAAAATTTACCCAACCGGTTTAGTAAGATTCACAAGAAGCTTTAAAACTCTCATTCACTGTTCTTCAGCCTGCGGATTACTTTCCATAAGAGTTCCGGTTCATCGCTAATTATTCCGTTGACACCCCACTTAATCAACTGCTCCATCCTTTTTTCAGCATTCACAGTGTAGGGAAAAATCCGTAAACCTTCCGTTTGTAAAAGCTGAATTAATTCAGGAGTAACCTGACTTTCATCGGGATGATATGAATATGCCTGATGCCGCTGACAAAGAGCCACCGCGAAATCATCCGCAAGAGGAGCCTCCTGCAAAGTTGCCGTGCGGATTTTCGTGGATTTCTTTTGATCACGGTACCAGCGCTGTATTCTGGCAAAAAAGAAATGTTCAAAACTTGAAATCAGCACTGAATCAGCCAGCTCCAGCTTTTCCACCATTTCACAAACCTGCACTTCAATTGCGTCCTGAGGAGCCGGTGCTTCAAAACTTTCCGGTTTTATTTCAATATTTACGCTAATCCTGCCTTTTATTTTCAGCAGCACTTCCTCAAGTGTCGGAATAGCTTCGCCTTTAAACTCTGCACCAAACCAGCTTCCGGCATCAAGTTCTTTTAATTCAGCTAGAGAATGTGCTGAAACTAAGCCTTTAGCATTTGTTGTTCTATCCAGAGTTTTATCATGGATCACCACAGGTATCCGGTCATGTGTCAGGCAGACATCCAATTCAATCATATCCGCTGCTACAGCAATTGCTGCTTCAAAAGCCGCAAGTGTATTTTCAGGATATTTGGCTCGATAACCTCTGTGTGCCACGACCCAGGGACGTTTTTTTAGTTCGATTGTTTTAATATTTTCCATAGTTTGACACGTCAGGGGAGTTGGTATAAAATTGATGCTAACTGTTAAGTCGCAGGAGACTAAGTTCCAAGCATACCTTTCCTGCAGAAAAACTCAATTCCAATAAAGGCTTCCATGTTTAAATTCAAAGATCTATCCGAAGGCAATGATTTCAATATCGCTGAATATCGGCTGAGCCCTCGTGAGTTTTTTGAAAAACGCCGTACTTCCAAACGTCCTTATGTTTTTGATCTACGCAGTTCTGAAGCACATGAAGCGGA
>JGI26262J51727_1000593_pt1 | contig 18791 bp, 17 predicted proteins | sample SaaInlV_150m_DNA_3_FD_51727 | JGI IMG/M metagenome (IMG submission 51727)
TATGACGCTTAATGACCCCCCTGGTGAGAAATTCGTTACAGAAAAATATACTTTGTCGCCTAGTGAGACTATGTGCGTAATTCCATTTGAAGCAAATGAAACATCTGGACTTGAATAAATTAAATCGTTGGTTACTCCGTCATATTTCCAAACACTACCATTGTCTCCAGCGTAATATAGCTCATATCCATTGGTAGTTAGAAGGTGAGGTCCGTCTGCATAGACACTAGATGTACCGTCACTAGTCCCGTCACTTTCGAACAGTTCTACAGTGTTATTTGATGATACCCCTTGGAAATATAACATACTACCTATCACAGTTAGTTCACTAGGATAGCCATTGCTCGACCCAGGATTAATATCTTTAACCATCGTTGTACCTAATGCGAACCCATTTGTTTTCCATAATTCTTTTCCATTGACACCATTATCTGCTGCAAAATATATATCGTAATTCATCTGAATAAATTCTGGATCAGTCAATAAATAAATACTATCATCTGAACCTGGATTGATATCCTTGACCAATGTTGCTCCAGAACTAGCACGTGAAGTATCTATTTTCCAAAGTTCTCGTCCAGAATTATTGTCATCTGCGAAGAAATATACCATATCTCCTGATTGGAAAAAGTATCTTGGTTGGCTACCTACATCATCAATGAGTACACCTTGACCGTCTTGTGTATTCATAGGAGTATCTCCTACTCTAATATCTGCCAAAGATCTCGTCCCAGATAAAGTACCATCTGAAATCCATGGCTCCTCACCAAAACAAACATAATTTGTGAGGGAACAATGGAATGCTGAGAATACAACTCGATCCCCTCCCGCAGTCCCGAAAGTCGAGCCAGGGAGGACTGTAAGGGAATTAACGCCATCATAATCAAATGTGATATCTCCTGAAGTTAACGGGCAATCAAATATATCCATTACTAATTGTGTACCAGATGCAGTTCCATCACTGACAAATAGTTCTCTTGTGAAATCAGGTACTCCAGCGTTTTGCACTGGACTACTAAAGAATAGCTTGGAATCTCCTGCAACTAATTCAACAATGTCTGAATCCATATTTGGGCAGGTTGGACACATAGGAGGTGATAAATCAATTACCATTGAAGTACCACCTACTGTACCATCAGTTTTCCAAAGTTCGTTGCCATGGACTCCATCGTCAGCAGTGAAGTATAGATTCCCTCCCATCTCTACCATATTTGAAATNCGGGGATTATTATTTGCTGAACCGATATTAGCAACTTGCCCTATTGCTTCGGAACAATCACCAAAAATCATAGANATTTCAGGTCCTTGTAGAATTCCATCATCCGGAATACCTAGACCAGTACCGTCATCAAAACCAACTCTCATCTTAGGAGTTGGATTATCTAACGAGCACCCCTGAGTATCGGTAAATATTTGATATGTCAATTTAGACACGGAATCCGATAAAGCATCTAATGAGTTTGTAAGAGTTGTAACCTCATCCTCTTTAGATTCTAATTGATNATTCAAACCTGAAATTTCTGAAGACAACTCAGTTATTTGNAGATTTAATAATTCTAATTGAGATTCTAACGAAGAAATAGTTGAAGAATTAGATTCTATTGCTTCATCTAATTCGTTTTGCAAAGAATCTCTCTGAGATGTCAAATTAGAAATCGATTCTTCTTTCAGAGATAACTGTATATTTATTGAGTTCAATGTATCATTTGCAGAAGAAAGTGATTCCTGTAATTCCAAAGAAATACTATTCATCAAATTAATATTATCTTCCAAAGATTCTAATTCGGCGGTTAAATTATCATTTGATTCTTGGAGATCTATAATCTGTTGTTCAAGACCTGTTGTATCCGAAGAAGTACATCCTGCAAGAACAGACGTTAACATAATCATCACTAATACCATAGCTTTCAAGTCACTCATACTTACATCGACTTCGAAGAATGATATAATCATTATACATTCTTACTCAGGAATACTAGAAATTGTAAATATGCCAATAGAATCTATTAGGCACATAATTCTTAAAAAATAGGCTAGAAAAGATTCGGAAAAATCAATAACCATAAACTGAATTAATTATTAAGCCATTCTTCAATTTCTTTAGTAGCTAGGATTAATGTAGGAGCCCAAAGACCTACAAATATACCCAACATTTCGTTATCACCAACGAAATAAATATACAAAGACCCTACTACCGATGCCATACTTGCCATTAATCCAAATTTTGCTAATTGCCCACTCATTATTAGTTCACCAAATATGTCTAGTAATGTTCCACTAATAATATAGTGTTTATCTGGGAAAGAAAATTAGATTACTTATTGATCTTTCATTATGATTTTTCGNACTAATGATAACATTCTATTATTNTCTTCAGAAGAACGTATAGCAAATCTGACTGACTTATTTGTTAAGGTCACACCCATATTTTCTNCATCTCGAACAAAAAGTCCGAGATTACGAGATTCAGTGATGAAACTTGAAGAAGAATAATTAGAATCAATTGGTAATGTTGTGAGTAAGAAGTTAGCAACGCCAGGAAATACTTTGAACCCGATTTCTGTTAGTCCTTGGGAAAATTTTTCACGCTCAAAGTGGATGATATGATACTTGTTCTGGTAATAATCCGGATTATTTAGAGCGGAGATAGCGGCGAGTTGGGCCGGTAAACTTACAGACCAAGGAGGAATATATTTTCTCAAATAATTAGATTTTTGGCTGACGATATATGCTACACGTAAACCCGAAAGAGCATAACATTTACTCATACTCTTACAAATAATAAGATTATCGACATCAGAAACTAAACCTTCTAATGATTCGGATTCATCTACATAATCAATATATGTTTCATCAACCCAAATAAATTTACATTTGCTGCTAAAATCAGTATCATTGATTTCTAAAACTATATTCTTGATAGCATCCGAATATACTCCAGTTGGACTATTTGGATTAACCAAAATAACCGCATCATGTTCTCTAGAAATACTTACTAAATCTTTTGAATCTATAATAAAACCCTGATCTTCAAAAAGAGGGAAAATGGTAATTTCACANCCTATTACATGTTTTAGTATATGTTCATACTCACCATACATTGGTGATAAAATCAAAACTTTTGAGTTCNNGTCTANTAATCTAGGTAAGCATGAAAACATNAGAGATGAGGATCCGGATGAAACAATGATATCATCTTTATCGANATTTCTAACATTAGAAATTGTNTTAACTAGTTCTTCGCTATGAGTAGGTGGAGATTCTTGACAACATCTTTCTANTTGATTNCTAATTATATCTAGGGCATCGGGGCATGGAGGGAAAGGGCTATCTAAAACGTCTGCAACAATTAAAGAGTCTCTTAGTTCAAAATCAAATCCAGAAGCATCCCAGGACGCACCTCCATGATAACAAATATCATCACTATTATCTACCTCAATTAGGTGATTATATTTCTTAATGGCTTCTGAAATATCCATATGCATGAGCTTAAATTCCGCATCACCCACAAAAATAGAGCTTTTTTCAAATATTTCCATACCAATTTTCTTATACAAGCCCAGAACATCAATATGACCCATAGCAACTATATCGGTACCTCCTTTACGATAGAGAAAATTCAACACTTGAATCATTAATCCTTCAGATATTTTTTGCCCCCTGAAATTTGGATCTACAGTAAGTGCTCGNACTTCATAAGTAGTTTCAACATCTCCAACTAAATTAGAAAATATATTTTCATACATTATTTCATCAGAGAAATATTTCGAAATTCTAAAACCGCTAGTACTATGTGGATTTAAACTAACATATCCAATTAGTTTCTGATTATCTAAACATGTAATAAAGTATTTACCAGGGTCTACTAGTACTTGCTGCTGATTATTCTCATATTGTTTGAGTTCGTCTGAATATACGCGATACCTTAATTCGGATATCTGATTCCATATTTCGGAGAACTTTTCAGACTCAGAACTATCAAAGAATTGGAAGTCTACCATGACTCTCGCTCGACTTTGTCACTAATCAATTATATGCCGGATATTAAGAAAAAATGACATATTTATCAAATTAATTATATTTAATTGATTCAATAATCAAAGGATCTAATTCAAGACCTTTAGATAGCTGAGACCTGACATATTCAGTGAGACCTGCTAGAATTACTCATCTTTATCTTCAAGCCAACCTTTAGACTCTGTGTAATCGCTGAGAGATTCGAGTCGTTGGAACAATTTATTACCAGTTCCGCCTTCTCCTTTTTGTGCTCGAGCATTCCATACTCCACCAAACAAAAATTCCCAGATACCGAAGGATTGCTGGTGAAGTTTCTTGAATAACCAATCTCCTGGAATAAGTAAGAAAAGTATAACTAGAGTTGAAACTACACCAATCATTCCATTTGTCCATTCTGTAGATGCTGAAATTATTAGCATGAAAGCACCAAAACCTGCTAGATACGAGACTACAGGTGAACTCTTCAAAAGATGGAAGAGGAATGGAGGATTTTTTCCTCGGGAATTTACATATCTTGTAGTAGTAATCCATTGGCCAACTGTCCTTCCAGTTTTGAGTGGCATGATTATAAGGTTAGCAATTGGTAGAAGTAAGCTTACAATTAGTATATATGTCAAATCAGAAGCCCCACCTGCAACGATATTAGTAGCAAGGTAAAATGCGAATAAAGAAAAGTTCAATGTTAAATCGACTAAAGAACGAAACCACGCTCTCGCTTTGTTAACTTCATCGAATCCCTCTGGAAACTCTTTGAGCACACGTTCTTTCCTGACTCTTGGTGCTTTAGCGGCCCTAGGTTTTTTAGCAGCTTTAGCTTTCTTAGCTTTCTTGGCCTTCTTTGTATTTTGAGGTGCTNCTACAGCTTTTGCTACTGTGGCATCAAATGCTTTAATTTCTTTTTCAGCCTTTTCCACTTTGACTGGTTCTTTCTCATTTGCTTGGATATTTCCTGCTTTTTCTAATAATCCCATAAATATCATTCCCCGTATAGTTCACCCATCTTTTCAAAGATTGAAAATTCGGGAGATGCGATAAATTCGTTAACCTTATCATCTGGTAAATTACCAAGTACATCATTTATCATGTTAAAGAAAAGAGATTTTTCCTCATCAGTCACGACAGATGGATCGGCACCTACCTTCTCGAATAGTGAGAATGACTCAGATGCTATGAAATCATTCACGAATGCATCATCCATATTGCCAAGTAAATTATTTACAACTTCAAAAAATGCTACGAAATCATCGGAATCTCCTGTAGATATTTCTTCTTCCGATTCCAAATATTCTTCACTAGGTGCTTGAATTAATTCAACAGTGGGCTTAATTGCTCTCATTTCTTGCTGTTGCTTCTTTCTCAAAACAATAATTTCTCTATCTAATTCGGAACCAAAACGATTGGAGAAACGATCTAAAAGAGTTCCTACTTCTCCTGTTGCAATGCGATCTATATGACCATACATACTCTCTCTATTACCAACTGAAAGATTAGGATCGGATGCTTTTCTTCTTTCCCAATGTGAATTAAAATCATTAGATTGGGGACTATCGTTATTATCGAAAGTTGGTTCTTCTGAAATAACTTCATCTTCGGTAATATTTTCTTCTATTTCTACTTCTAAAGAAGGCGGAGGTGGAGGAGGCGGTAGTGGGAAAGAGATGCCTGGAGGGAGAGGTGGTAAAGGCATTCCTTGAGGATTATCTTGAGTGTCTCCGTCCTCGCCCATACTGCTCACTAGTAGCGTTCCGTACCCAATCACTCTTCAACATATTGTGATTCAGTGTTCAAAATATGTCTAATTAACAATCGAACCCCAGCCTTTCAAAACCAAGAATGTCGCTAGAGATTCAGTTACTTCGAGTCTATCTCCCGAATTACCTTCTACCCTTATCCCTGCGAGTTCAGCTGTTACATCGTCTTTATTGAGCAATATGTTGAATTTTTTATCGGAAGAGAATACTATTGATTCTTCCAACGGGTTAAATGAGTTAGATGATTCTGGATTAAGACGTTCTAAAGGCATTTCAGTTACTCTCAAACCGCATTTCCCATGCAAACTACCAATCCATCTGATAACTCTTTTTACATCTACTGTTACTGCCTCATCAGTTTCACCTGCCGAACCAAGAACTACTGAACTATCTCCTTTTACCATATTCCAAAATATAGCTGTATTTTTTTCTCCAAACACACGTAATTTATTATCTCTATTCAGACGTCCTAAACGTTCATCGTCAGCTAACTCTGCGATTTCTTTGATTTTATTACGTGACACTTTTTTACCAGATGTAGTTGGTGACTTAGCACTCTTCTCTAGGACCAACTCAAGTTCATCAAGATATAACTTATGATCAGGGCCTTTTTCGTCTATAACTCTTAACTTATGAGTAACAGAACTCATACCATGTTTTATCCTATCTTGCCAACCCGAATTTGGGCCAGATAATGTTGTTTGGACGCTAATTCCTTCACCTCTTATATGATTCACTAATTGCCTTCGTGCATTCGAATCGATATGTAATAGTGAGGGATCACGTACGTGTATGTGGAATCCACGATGACCTGAGAAAGAGGTTTGAACATATTTTTCCTTGAAACCAAACTCTGGTTCTAAGAACTCTGACCAAAGTGTCCAAGCTTGTTCTTGAATTTTAGAGATCATTGTAGGGAAGTCATTATCCGAAACACCGGGTAAATGGTCTCCATCTAAATCGAAGATTAAATCAGCACCTAACCAGTCTTTATCAATCATTTTTCTTTCATTGGGTAATCGATAATAAGCAGTACTATGGAAACAAGAGTGAGGTGCCCTCTGTTTAAGGTAATCTGATAGACCTTTTTTATCTATAAAACCTCTATGCCTATCTGGAGGTTTTGACCCCCAGGGAATAAACATCCATTCACGGCTTCTCAATCTCGGAGGGACCCATAAACTATTGTGGTCTAGAGATTTATAATAGTCGCTGAAACGCAAAGCGAAACGGCTCCAGCCCTCTACCATAGAGCAGTTAGTAAGTAGGTAGCAAATTAAGTTGAGGTTCGCTCATTCAAGATTTAAATCTGAAACATACTTACCATCGGATGCTGAATCAGCGCCTGTAGCTTCTACATATGCCTCCCAGCATACAAATTTATCATCTAACACAACAGCCTCTGCAAAAGTCATTGCTTTACCGGTTATTGCACATACTGGACCTAACTGTCCGGTGGCTGTAGATAGTTTTGATGCGTCAGGCATGATTTGACCGTAAAGAAGGCCACTATTCATCCTTACCATTCAACATACAGAGATACACACAGTTTAGTATTAGATTTCTACCGCTAAATCATGTCAACAGCCCCCACGACGTTTCAAGTCGGCCATTCACCAGACCCAGATGATGCATTCATGTTCCATGCAATGACTACTGGAGTCATCGATACTGAAGGTAGAGACTACCAACATGTTCTATTAGATATTGAGACTTTGAACAAACATGCTATGGAAGGAACATACGAAATCTCGGCAGTTAGCATACATTCATTCCCATTAATTGCTGAAAAATATCATCTTATGAATTGTGGAGCATCCATGGGCGAAGGATATGGACCTATGGTTATATCCAATAAAGAAATGAGTGAAGAGGAGGCAAAAACAAAAACAATCGCCATCCCNGGTTTGGGNACTAGTGCTTACTTATCTCTACTCCTAGCATGGGGAGATGTGAAGGTTGAAGTGGTACCATTTGATGAAATATTACCGAAGGTCGCTAGTGGAGAATATGATGCTGGTCTAATTATACATGAAGGGCAACTAACATGGGAGTCAGAAGGTGTGAAATTAGTTCTAGATTTAGGTATATGGTGGAATGAAAAAACAGGATTACCTCTCCCACTCGGTGGAAATGTGGTAAGAAAAGATCTCGGAATAGAGTTATGCGAATCATTGACAGAAGATGTCAAAAATAGCATAGTACATTCATTAGANAATCCNGATAGTGCNCTAGAATTNGCTAAAAAATGGGGTAGAGGAATCGATGATGAAACTAACAAAGAGTTTGTAGGAATGTATGTTAACGAACGCACAATTGATTACGGAAATGATGGAAGAGATGCAATCAGATTGTTCCTCAAAGAAGGCCAAAGAATAGGGATGGTTGATAGCGAATTAGATGTNGACGGAATACAATTCATAGGATCAGGTGAATGAATGGAAAGCCGGGAAAAACCAGAAATAAGTCCGTTTGATTCAGTTGATCCAGCACCACCGAGTCAAGAATCAAATATCACTAATTTAAGCAACACATTATCTGATGAAAATGAGAAAATGTTCCAAAGAATGAGGGCCTTATTTGCTTTGAGAAATATAGGTGGGCATGAATCAGTAGATGCTTTGACCNATGCATTTAANTCAGAATCTGCATTACTCAAACACGANATTGCNTATGTTTTAGGACAAATGCAAGACCCACATGCAGTCCCATCATTGATTGATAGACTATCTGATACAACTGAAGACGTTATGGTCCGTCATGAAGCTGCAGAGGCATTAGGAGCGATTGGAGATATGATAGCAATTGATACATTAAGAAAATACCAAGATGATTCTGAAGTAGTAGTAGCNGAATCTTGTGAAGTGGCAATCGATTTACTGAATTATGTCTCAAGTAAAGAATTAAATTATTCTTAAGATGAAAGCCATTCAATCTCTTTATTCATTCCACAAACTTCTTTCAAAAAATGTTCAAGTCCNTCTTTAGATTCNTCATCTAATTTATTTTGTACTTCGACCAAAAAATATTCTGAAATTCGAGATATTGAGAATCCTAACTTAGAAGAAGTTCGAGATATTACTTCATCCCTCCATGATTCGTCATGAAGAAATTGATTATACTGATTGACCATATCATTCCTCGCTCTATTCAACTTACTCAAATTAGAATCTTTACGAGCGGCGAATACACCAAAAACCATAGGGAAACCAGTTATTTGAGTCCATTCGGCCCCTAAATCAAGTTTAACTAATTCAGGATTTTCTTTAGCAGCAATTAAAGCCCTATCGCCAATTAATAAGGCACCATCTGATTTTTCTAACATTGCAACAAGATCTGGGCCNGTTTCATGGAATTTTGGGTCCAAATTATTTCGACGTAAAACCCATTGGAGCAGAGCGCGAGATGTTGATGAATCGGAGGGCAATGCTATATCTCTCATCTGATCAATAGGTCGTGCCCCAAATAGAAGGACCGATCCAACATCACCTTTACTTACAATTCCTAAATCNGGCAATANAAGTAACTTTTCTGAATGTTTGGCGTAATCAGCAGCAGGTATTGGGGCAGTTAGACAATCTCTTCGAAGAAGATGGCCAGTTAGCCACGCAGGAGGTGCTGGGAGAATCTTCCAATTATCTTGTAATCCATCAAATATAGGATCACAATTTGCGAAGGCGACACGACCGAGTACAGATTCCCAAGACATTCTATCACTACGCTGATTGGGCCACTGGAAGACTTTGCCCTCCACCGTCTGGTTTTCTCTTATATTGAGTAAAATCGGTATATGTTGTATTTCTCTTTACAGGCACTGAATTAATATCTTCTATTAATCTGGCTAATTCGTCACTATCTGAATCTAATCTGGCAGAGCTACCGGCTTCATGCATTATTTCTTCATGATTTACTGTTCCATCAATATCATCAGCACCAGAATTTAGTGCAATTGAGGCAACATGACTGCCAATATTCATACGATATGCTTTGATATGAGGGATATTATCTAACATTATCCTTGAAATGGCTATGACTCGGATTATTTCATTCATAGAAGCAAGTTGAGCCTCTGGAAGACGAGTTTTATCAGGCAAGAATGGATATGGAACAAAACATTGGAAACCATTACTCAAATCTTGCTGCTGTCGAAGCCTTGAGAGATGAACTGCTCTTTCTGTAACAGTTTCAACTGTGCCGAATAACATAGTACAATTTGTTTTAATCCCTAAACCATGTGCTATTTCATGAATTTTGAGATACTCGTCAGAGGATTCTTTACCCCGGCAAATTCTATCACGTACACTATCAACTAATATTTCTGCACCACCCCCAGGTAATGAATCAAGACCTGCTAATTTTAATCGAGAAAGAGTTTCCTTAACCGATATACCACTACGAGTTGCAATATGTTTGACCTCAACAGCAGTCAATGATTTAATGTGTATATTCGGATATGTTTTTTTTGCAGCTCTGTATAATTCTTCATAGTAATTCACAGTCCAATCAGGATGAAGCCCTCCTACAGAGTGTACCTCATCAATGACCTGACTGAATGGCTCTATTCGATGCAAATATTCATCTACAGATAATGCATAAGCATCGTTGTGACGAGGNCCTTTTCTAAAAGCACAAAAGCGACAAGCGAGAACACAAATATTCGTTGTATTCACATGTAAATTATCATTGAAGTAAACATAATTACCAAATCTTGATTTTTTAATTAGATCAGCTAAAGCAGAAATACCCGAAATATTAGAAGATTCAAAAAGTTTGACACCCTGTTGAACATCAACATAACCCCCACTAGTTATTGATTCTAAACACTCTACCAAAAGAGGGTCATTTTCTACAGAAAGCGGCAAAGAAAGAGTTTTTAGCGTGTTTCTCCATTCAGAGTTGCCAGATAGTGGTACATCAATCATGATAACTCCGAACACTGGGTAATGCTTGTCAAATATCAACCAATGTATTTGTCAATAGGAGTTACATCACTGCAAACCATCAATAGCCAATTTCAACGACAGGTGTTCAAATGGGGTGCTATTATTAGCCAAAGTGAGACTCAATTAATGGAAATAGCAAGGAAATGTCGTATCGACATTGTAGAAATGGTGCATAAAGCAGGAGCGGGACACCCAGGAGGTTCTCTTTCAGCAATAGATTTCATAGTTGGATTATATGGAACGGAGTTTCGTTTTAATGTTGAAAATCCAGACTGGGAAGATAGAGATCGGTTCATCATGAGCAAGGGTCATGCAAGTCCAGCAGTATATTCGATGTTACATCAACTAGGAGTGATATCGAAAGGCGATATTGATAGCTTCAGGACTTTGGGGTCTACGTGCCAAGGACATGTGGACATGAAATGGACAGATGGAGTTGATTTTTCTGCTGGAAGTTTAGGAATGGGGCTTTCATTCGGTTTAGGCTGTGCATTGGCAGCTAGAATGGATTCAAGTGAAAGAAACATTTGGGTAATGATCGGAGATGGAGAAACTCAAGAAGGGCAAATTTGGGAAGCTGCAATGGCTGCAGACTTCCATAAAGTAGGTAACCTAAATGTCGTAATTGATCGTAATAGAATACAGAACGATGATTTTATGGAAGTTCAAATGGAAATTGGCGACATTGGAGAAAAGTTTAGATCGTTTGGTTGGAAGGTATTAGAAATAGATGGGCATAATATGACCGAAATTATAGATTCAATTAATGAAGCGAGTAATAATCAGAGTGAACCTTATGCAATAGTAGCCCATACTATCAAAGGAAAGGGGGTGTCATTTATGGAAAATAATCCCTCATTTCATGGCAAAGCACCTAGTGATGATGAACTAATTATTGCNTTGGAGGAATTATCATGAGTGCTCCATCATCAGGCGGTGCATCGAGAGATGGTTATGGTTCTGCATTACTGAAATTAGCATCTGACCCGAGAGTTGTTGTACTTGAGGCAGATTTGGGTAAATCAACTAAATCCTGCCTATTTAGAGCTGAAAACCCTGAAAGAACCGTTTCTATGGGAATTGCCGAACAAAATATGATGCTAGTATCTGCGGGAATGGCATCATCCGGAAAAATACCATTCGCAAGTACGTTTGCAATATTCACAGAAAGAGCTTTTGAACAGGTGAGAAATGGAATTGCCAGACCAGGATTAGTAGTCCACATCTGTGGTAGTCACGGAGGAATACATACAGGTACTGACGGTAGTAGTGCACAGTCGATTGAAGACTTAGCAATATACCGGACAATACCGAATATGACTGTGATGCATCCTTGTGATGATTTATCTGCTGAAGAATTGACTATACAATTACTTAATCACGACAAGCCATCATATACGCGTACTGCAAGAAATAAGGTACCTAGAGTTTACAGTGAAGATAATGTATCTAATATTAAAATAGGTAAAGGCAACATAATCGAAGAAGGAAATGATGTCGCAATTATAGCATGTGGAGTAATGGTTAATGAGGCAAAGATTGCGGCTCAGAAATTATCTGAAAATGGAATAAATGCTTGTGTAGTAGATATGCATACAATAAAACCACTTGATGGAGAATTAATACAAGATTTAGCCAAACAATGCGGCTGCATAGTAACCGTGGAAGATCATTCAGTTATAGGAGGTCTTGGAGGAGGAGTGGCAGAATACCTTTCCAGGAATATACCTACTCCGCTAGAAATGGTTGGTGTTGATGATAGATTTGGAGAGAGTGGCGGCACATCTGAATTAATGGCACATTTGAATATTAATTATAATGCTATTATTAATGCATGTCACGCAGTAATAAAGCGTAAATAATTAACCAAAGAAGATACTTTCTTGGGTTTCATTCATGAAGGAGTGAGGTTCGAAAGTGAATTAATGAATGAGGCCGAAAGACTCAGAGACTTACTTGATGGGTCAATGGACCCTTCAGAATTAGAGTCTTACAAAGAATATTACAAATTGGCTGAAAGAATTTATGGGAGTGAAGCATTAGATGAAATCGGGATCATTAGCCCTAAAGAAGTCGAAGAAAAATTAGAACCTTCAGGAAATAGTGAATTTACGCACGATGTAATTTTGCCTATTCCAAAATCTGATCTAAAAGAAGAAATTTCAGATACAAAGGGACGAACTGGAAGGAGAAGGACATTTGTAATGTTAGTAGGAGTAATTGGGTTGATTCTTATTAGCTCAAACATTTTCGTTGGTATCGATTCAGTACTTGGTTTGTGCGAAGATACAGAGAAAATNGGGGATGTGGAACTCGTGGCTACACCAGCAGTTAATGGGAATACATTAACCATATTCTGGAGCGCTAAAAATGTCACAATAGGCGAAGAATATTCAATCACATGGGATATCTCACAGAATGGATCACAGGAATTAGTCAGTAGTGGGGGAATCAATATGATTGCAAATGGAAATTCATTCACACACTCAACTAATGCTACTGTGCAAATAGAACCATATTCGTATTCATCCCAACTATTACTGAATGGGACAATAATAGCTACTGCTGGAGGAAGTTACGAGAGTACAGAAGTAAGCACCATGTCAACTATTCAAACGACAAAACTTTGTGAAGATAATCCAAGATTAAAATTAACTGAGATTGGAAACTACAAAAATATTGATTCTTGGGGACAAGTAGGTGAAGGAGAAATTATTGATGGCATGTTGTTGGTAATTTTCGCATTCATCTCTTTATTCGGAATGACAAAAAAGAAGAAATAATTAGTACATTCGAGCAAGATGTTGCTTTCGAGTAGTTAACTTTCCAGTAATAGCACAGGGAATTGATTCAGGATAAGGTTCCACGCAATCACCGAGTAATGCTAGCCCTGTTATTTTCTCTAAAACCTCAGCATCAGCATCGTTCCCATCGAATGCTAACTCGTAAACTATACCATCCACAATTGGAGAATTTAATTCCCAACCCGAATCCTTAGAGGAAATCCCAGGGAATTTTTGCACCAATTCTGAATTATTATTTAATGAGCGATTCAGTAATGTTTCAGAAATATCATCTAAGTACTGATTTATTGTTTGCGATAGATTTTCTAAACCAACTTCTATTTTACCACCTGTTCTTAGAGATAAAACACACTTATTCGCATCTAAATCACGAGGACCAAGTTCTAATCTTATTGGAGCGCCTCTAATTTCCCAATGGTAATGTTTACCTCCGGGCCTGATATCTCTATCATCAACGTGAACTCTGAATCCAGAACCTCTAAGTTCCTTCGCTAGATCATTAATCTTAGGTATTACTTGCTCATTCACGTGGGCTGCAACAGGCATCAAGATTATTTGGTATGGAGATACAGATGGTGGTAATATCAGTCCTGAATCATCACCATGCATACCTACAACTGCACCGAGTAATCTTTCAGACATACCAAATGTAGTTTGGTGACAATTCTGCGTATTACCTTCTGCATCTTCATAATTTAGATCAAATGCTTGAGCCCATTGGTCACGGTAATGATGATAAGTTGCGATTTGAAGTGTGCGCCCATTAGGCATTACGGCATCTACTGCGGTAGTGTACCATGCACCAGGGAACGTATCCCAAACAGGTCTTTTTGATACGATAACTGGCATGCATAAAGATTTCATTAGTCTTTGAACAATTTCTGCATCTTGTTCTATTTGTCTTGTAGCGCCCAGCTCATCTTTGTGTACAGTATGAGCTTCAAAGAAATGAATTTCTCTCACACGAATAAATGATCGGGTTTGCTTAGTTTCATATCGAAATGTATTAACAATTTGGAATGTTTTTAGTGGAAGGTCAGCATGACTCCTCACCCAAAGAGAAAACATAGTGTACATAGGAGTTTCAGACGTAGGTCGTAAAAACATAGGGATATCTAGTTCGTTTTCTCCGCCCTTTGTTACCCAATAAACTTCTTTCTTGAACCCTGAGTCTTCTTCATCCATTCTAAGTTCAGATGGATCTACTCCCAACTCCCTTGCTGCTTTGAGGCGTGAAACTAGTTGATTCTCTTTTTCGAGAAGATCTTCAGGAACTAAGAGTGGGAAATTATATTCTTGATGTCCCGATTCTTCCATTTCTTTACGAGTTAAACTATCAATTAAGCGCATTGTAGACCAGCCATAAGGTTTCCAAACATCCATTCCTTTGATTGGATATCTCTTATCGACTAAGTCTGAAATTTCTACAATTGCGGGGTACCAGGCATTAAAATCCGACTTAGGAGGTATTCCTCTCTTGGCCTTACCATGCTTCCCCATATTTGCTTGCAACCTTAGATTATGCTTGAATGTGCCGCAGATAGAATCTATCAAGAAATGAATTTTTCTAGTTCATCACACAAATCCATCTGGCTGTTTAATAGTTTAAAACTTCCATCTGGGATTACAAATCTCGCTCTAGGATACTGATTATCACCAATTTGTTCTAATAAATTAGCCACTACTGCATCAACTCCATATTTAGAAATTTGATCTAAAGATTTCTTAATTAAAATTTCTTCTGACACACTAGTTTCTAACTTAAAGCCAATTCGAACACATTCACCAACATAATCAGAAAGTTCGGAAATATGTTTCAAAGTAGGTTTTAATTCAATATTCCAACTATCTTGACCACTTGCTCGTTTCCCTGATTCTGCAGGCATAGAGTAGTCTAGAACTGCTGCTGCATGAATCCAAACATCAGGATTGGAATCATCTTTTGCTATTTTAATAGATTCTGACAACATATCTTCTGGAGAACCAGCTCTTATGATATTGGGAAGTTCAAATGAGGAAGCAGCAGATGTTTTACCAACAATACAATGAACATCGTGCCCCATCATGAATAAATGCTCAGCTATTGCCCAACCTGTCTTCCCAGAAGAGGCATTTTGGATCGCTCGAACCGAATCTATTGGAGCACGAGTCGCCCCTAGAGTAATTGCAATTTTCTTCCGGTTGGGAAGACTGGAATTAGTAATATTTGCTAATTTAGCTACAATTNCAGTTGGAGAAGGTTGCTTTCTCCGACCTTCTTTTTCAGAATCAATAATACAATAGCTCCCTTCCTGAATGAGTTTTTCGAGAAGTTCCGTTGTTACTGGATCATCGAATAAATCTTGATGCATCGATGGCACAAATACAATTGGAGTACGGTTTCCTCTTGCAGCAGAAAGTGCCATCATTAGGGGAGAGTCCATAATCCCATGAATATGCTTCGAAATTGTATTTCTTGTCGCTGGAGCCACAAGAACTGTATCATAATTTTCTAACTGTTGCATCTTAGGATTCCAATCAGTAAGTATATCTTGACCTGACGCCCAAGATAAGGCCAATGGTGAAATAATTTTTTCGGCTTCCCTAGACATCATGATTGTTAATTGCGCCTGGTGACGCCTTAATTCTCTGGAGAGACGTACAGATTCAACTGCAGCTATGCCACCTGAAACTAAGAAAAGCACCTTTTTACCCTTCATACTGGAGCCACGAACGACTACTCCTGTGTCTTTTACCACACACCTCGCAGAGGGGGAGCATTCATGAGTTCGTCGCAACAGTAGATAGACATAGGAGGGCTTTGGATGTCGAATATGGTGATGGAAAATTTGCATAAACACCTGTATAGATTCATGATCGTTGATTTGTTATTAGGTATTTTCATAGTTTCACCCATTCTGATATTACTTCCAAACTATATATCATTAACTTTAGTAATACCTATATTTGGAGTGGTTACATTCAAAAATAGAAGAAAATATGGTGACTTATGGGGTATGTTCTTGCTACTAATTTTATCATTGATATTCGTATTAGTTGGGTTACAAGATTTAGCAAGAGGCGATAACTCAGATACAATCCAAGGAATTTTATTATTACTCCTCTCAATTTCTACACTTCGCAGAATTAAGACAATACGAAATCCAACATACAAAAACTGGTATAATNATATGAAAGAAAATATTGGTGATCTAAATAGTCAACTGGAAGAAGATGAAGTTTTTGCAACATGTCCATCATGTTCAACACTATTAGCAGTAATTCCAAGCAAACTATCGTTAGCAGACAAATGTCCAAACTGTAATGGNGATTTGGTTAATTAAAATATTGAAAGAATTAAACTTTCTCCAAGGCAATGGCTATTCCCATACCGCCCCCAATACACATGGTTGCTACTGCNCGCTTTGAATCAGTTGATTTGAGCAAACTAGCCGCTTTACCAGTGATTCTAGCACCAGATGCACCTAATGGATGTCCTATAGCCAATGCACCACCATGTAAGTTTACCTTCTTGGAATCAATACCTAGGTCCTCTATAACCGCTAAGCTTTGACTTGAGAACGCTTCATTTAGTTCAAATAAATCAACATCTTCGATATCCCAATTTGCTCTTTCTAGAACTTTTCGAGTAGCCTCTATTGGGCCGATACCCATAACATCTGGCGAACAACCAGTTACTGAACCTGCAACAATTCTGGCGATAGGTGTGAGATTATTACTAGCAGCGAATTCTTCACTACAAACTATCATGAATACAGCCCCATCAGTTAGAGGGGAGGAAGTTGCTGCAGTAACTATACCCTCATCTCCAAACGCAGGGTTCAGTCGAGNCATTGATTCCAGAGTAGTATTGCCACGGATACATCCATCTTGGCTAATNTCGCCATCATCTGTTTGAATACTTACAATTTCATCTGAAAATAAACCATTAGACTGAGCAATTGCTGCTTTTTGATGTGATGAAAGTGCAAACTCTTCATGTTCAATACGTGTTTGTTGCCATTCTCTAGCAACATTCTCTGCGGTAATCCCCATACCCATGTAAGCATCAGGAAATTTAACTTCTAATTCAGGAGATGGACTCCAGTTGAAACCACGTCTTTGGACGCGGCTCATAGACTCAACACCACCTACTAAGATACATTCNCCCCAACCAACTTCTATGTGTGCTGCAGCAGAAAGAATTGCCTGCATAGATGAACCACAAAGTCTGTTTATTGTGGTCCCAGGGACAGTGTTTGGCAAGTCGCCAAGAAATGTCAACAATCTCCCCATATTGTAACCTTGCTCCCCTTCAGGATATGCACAACCTAGAATTAAGTCATCTATCATTGAACCTGAAATATCATTTCTTTTCATTAACTCCCTAATCACTTGACCTGCTAACTCATCGGGCCTAATATTTGCTAATTTACCCTTATGAGCTCTATGAAATGGAGACCTAAGCCAATCAACAATTACTGCTTTCATGTGTGAGGGGACACGCCATAGAACATAATAATTGGCAAAGTAATTGATTATGAATTTAGACTATATCAACCGTGAGGTTCTTGAACCAAATTAAACTCGAAGTATCTGATAATATGATTAGAGAGTGCACAAGACACGGATATTACTCCGATGACAACCTATGTCCAGCATGTAATGAAGAAGGGAAATTTATACTAAGATCTAGAGAAAGAGATAGTCTTGCTCGTAGACTTGCATTGATTTTGAGACATGCTCCAGAGAAATTTGATCTAGAGATGGATATTAACGGATGGGTAGATGTTAAGGATATAATTAGCAGATTCAAGAAACAAGATGAGAGAAGATACCATTGGCTAAGACCTCATCACTTTAGGGCTGTTTCAGAAACTGATGGGAAAGGAAGATATGAAGTCAGAGGTAACATGATTAGAGCAACATATGGCCATACACTTGAGATCGAACTAGACTTACCAACGGAAAATATACCTACGTCATTGTTCTATCCATGTAACCCTGATGAAGCTGAGAACTTACTTGAAGTTGGAATTACACCTAGCGGAAGAGCGCATGTTCACTTATCATCAAGCATCAGATCTGCAGCAGAAGCAGGGAAAGTCCACTATAATTTACCAACCATATTAGAGATTGATACTGCAAGAATGGTTGCAGATGGAGAAACTATCTGGCATGCTGGANTAACGGTTTACCTTGTTGAATCAGTTGATTCAGGATATCTAACTAAGATTGAAAATGATCACCCTGAATACGAAGTTGCAAGGGCGAGATGGGTAGTAGAAGAAGAAGAA
>JGI26262J51727_1000617_pt1 | contig 18393 bp, 13 predicted proteins | sample SaaInlV_150m_DNA_3_FD_51727 | JGI IMG/M metagenome (IMG submission 51727)
GGAACCATTAAAAAAGCAATGTAAACCAGAATACTGTGTCCGCTAATAATTTCATAATATATATCTCCAAAGATTGGAATATTACGAAACTCCTCAGCATAAGGCAGTTCTATTGACATAAAACGGGCTTCCTTGGAAAGTTGGGGTGTTTTACCTCCCATCCCAAACCAGGCGTTGGCCAGCACTACTGTCAAGCCCATCGCAAAAATATTGATCGCAACACAAGAAACTACTTGGTTACCGCGTTTGGAGATACTGGCGTAACCATGTATCATGGAAAAAATAATGCCGATGCCGATTGCACCTAATAGTCCCCACCATGCCGATTGTGTCCAATACGCTACAGTTGCTGCTACAAAGGCTCCACCGAGCATTTTTCCTTCCAGCCCAAAGTCAATCACTCCGGAACGTTCCGCAAATATTCCACCCATTGCGGCGAACACGAAAGGTACAGAAATCCGCAGAGTTGCATCCAAAATTAATAAAAAGTCATTCCACATACGAAGGTTAACGGTTATCGTTTGTATTTCATAATTATTTTTACAGCTAAAATCACGGATTCCCCGCGCTTAAAATTTTAGGTCGCTAAACGTTTTACAAATTGCTCAATTTGCGGCCGGAAAAGATTTTCCAATGCTCCGGCAAAAAGGATCACTAAACCCTGAATGAGAACTACCATGTGACGATCAATGGCCTGTACTTCAAAAGAAAGTTCTGCACCGCCCTGATAAAGAATACCAAACAGCAGTGCCGCCAATAAAATACCTAAAGGATGATTACGTCCAATCAGCGAAACTGCAATACCGGTAAAGCCAATGCCTGCCTGAAAATTAAGCATTAGTCGATGACTGGAACCCATGATTTCGTTTATGCCTACAAAACCCGCCAATCCACCACCAATGACCATGGCAATGATAATGTTCTTTGAAACACTGATTCCGGCATAAACAGAGGCTGTTTCATTTGTACCTACAGTCCGCAGTTCGTATCCCCAACGAGTGTACCAAATAAAGCGCCAAACTAAAAACAGACAAATTAGCGCAAAGAAGAAAGTTCCATTGAGCGGAGTTTGAGTAATTTCGATTCCAAACCATTCAAATATTTCGTGCATTTGCGGCACCCAAACTCCCTCGCTGAATTCACGTGATTCAGGTGACATTTCCTGAGGTGGTTTGAGCACATGCGACAAGAGATTTACCATGACCACCGATGCAATGAAATTGAACATGATGGTGGTTACCACTTCATGGCTTCCCCGTTTTGCTTTCAAATATCCTGGAATTGCACCCCAAAGTCCACCTAAAACAATGGATGCCAAAATAGCCAGTGGAAAAACCAGCCAAAGCGGCCAGCTTTCCAGCCACAAACAAACCAAACCAACACCCAGTCCGCCAATGTATGCTTGTCCTTCTGCACCAATATTAAACAATCCGCAATGGAATCCGACTGCAAAGGCCAATCCAGTGAAAATAAAATTGGTGGTGTAATACAGTGTGTAACCTAAACCTTCGTCATATCCGAAAGCACCATAGAGCATGGTTTTTAAAGCAAACCACGGATCTTCTCCCAGTACCCAAATTACAATTCCTGAAACCAAAAAAGCGAGTAAAAGATTGATGATTGTGACCAGTGTGACAACCAGGGTATTTGCTTGAGTTTCGTTCATGTGCTTCCTTGCTAATTCCTGCCATCAATAGTCCAATATCACGTTCGTTTGCAGAACTGGCTTGTACTTCTCCCATTATTTGTCCAGCAAACATCACCAAAATTCGATCACTTAGAGAAAGAATTTCATCAAGTTCCACCGAAACCAGTAAAACAGCTTTTCCTGCATCACGCATAGCAATAATTTGTCGATGAATAAATTCGATTGCTCCGATGTCAACACCACGTGTTGGTTGACCTATTACCAACAATTCCGGATCACGTTCTAGTTCACGTGCAACCACTAATTTTTGCTGATTACCGCCGGAAAAGAGAGACGCTCTCAAATTAAGATTGTTCGGTCTGACATCGTAATGTTCCATACCGTGCTGACAAGTTGAGAGGATAGCGTCTCTGTCCATTTCGAATAAACCGTTGTACGCAGGATCGTTGTGGTAACCCAAGATGCTGTTTTCTTGCGCTGAAAAGGAAGTAACCAAGCCCATACGCTGGCGGTCTTCTGGAACATGAGCCATACCAAAACGCCGCATGTCCGCCGCATCTGCTCTCATATCAGGTCTGATAGTCTCAGAGTTAATTTTTAGTTGTCCTTTTTGCAAAGGCTGAATTCCTGTGATGGCAGCCAACAGTTCAGATTGACCATTTCCGGAAACTCCAGCGATGCCGACAATTTCTCCTGAACGCACGTTGAAGCTGACGTCTTTGACTCTGTGTACTCCTGAATCATCAGTGAAATCAAGATGCTCTACTGTTAAAACAGGCTTCCCGGGCTTGGCTGGTGCTTTGTCAACTTGCAGCAGAACTTTACGTCCAACCATCAATTCCGCTAATTCTTCCTGATTAGTTTCTGCAGTTTTCAGGTGAGCTACCATCTCGCCTTGACGCATCACTGACACATTGTCGGTGATAGCCATAATTTCACGTAACTTGTGTGTGATCAAAATGACCGTCTTTCCCTGCTCCCGGAGCTCCGAGAGAACACGAAATAAATGGTCTGCTTCTTGAGGTGTAAGCACACCGGTAGGCTCATCTAGAATGAGTATATCTGCGCCACGATAAAGTGCTTTGAGAATTTCTACGCGCTGTTGCAGTCCGACCGGTAATGTGTTAATTACTGAATCAATTCCGACTTCAAGATGATATTCTTTTTCCAGACGTTGCAGTTCAAGTGCAGAAGCTTCCAGCGATTTTTTAAGAGAATATCCTGTTTCAGTTCCCAGCACAACATTTTCCAAAACCGTGAAAGTGTCAACCAGCATGAAGTGCTGATGTACCATGCCGATTCCCGCATCAATCGCATCATGAGCATTTTGAATCTGCATGGACTTATCCTGCACAGAAATAGTACCTGAATCTGCCTGATAGAAACCGTAGAGAATACTCATCAATGTCGATTTACCGGCACCATTTTCACCAATTATTCCGTGAATAGTTCCAGACTCAACTTTGAGAGAAACGTCTTTATTAGCGCAGACATTACCAAAATTCTTATTTATCCCAGTTAGTTCAATTGCTAGTGCGGACATCTTACCAGTACTTAGGTTTTAAATATTTTATGTGAGAAATCATGTAGTTAAATTAAAAAAACAAATACAATTTTAAAAGCGTGAGAAGCGTTCCAAAATTAAAGCAAAAAAAGCATCTGCGTTAATTTGATTGATATATGTCGCGTTCGGTGTACGATCGCTAACGTTCCACCAATCTACGACTGTCATGCCCATTGTGAGCTCGGAATGTATTTCTACCTCTACATTGACTTTCCGACCCTCAAAAAGTTCAGGCTGAAGCAAATAAGCAATCACGGTGGGATCATGCAGAGGGCCTCCGCTGGAACCGTACTTATCCACATCGAAACGCTCATAAAAACTCAGCATTCCATAAGTAGCATCACCTACAGGAGTTCCAAGTCCTTTTAAAGCATCGAGCCATTTGCGTTGCATTAGCGCTTTATGGGTAACATCCAGAGGTAAGACAACCAGTGGACGACCACATTTAAAAACAGTGCTGGCTGCATGTGGATCGACGTATATATTAAACTCCGAGGTAGGAGTAATGTTTCCACCCTCAAAATATCCTCCGCCCATCAATACAATTTGTTTAATTTTAGGCAGAATTTCCGGTGCTTTTACTATGGCCATAGCCACATTAGTCAAAGGAGCGAGGCAACAAATTGTGACAGAGTTATCTTCTGCCGCGCNTAAAGTTTCAATCGTCCAGTCCACCCCATGTTGTTTTTGCAGGGAGATTGTAGGTTCCGCAAGATCGGCGCCGTCAAGTCCAGTTTTACCATGTACATGTTCTGCTGTAACCAGCGGACGTACAAGTGGTCCAGAACATCCCGCAAAAACTTTTGTTTCCGGTTTGTTCGCCAGTTCACAGAGCTTTAATGCATTACGTGAAGTTAATGCTAAAGGAACGTTTCCGGCAACAGTGACAATACCCAAAAGCTCGAGTTCTTCTGGAGAAGCAAGTGCCAGTAGAATAGCAATTGCATCGTCTTGACCGGGATCGGTATCAATGATAATTTTATGAGAGGGCATGAAAAATGTTTATAGAGCAGGAAGGCTTAGGGAAAAGNGTGCATGATTAANANAAGCTGGGTGATGAAATATCACCACCCAACCACTAAAAATATTATTTAAACACCCATTATGATTAGGACTACTGTACAGGACACTTGTTGTCTGACATGTAGTCATGCACTNGGATTTTACCAGAGAGGATGCCTTTGCGGACTTGCTCCATTTTGGTTTTCATCGCACCGGTGATTAAATTTGCATTGTTCTCATCAAGAGCCCAACCCACACCATCTTCCGCGAGTCCAAGTGTTTTTACACCAGCTTTCCATGTTCCATCTTGGGCCGATTTAAATACTTCGTATGCCGCAACATCAACACGCTTGAGCATTGAAGTCAAAACGGATCCAGGATGCATAGGGTTTTGGTTACTGTCAACACCAATGGAAAATTTACCATTATCAGCAGCAGATTGCAAAACACCAAGTCCAGTACTACCGGCAGCAGCATAAACGACATCTGCTCCACTGTCAAACATAGTCTTCGCCAGTTCAGCACCACGTGCAGGATCACTCCATGCGGCTGGTGTTGTTCCAGTCATCTTTTGAAAAACAGTTGCACCGGAATTGATGTACTTGACACCTTGAACATAACCACAAGCAAATTTGCGGATCAGAGGAATATCCATTCCACCGATAAATCCAACTTTTCCTGTTTCACTTTTCATTGCTGCCAAAACACCAACGAGGAATGATCCTTCTTGTTCCTTGAAAGCAATTCCTTGAATGTTTGGTGCATTCAGCCAATTAACGTCGATGATGCTGAATCTTGTATTTGGGAATTCTTTTGCAACCTTCTCAACTGCGGAAGCTTGTCCAAAACCAACTGCAAGAATTGGATCAGAACCACGTTTGGCGAGTTTACGCAGGAACTGCTCACGTTGAGCTTCTTGTCGAACTTCAAATTCACGGTACTTAATACCGGTTTCTTTACGGAACTTTTCAAGTCCGTTCCAAATGCCTTCGTTGAATGACTTGTCAAATTTACCACCCATGTCAAAAAGGACAGCCGGTTTGAAAGCCATTGCCTGAGAGGCACTCCATAGTACCACGCTTAACAACAGAAGAGTGGAAATCAATCTTTTCATAACATACTCCTTAACAATTTCCGAAACACTGTCCGGAACAGTTTATCAAAAAACCTCCCAGTGTTAGCTGTGAGGAAGCGGGACTATCCCACCAACGTCACTATAAGAAAGTGTACGAAGATTATATATATATTGTATATTTACTGAAGATTCAACAGTAAATTACTTTTAAAAGGAAAAAAGTTAAATAAACTTCTTTCCGCAGAGCAGACTTTATCAATGATTTGAAGCTGATTTTTCCTAAGAATTATTATGCAATCTTAAAGAGTCAGCTAATAAAATGCTCAGCCTACAAATCCATTTCACTCATACCATTTAACCAACGTGCGGCATTGACTGTATTTGCCATCAGCATAGCGATTGTCATGGGTCCTACACCGCCAGGTACTGGAGTGATAAAAGACGCTTTTTCTTCAACTTCTTTGAAAGCCACATCACCAACCATCCGACTGCCGGAAGCTTTGCTGGGATCATCGATACGGTTTATACCAACGTCAATCACAACTGCACCGGGTTTGACCATGTCTGCTTTTACAAATTCAGCAATTCCGATTGCAGCCACCAGGATGTCCGCCTGTGAAGTAACCTCAGCTAAATTTGCGGTTCGGGAGTGACAAACAGTCACAGTCGCATCCCAGCCTTTGCTTGAAAGCAGAGTTGCGATTGGACGACCGACAAGATTACTCCGTCCGAGTACTACCGCGTTTTTTCCGGAAGTTGAGATTCCACTACGCTTGAGCATCTGCAAGACACCGTATGGAGTACATGAAATGAATTTGGGCTGTCCCATAGCAATCAGTCCTGCGTTCAACGGATGCAGACCGTCTACATCTTTGTCAGGTGAAATTGCCAGGATCACCCGAGTTTCATCGAGTTCTTTAGGCAAAGGAAACTGACAGAGGATTCCGTGTACTGCAGGATCATCGTTGAGGTTCTTTATTAAATTTTCCAACTCCTCTTGAGTCGTGGAGGCTGGCAAATCGTGACCGATAGAACGTATACCTATTTCTCCGCAGGTTCTTTTTTTGTTACGCACATAGACTTCGGAAGCAGGATCTTCTCCTACTAGAACTACAGCCAGACACGGTTCTATTCCATTTGATTTTAACTGATCAACTTCTTTGCGCAATTCTTCATTTATACTCGCGCCAATTACTTTTCCAGAAATCAACTCACTCATCTCTTTTCCGTTTGATTAAATTAAATTTGGGTTACAAATATTTCACTCTTCCTGTATGATTATTGCCAATGTAATTTGAAAAAATCTTATGGAAATTTACAAAAATATTGACGCTCTTCACTTGAAATTAGCTGCTAATATTCAAGAATTTGAAGGAGGAGCAGGTTTGCCGACAAGTTATTCTGACAGATTAGCTGAAGAAATCAATCTACTCTTGCACGGTTGTGGATTATTTGATCTTAAATCCTCCTGGCTGATTGCTTTAAAAGGTGCTGAAGCAGGTACTTTTTTGCAGGGTATGGTGACAAGTGATGTGCTGAAACTGGAAATTGGACAAATGCAATCCAGTTTGATTTGTGCTAACAAGGGCAAAATCCTGCATCATCTGGAAATTATTCGGAGTCTTGAAAATGAATGGATTGTCAGCTGTGATCCCGGAGAGGGACGGGCAGTAGGGACGATACTTGACAATTTTCATGTCCGTGAAGAGCTGGAAATGCGTTTACTTAATTCCGGAGAAATGCTGCGTTTAGATTTGATCGGTCCGGCTGCAGAAAAAATTCTTCTAAAATTGGGTTATTCTCCGGAAAAAGCTGATTGGAAATTTGAGGCTGGAGCGGTCATTAGCCTAAAGTCAAATTTGGGAAAGTTGCCGCGTTTGATAAATCTTGTTGATATAAACGTCATTCAAAATTTTATCAAACTTGTACTGAATAACGTAAACGTTGATTTAACAGGACTAGAAGCCTTTGACGAAATACGGATATCAGCGGGAATTCCACGTTTTGGCGTTGATTACAGTTCAGGTAATTTTCCTCAGGAAGCAGGACTTGCTGATCATATTTCTTACAACAAAGGTTGTTACATCGGTCAGGAACCTCACGCCAGGATGTATCATCGTGGGCATCCAAATTGGGTCTTGGTCTGGTTGAAACTTCCGGAAGATTCTGCAGCAAATTCCGGAGATGCTCTTTTTCACAATGCAAAAGAAATAGGAAAAATTACCAGTTTAGCTGGTATTCCGGAAAGAGGAAATTTGCGAGGAATTGCCATGATCCGCCATGAGTTGGCAGAGGGTAAAAATCTGTTCGCGTTAGCAGAGGACTCGCAGCCAATTATTCAACATGAAGCTCTACCTAACACAATTGTCTAAAAACCACAGCATGCTCAAATTCGCCTCCCTGCCTGTCCTTCCGGTCCCTATGGGCTGTTTCACCGGAATTATGCTGGTACTGTCCCTTTGTGTTTTAAGCTATTTTCAGTTTTAATGAATTACTGGATGAAGCGGAAAACTCTATCGTAATAAAAGTAGCGGTTGAGCGAGAGGTTGCTGGAAAGTCCGTAATAATAATCATCTTCAGCAGTACGGTAGGTTTTACGGCGGATGCTCCATTTTCGTCCTGAAGCATCCATTTTCAGTTGAGAAACTCCGAAGTCAAGGTTCGCCCGCAGATCCGATTTGTTGAGGTAAAGAACTGCTGGTGCAAACTCACCACGTTTCGAGGCAGAAATAACCTTGATCGTATCCCCTTCAAAACGTAGTTCATAACTTACCAGACGCGGCGGTTGCCAAGTTGCTAAAGCTTCTCTGTCGCTGATTAAAACAGGACGGTGATCCAAAACATTTTGCGGAGTATTGAGGGAATTGTCAGTTATTTTTCCACTCACTTCAAGGGGTGAAAGTTCCCTGAAATTTACAAACTTTTTGAACTCATTGCGTACATATCCAAGTGACGATTTCCGTTTAATTTTCAGCCCAATTGTGTTGATTGAATATTCCGCCAGTTGTTTTGCTTGTGTGCGGTAGACAACGTCTTCAAGAAAGTATATTCCGGTTTCACTTGAAATGTTTCCGCTTAATATTTTACCGTTTGGAGTGTTGAACCTGACTTGCAGAATCATTTCTTCCGCTAGACGCAAATTTGAGGATAAGCGGTCAAATTCCAATTCAACCTTACCTGTTATCAATAAATGCCACCACTTCCGCATTTCTTCACGGGCTGGACTGAGATCCGGATTTTGAATTAAGGCGGTTTCTAATCTGCGGTAGGCTTTGTGGAATTCCTTTTGCTGCAGATACTGCTGATAAGATTCAAAATTTTCCTGTGCAACATGTACGTTCATGCGTTTCAGTGCTGCAGAAATATCCTCATCATCCGGATTTTCAACTGCAGCAATACGGTACTCTATCGCTGCTTCTGCCCAGCGCTCCTGCTTTTCCAGTTCCAGACCTTGATCATAATTAAATGAACATCCGACTATGAACCATGTAATCAAAAACAGTAAAAATGTTTTGCAACGTGATAAACGGCAACAGCTCATGATTTTGCGTTCATTGGATAATTCGGTGCTTCCTCGGTAATGAAAATATCGTGGGCGTGACTTTCCTGTAAACCTGCGGCAGTAATTTTTACAAAACGTGGTTCCGTACGTAATGCTTCAATGCTGGGGGAACCTGTGTAACCCATGCCTGCACGCAATCCCCCAACAAACTGATAGATTGATTCTGATAGATGTCCTTTGTACGGCACACGTCCCTCAATACCTTCCGGAACAAATTTGACGTCTTCCTCGATATGACCTTGGAAATATCTGTCTTTGCTACCGTCTTTCATTGCGCCTAATGAACCCATGCCGCGGTAAATTTTATAACGCCTGCCTTGATAAAGCACTACCTGTCCGGGAGATTCAGCAGTTCCTGCGAACAGGCTGCCTATCATTACCGTGTGTGCTCCTGCCGCGAGAGCTTTAACGATGTCTCCGGAATATTTTATACCTCCATCTGCAATTAGCGGAATGTCGGTTTTCCGCAAGGCGTGCGCAACTTTGTCAATAGCAGTCATTTGCGGAACTCCGATACCGGCCACAATACGTGTTGTGCAGATTGAACCGGGTCCGATTCCAACTTTAACAGCATTTACTCCGGACTTGACCAACGCCTCCGCTGCTTCTCCGGTAGCAATATTTCCACCGATTATCTGCAGCTCAGGAAAAGTGGAGCGTAGTTTGGTGATACTGTCCAGTACTCCTTGTGAGTGACCATGAGCAGTATCTAGCACCACTACATCAACTCCGGCATCGATTAATGTTTCCGCACGTGCTAATAAATCAGTTGAAGTACTCAATGCTGCTCCTACTCTGAGACGGCCTCGTTCATCTTTATTGGAGTCAGGATACTTTCTGGCTTTTTCAATATCTTTGATAGTTATCAGCCCTACCAGTTCATAATCTGCTGAAACGACAAGCAGTTTTTCAATCCGATGTTTATGGAGTAAACGCTTGGCTTCATCCATTTCAATGCCGGGTGCAACTGTTATCAAGCGCTCACGACCTCCTGTCATTAAAGCAGAGACAGGTTGGTCATAATTAGTTTCAAAACGTAAATCACGATTGGTCAAAATACCGACTAATTCGTTTCCCTGTTTGACAGGAACACCGGAAATACGATATTGTTCCATCAAGTTCAGCGCATTCCGCAGTGGTTCATCAGGTTCAACCGTAATTGGATCTGAGATCATTCCGCTTTCTGAACGCTTGACCATATTAACCTGTGTTGCCTGCTCTTCTGCACTCATGTTTTTATGAATGATGCCGATTCCACCTTCCTGAGCCATACAGATTGCAGTTTTATGTTCTGTTACTGTGTCCATGGCTGCACTTAAAAAAGGGATATTGCAGTCTAGAGTCTGGGTAATTCTGCTTTTAACAGATACTTCGGAGGGCAGTACTTTGGAGTGTCCGGGAAGGAGAAGTACATCGTCAAATGTGTAACTCTCTTCGATACGGTCTTTTAACATTTTTACTATTTCAGTGAGTCAATTCATCAAAAATTATTGACACCTAGAATCGTGCATTTCACGCTTAAAGTCAAGTTGTTTGCCGGAAACAAAAGTAGTGAATTTAGAAAAAACATACTAAAAAAAATGAGAATTATGTCTTTTGACTTGTTCACAAAATTGGATTCAGCTAGTATCTGCGAATCCACGCATGTTGTGGTTTTTTAACCTGTTGACTGGAAAAATTTTATGAACAAAATTAATTTATGGATTTTAGCAACCTTAATCATCATTTTTGGCTTTCAGAACAACGCAAGTGCTGTAAGTTGTAAAGACTTGAATACTAAGGCAAAAATCAATAAATTTATGAACAAATCGAATCAATCAAGTCCACTTTTGCAAAAAAACATTAGTGTTACGTTGATTCTGGATGCTTGCGAGGGCAAGCAGTGCAAGTCTAAAAGTAAACGTGCTGCGCAGAAAGAAACGCTGCGTATTTTAAAACTTGATAACAAGCGGCGTATTTATGCGGAGAAAGGTCCAAATTCACCGAGTTGTGTGATCCAAAGGGGAGGACGGCGATTTGTCTGTTCCAGCTGCGGAGTTGTTTCCAATGAAAACTGTCGAAGTTTCTCCTCAGACGGCAGTTCGGTTTTTCCCGGTACTAATATTGATACTGAGGATTTTACTTTAGCTGCTAGTGCAGAAAATGAGATGAAATGTTCGAAACTTAAAAATCCAAAATTTTTTAAAATTGAAACTCTAATCAAAAACGAGTCTGCAGAAAACGAACAAACATACGACAAAGTTCTGAGTTTTTACGATAAGAAAAAAGGTGTACCGATCATGATGAACTTTTATGCTGATAAAGTTCTACGTAAAGTATATCGTTTCTTTCCAAAATATTATGTAAAAGTTGACGGACAATGGTTCTCAACAGTAATGCGAGTACGTACAACATTAGGAAAAGAGAAAAAATTCATTTTTGAAACACTGACTAATGTCGACAAAAAAAATGAAAAACTAAAACTGTATCTAAATATATCAGACGATCCTGAACTCAAAAATGTACCTCCTGAATCGCTGTTCAGCACAGACTGAATATTCACAAACCGGTTCACCGGAAGTTGCATCACCTACCCACTTGACTGGAAAACAGCTCTTGCCTGTCTTGTTGTTGTCAATTCTGTTCAGCCTTGCCTTTNTCTTCATTGCCTCACCTGCATATTCCCAGGAAACCAGTGAANCTGAATTACAGCAAAGCCTTGAAGAAGATCCTCTCGCAGAAGAAGACGCAGATCTAGGCCTGGAAGAAGATCCGCTTGCAGAAGAAGACGCAGATCTTGGCCTTGAAGAAGATCCGCTTGCACAAGAAGACGCAGATCTTGGTCTGGAAGAAGATCCTCTCGCAGAAGAAGATGCAGATCTAGGCCTGGAAGAAGATCCTCTCGCAGATTCGGACACAGATCTAGGCCTTGAAGAAGATCCTCTCGCAGATTCGGACTCAGATCTTGGCTTGGAAGAAGATCCTCTCGCAGATTCGGACTCTGAGCTGGGACTTGAAGAAGATCCGTTAGCAGGAGATTTAATAAATCAGGAGACGGTTGAAGAACTGTCAGACGAAGAGGAAGAGGAAATTTTCCCGCCTAGAGTTAATTTCAGCCATGAAGTAAAAACAATGGTAGGCGGTAGTGAAACGAAGGGCTTGGCAGTTTTAGATCCTTTGCTAAGTGAAATCAAAGAACTACGTCTTGTTACTACGTACGATCAATCTGTAAAGGTACAAACATCTCCACGGATGTATAATTATTTCCGGCTTTCTATCAGCTTTTCGCAAAACTATGAAATGGAGAAAGAACGCATCTTTGACGGATTTGCCAGCATACGTGAAATTTACTCTAATTACCGGGTTGGTTCACATCAACTACGTTACGGAACGCAGATTTTTGGTCTTGGTAAAGTGGATTTAGATAAAGTTATTGATGTGTTGCATATGAACAATATCATGGGGCTTTATACTTTTGATCCGGATGACTCCAAGGATGCGATTCCTTCAATCAGATATAATTGGTTCCGTGGAGAACACACGGCTACTTTATATCTGTCTCCGATTAGGCAGCAAACATTTGGAATGAGATTCACCGAATTCAGGGAAGAGGTGGAAAGTACTGATGAAGAAGAGGAAGAGGACGTTTCATTTCTAAGGGATTATTATGGTTTGCAATATCAATGGACTGGAGATATTGTTGATGCTAGATTCGGAGTGTTTCACTGGTTTGACTCAAATCCGTATATAAAACTTGAATATCAGCGAATTACAGACAATGGCACGACAACTCTGCAGGGCTCATTTGAGAATATGCTCTCCAGTTACGACGAGCATGAAACTCGCTCAGATTTCTTAACTCTCGAATTAGATGCAATTTGGAGTGATATGGTATGGAAATTGGAATCAGGTTTATTTAAGAAAAGAAACTTGTATTCCTATGAAATTCCGGAAGGAAAACACATTCGGCTTTCAACTGTAAGATCACCTCATTTTGCGTTTGCAACTTCGTTTGAGAGGACATTCAAGTATTTTTATTGGCTGATGATTTATTCACATCGGAAGTCGTATGATGTGCCTGCAGACTCACACATTTTTCTTTATGAAAATGAATCTGCTCTGATTCCCCGCATAAGGGACGTAGTACGCAATCAGGTTTCCGGTGTAGCGGTTTTGAAAACACCAGACAATTCTTTGCGGATAACACTGCTGAACTATCAGACCTGGCCTTTCGTACAGCGTGGTTTTGCTTCCATCTTTACCTGGGAGCGTTTCAAGGAGGATATGGAACTTGAACTAAAATTGTTTCGTTTAGAAACAGAAAGACAAAAAATGTTAGAAAATACAATTAAGACAAATCAGATATTTTTGACATACACCCAAAAATTTACTGCAAACTGAGAACAGCATGTTTGTCCGCTTTTTCACTCAGTTAAATCAATATCCCAAATTGATTCTTTTAGTCATTCTTGCCCTCAGCGCATTCTTTTTTGTGCAGGCCAGGGACGGGCTATTTGATCCAGTCAGTGGGAGCTTACGTATCAACAGCACAGTTGAACCTTTCATTGAACGTGATTCAGGAGCCTACCAGCAATTCCTGGACGCCAGAGAGGCATTCGGCAGTGAAGAAGTGGTCGTGATTGCTCTACACAATACAGAAAAAGAACCTGTAGGTCTCGATTATCTGTTGACACTTTCTCACTTGAAAGCAGATATTGAGACCAATGTTCCAGGGATTTCCAAAGTACTTAGTATGCTGGATATTCCACAAGCTTCAGGAAAATGCGCAGGCAAATCATATTTTCATCAAATGGGAATAGGTTCTGTTTGCCTTTCTGTTTTAGAAAAATATGAACATCAAATTTCCTGCCTGAATAGTTCCTCTGCTGATAAATCAAGCTCCGCTGAGAGTGATGACAATCTGGAAGAAAGTCTCGAAGAAAGTCTCGAAGAAGGTCTTGAGGATGAACTTGAAGATAGTCCAGAACAGAATCTGGAGGAAAGTCTTGAAGATAGTCTCGACGAAAACCTAGAAGAAAGCCTGGACGAAGATATAGCAGATTCCGGAAATTCAGAGACTGAAGTTGATGCTGAGGAAGATACATCACTGGACTGTGCTTTAGAAAAAAAAGACTCAAGTCCACAAAAAATACATGCTGATGCTGAAGCAACAATACGTAAAACTGTCAGCAGTTTAAAAAATCACCCTCTTTTTCAGGGAGATGTTCTCTCCAAGGATGCAAGCACTGCTGCACTGATTATCACATTTAATCCGGAATCAAAGCCTGAATCAGCTGAAACCCAGCAAATAATTAAGCAACTGTTAGTCAAGCATCAACAGAATCCTAAAATTGCTGACACCCTCCGGATTGCTTATGCAGGTCAACCACGGCAAATAAACAAGGCCAGCCGTTTGATACGACAGGATATGCANCTCATTCTTCCAATGAGTTTACTCTTGATTGTTATCGTGCTGTTAATTGCTTTCNGAAGTATTAAAGCCGTTTTTGTACCATTGTCAGTCGTCTTATTTGGGATTCTCTGGACAGCCGGAATTATCGGCTGGATCGGAGACGAACTTAATCTCGTTACTATGGCCTGTGCACCGATCATTGTTTGTGTGGGTAGTGCGTACGTGATCAAGTTTCTCAATCAATATCAGACTGAAGCACTTGAAATGAAACAAGAAAGGAGTGCCGCTGATCCGCCTGCATCAATTCCGCAAATAATAAGCGCNACGCTAAATTCCGTAACCGTTCCTGTTACCGTGACAGCAATCACAACGGTTGCCGGATTTATCGCACTCATGGTCAGTCCAATTCCTGCTGTTCAGCAATTGGGACTCTATTCAAGCGTGGGTATTATTTCCATTAATTTATTTACACTCACCCTCGCACCGGCTTTACTGCATTATATCCATATGCCTGATTTGGCACCAACTGAAGAAGGCAGTAGTTTGCTCAATCGTTTCTTTCTACTCATTACAGAATGGCTCAGACTTCATTCCAAACGTTTGATCTGGATTTGGCTTATAATTGCTGGCTTTGCGGCATTTGGTATGCTGGGGCTCAGCATCAACAGTTCTACCAAAACTTTTCCGGCAGATAGTCAATTAGTAAAAGACTTAAAGTTGATTGAAAATGAATTGTCCGGAACTGACACTTTACGTTTATTATTCAAAGCGGAAACAGACAGTGAGGGTCTACAGTCTTCAGCAAAAAATCCTTTGAAAACCGCAAAAACTATTTACGGACTAAAAGAGCTTCAGGACTGGTTGTTTCAGGTAAACGGTGCTACAGAAATTGATAATATAAAAGGCCTGAGAATTGATAAATTACATTCTCCGGTTGATGTCCTATCGCATTACCGTATGGGACTTGATAAATTGAGTGACGAAGAAGTAGTGCAGTTTTTTGAAAAAACCAGTGAGAACGGGCCAAGGTTTTTAAGTACTGCAGAAGATGTTCTTCAGGTAACTATTAGAATGCGCAGCAACGGATCAACAGCATTTCTTGCACTGAGGGATTTGCTGTTGTTAAAGGTGCCGGAATTGTTACCGCATTTAAAATTTAGTTATACAGGTGGAGGAGTGCTCTCCAGCGAATCTGCGAACAACATCGCTCAAGGTCAGATAAACAGTGTATTTCTGGCATTGATCATAGTTTTCGTCATTCTATCGCTGCTTTTCCTTTCCTGGAAGATGGGTGTAATTGCCTTATTTCCGAATGTAATTACAATCCTCATATTTTTTGGTTCACTAGGCTGGCTCGACATTCCAATCGGCGTTACGATTTCAGTAATTGCAGCAATTGCTCTCGGAATTGGAGTAGACGACACAATCCATTTTTTAAGTCATTACAACGAAAATGCGAATAAATTACGTAATAAACGTGAGGCATCTTTAAAAACTTTACCAATTGTTGCACGTCCGATGCTTTTTTCGACGATAGCACTTTCAGCGGGATTTATCCTCTTCGCGCAATCTGAGATGGAATCTCAAGTATTGTTTGGTACTTTCACCGCCTTTACCCTGCTGGTATGTCTGGCAATAGACATGACCTTTTTACCCTCGGTTGTCATGGAAACAGGTTTGATAACTGTCTGGGATTACGTTGGACTGAAATTTGATGAAGAATTTATAGGAGGAATTGATCTCTTTCAAAACATGACTGTCAGAGAAGCTAAAATAGCAAGTTTGATGGCCTACCCTGAAGACCTCAAACAAGGTGAGNTGCTNTTTTCAGAAGGAGATATAGGTGATGAAATGTATGTCATCCTCGAAGGTTCTATTTCCATCTTTCTGGAAAAAAATGGAAAACGTACAGATCTGGTCCGCTTGGAAAAAGGCAATACATTTGGTGAAATGGGACTTTTCAGAAAAGCGGAGCGTAGCGCCAGTGCAGAAGCTGCTGAAAAAACACGTTTGCTGGTTGTTAACCGTGACTGTCTTGATCCACTTAAAAAACGTAATCCAAAAATTGCAGCAAAGCTATTTTTGAATTTGGCCAACCGACTTCAATCGTCACTGAAGGACACAGATGAGCGTCTGCTGGCGCAAAAAGACTTTAACCTCACCAGTCTTGAGGCAAAATTAAACAATGATGAAAAATTAGCAGAACAGGAAATTTCGATAAAACCTGAAGATCTTTGGGAAAGTCTAGGTGCAAAATGGCGACATAAACTACAATCGTTTAGTGAAACCTATAAAGTTGCCAGAGGAAAAAGATTATCAAAAATTAAAAACGATAAGGGCGATTTCCTGTTCATTACTTCCGGAACTGTGGAAATTGCGTCAATAGTTTCAGCAAAAAACGATACGTTTTCTGTCGGTTATTGCTGGACGAGGAAAGATTTTGATTTAATCGGAGAATATTCTCTTTGTACACCAAACGAAACAGCAACTGCCCGGGCAATCGCAAGGCAGGATTCAACACTACTCCAGTTTACCGAAACTAAATTACTTGCACTGGCAAAACATGAACCACGTCTTGCCGCACAATTCCTTGAAGACGTTGTCTGTTTGCTTTCAGATCAACTTGCGATTGCTGATAAACGTTTGCAGAACCATTAGACATCTTGTAAGTAAATTTTAAATTGTTTGTAAACAATGTTAACAAGAGCTTTAAAACATCTTAACTCTGAAATAAGGCTGATCATCTGTGTGTGTTTTATTAAGTTGAAAATCATTCTATTTTGGAGTGAGTGTGTCGGTTAAAGCATCCATCAAAATTCTTGTTGCAGGTGAATTTGCGGCGTCCCGGAAGGTCTTGGTTTATACTCTTGAACAATTGGGTTTTGACAATTTGGAAGAGGTAACGGACGCTTACTCTGCCTTGGTAAGACTTAAATCAGCGCTTTTTGAACTGGTGATTACAGACTGGGAAATGTCGAAAATGAGCGGACTTCAATTATTGCAGCAAATCCGTGCAGATCAGGAGCTAAAGCAGATTCCTGTTTTAATGGTGTCAGAAGATACTAATCCGCAAAACATAGTTGCAGCAACTAAAGCAGGAGTTAATGCTTATTTAATTAAACCCTTTGAGGTCGCTTCTTTTGCAGAAAAAATGGAGAATATTTTTCGCTAAGCTGTTAAAACCACTATTTTTTAAACTACGGTAGTTTTAATAGCGAACACTGAACTCACGAAATTCTTCGATTCCTCGAGTAATCTTTTCAATCCCGCTCACATCTGCTGCTGGCGGTCCCTGATAGCACCAGTTTACAAAATCATCTACCACGACAGTTTCTCCCTGCACTGCGACAAACACTGAGCCGTCACGCTGGTTTTTGACATAACCTTTAAGGCCCAGTGATTCAGCTTTAAGTTTCACTGAATAACGGAATCCGACGCCTTGGACTTTTCCGGAAATTATCAAATCGCATCGTTGTTCAGTTAGCATTCCACCTTAGCTTTTGTGTTCGTTGCTTCTTTGATGATAAATTTTATTCGCGTTATTGATGAGTAATTCGGCACTGTTTCTCAATGGCTGTTTCCACAAACGTATTATCCGGTCGGCAAGCAGTCTTATATCTTCAGCTATTTCAGCGGAAGGGCTTACTTTGTTCAATGTTTCACGTTGTTGAAATGTCATCGATACTGCAGGGTCATCAAAAAGACAGCCAATAAAGTCAGTTCGCAACAACAAATTATGCTTGAGAGTGTTTTCCAATGCCGGGAGTAGAGTTAACTCATCAGGGGTTTTACACTTATTAAAAACAATCCGCGGTCTGTAACTACTCCATTTTAATTCTGCTTGCTGCGCGACTTGAAGATCAATTAAAGCAAGTTCATCCAGCAGACCTCTTACTGTCAGAATTTCTTCCCTGACAGAAAGGTTGTATGATTCCTTCAATTTTTTCTCAAGGAAAGTATTTTTAGGCAAAGAACGTTCAATTACGCGGAATGCAAACAGTTTGAGAAAAGTCAGCATATTCATGATTGAAGTATGCTCAGTTGTCGTGACAAGCATCCCTAGCTGCGTCATACCGAAATAATCCAGGGTGTTGTATGCACTTCCGCTGCCGAGGTCCAGAATAAGATATTCACAGTTCAACTGCTTCAG
>JGI26262J51727_1000621_pt1 | contig 18312 bp, 16 predicted proteins | sample SaaInlV_150m_DNA_3_FD_51727 | JGI IMG/M metagenome (IMG submission 51727)
TATGCTTTAGACTTAAACAACAACCAAAAAGTTGTATGGTCTTACTTCCCTAAACAAGATCCTAGCGTTCAAGCAGTTCTATGTTGCGATAACGTTAACCGTGGTCTTGGTTTCGGTAACGGTAAAATCTTCCTACAACAAAACGATGGTAACCTAGTTGCTTTAAACGCAAAAACAGGTGCTAAAGTTTGGTCTACTTTAAATACTGATCCTAAAGTTGGCGCTACTAATACTAACGCTCCTCACGTGATCAAAGATAAAGTATTGACTGGTTGTTCTGGTGCTGAATTTGGTGTTCGTTGCTTTATTGCAGCATACAACATCGAAGACGGTTCACTAGCATGGAAAGCTATGTCTACTGGACCTGATTCAGAAGTATTAATCGGTGCGGACTTCAACAAAGAAAACCCACTTTACTCAGCTCTATCAGTTTACGAAGATGTAAACGGTGGTAACACTGAAGGTGGTTCTTTCAAAAAGATCCCTACATCACAACTAAAAGGTGGTGAAACAGACCTAGGTATTAAAACATGGTTGAAACCACAAGCAGTTAAAGATGGTTGGCANCATGGTGGTGGTTCTACTTGGGGNTGGTGGCCNTATGATGCAAAAACAAACCTAGTGTACTACGGTACAGGTAACCCATCAGTTTGGAACCCAGACGTACGTCCAGGTGACAACAAATGGTCTATGACTGTTTTTGCTCGTGACCTAGATACAGGTATGGCACGTTGGGGCATGCAAATGACTCCACATGATGAATGGGATTATGACGGTATTAACGAAGTTATCCTATTTGACAAAGGTGGAAAAACATATGCATGGCATCATGACAGAAACGGTTTTGCATACACTTGGGTTGCAAGTAACGGTACTTTAGTTGCTGCAGAAAAAGTGCATCCATTCGTTAACTGGGCTACTGATGTGGATATGAAATCTGGTGTGCCAAATAAATTGGCTGCGCACTCTACTCACCAAGATTACAACACAAAAGGTACATGTCCAGCAGCTCTTGGTACTAAAGACCAACAGCCTGCTGCATACTCACCTAAAACTGGCTTAATCTACTCACCAATGAATCACGTGTGTATGACATACGAGCCTGTTGAGTCTAAGTATGTAGCTGGTCAGCCTTGGGTTGGTGCGACACTTACTATGTTTGCTGGTCCTGATGGCGTAATGGGCGGTTTTGCTGCTTATGACCCAATGACTAACAAAAAAGTNTGGTACAACAAAGAGAAATTCTCAGCTTGGGGCGGTGCTTTAACAACTGCTTCAGACTTAGTTTTCTACGGTACTTTAGATCGTTGGTTCAAAGCTCTTGACGCGAAAAGCGGTAAAGAACTTTGGAAATTCCAAGTTGGTTCTGGTGTGATTGGTAATGCATTCACATACTCACACAAAGGTAAACAACACGTTGGTGTCCTATCAGGCATCGGTGGTTGGGCTGGTGTGGCTATGAACCTTGGTCTAACAAATGACACAGACGCACTTGGTGCTGCTGGTGGTTATAAAGAACTAACAAAATACAACGCTGCTCCTGGTGGCGGTGCATTAACAGTATTTGCTCTATAATTTTTTATAGAACTTAGTACTAGTTAGTTAGTCTTAAAAACACCCTACTTCGGTAGGGTGTTTTTTTTTAAATCGAAATAAGTTGAGGATGAACAGAAATTAGAGATTATCATTAGAGAATAAAGTATTTTTTGAAGGTATAATTGCAAAAAAATAATTAAAGGGATTAACAAAAATGTTTAAAAATCTTTCAAGAAGTCTATTAGTGCTATTAATAAGCTTCTCAGTAAATGCAGCTGATACAGTTCCAGTAAATGCAGAAATGGGTAAGCCAGGACAGCCTACGAGGGTTCCTAAAGAGAGTGAATTCAAAGTTTGTGCTGACCAGAACAACCTTCCTTACTCAAATGATAAGAGTGAAGGGTTTGAAAACAAAATAGCTGAGGTTCTTGCTAAAGACCTAGGTAAGGAGCTAAGCTACCAATTTTGGCATGACCGATTTGGCTTTTTACGGAATACTTTAAATGCAAAGCGTTGTGATGTCGTAATTGGGACAAATACGACATATGATGCTCTAAACACAACAAAGCCTTACTACCGAGCTGGTCACGTTTGGATATATAGAAAAGATAGTGGTTACGATATAAAAACTTGGGATTCACCGGATTTAAAAAAAGGTGTGATCGGATTGGCTGATAAAAGTCCTGTAACACAAGCCTTGAGTAGCAATGGATTAATGGCGAATGCAAGGCCATACCGAATACAACGTGATTTAACTAAATCACCCGGAGAGCCTGTTGAAGATGTTGCCAGCGGTAAAATTGATGTTGCAATTATGTGGGGACCTTTAGGTGGATATTATGCCAAGCAATTAGATGCAGATTTAGTGGTAGTTCCAATCCCAGAGTATTCGGAAGGGAATAGAAGGCTTCAAGGTAAAACTTATTGGAATATATCGGCTGGTGTTAGGAGGGGGGAGGATGATCGAAGACAAATGGTTGAAGACGCGATCATGAGAAACTTAGATAAAATATATGCCATTATGGATGAGTATGGAATTCCTCATACTAAACCAATATTTGCTGATAGATTGGATGGCTATAAAAGGCATAAAAATTAAANCTTTTTTTTCATTAAAGGNGATACATATTAGCTAAGAGCTGATAGAATTTTGTTATGGGAGTTNAATTATAAATAATAGATAGGAGTAGTTTATGTCAATTAAAAGAATAGTCGCTTCTGCATTAGTTGGAGCAGCAATAGGTTTTGCAGGTATTGCACAAGCGGATGTTGTACTTAAAAAAACAACAGATGGTACAACTTTTGAAATAACAAACCCAAAAGCTTTTGGTGATACTAAGAAAAAAGACAATGTAAAGACTCCGGCTGAGATAGAGTTTCTTAAGACAGGAAAAAATATTTATGTTGGAGATGCTAAAGCTGAAAAAAGAGGTAAGAAAAGATTTGGCTATTGGTCATGTACTCAATGTCATGGGCCAACAGCAAAAGGACAAGTGGGACCTGGTCTTGTAGGACCTACATTTAAATACCCAAAAAATGCTACCAACCTTGGTATGTTTGAAACAGTATGGTTTGGAACAAATGGTGGGATGGGTGGTAAAGGATTTGGTGTTATGGCCCCTGATGATGGTATGACGGTTGATGAGTTATTAAAAACAATTGCATGGGTTAGAACAAATGGTAGTCAAGGTTTAACGGGCAACGAAAACGTTAAGTAACGGTTACAACTCTGAAATAAAAAAAACAATCGACTAAGTTATAATAACTTAGTCGATTTTTTTGTCTGAAATTAAATCAATATTAATAAAATCATAATTTAAAAGAGTAAAAATATGGAAAGCAATCAATTACATAAAATTTTAATTGTCGGTGGAGGCGCTGGAGGCTTGGAGCTGGCAACTAAATTAGGTAATACGCTTGGTAAAAAGAAAAAAGCAGAAATTACACTTATTGATGCAAAGAAAACACATATATGGAAGCCACTTTTACACGAAATTGCAGCAGGGAGCATCAACCCAGATAAGGATGAGCTTGATTACTTGGCTCAAGGATTTTGGCATGGCTTTAAGTTTCGTTTGGGTAGAATGGATAAATTAGACCGTAAGAAAAAAGAAGTTTCCCTAGAGCCATATCATGATGATGAGGGCAACGAAATTATATCAAGGAGAAGTTTTAAGTACGATACTTTAGTTATGTCTATTGGAAGTACTGTAAATGATTTTTCTGTCAGCGGGGCTGCTGAATTTTCTATTGCACTTGATAACCAAAACCAAGCTGAACGCTTTCATAGCCGTTTACATAATGCGATTGTTAAGGCACAAACACAATCTTCGAAAATTCTACCAGGCCAATTAGAAGTTGTTATTGTAGGAGCTGGTGCTACTGGAGTAGAGCTTGCAGCTGAGCTTCATAAGGCTACGCGGGAGATGGCAGCTTATGGATTAGAAAATATTGATCCAGATAGAGATATTAATATTAACTTAATTGAGGCAAGCCCTAGGCTTTTACCAGCGCTCCCTGCAAGAATAAGTCAGGCTGTTGCAAACGAATTAAAAAAATTAAAAGTAAATTTATTCTTAGGGGAGCGGGTTGTCGAAGTAACAGCTGATGGGGTTAAAACAAATAAGGATAGAAAAATTTTATCCAGTCTAGTTGTTTGGGCGGCTGGAATAAAGGCACCAGATTTCTTAAGCAATCTTTCTGGATTAGAAACAAATAATATCAATCAGTTAAAAGTAAGATCAACATTACAAACCACATTGGATGACAATATTTTTGCATTTGGTGATTGTGCTGCATGCCCAGTTACACCAGGGTCGATAGAGAATGTTCCACCTAGAGCTCAAGCTGCTCACCAACAAGCCTCATTATTGTATAAAACAATAAAGAAAATAGTCGGCGGCAAAGACAAACTTCCTAATTATATTTATAAAGATTACGGATCACTAGTTAATCTAGGGCAATATTCTACAGTTGGAAATTTAATGGGTTCAATTTTGGGTGGAAGCATGTTTATTGAAGGATTAATAGCAAAACTAATGTATCTTTCTCTTTACCAAATGCATTTGGTAGCGCTTCATGGATTTGCTAGCACTCTATTTAGGTTTCTTGGAAAGTTATTTAGCCAGAGAACAGAAACAAGGGTTAAGTTGCATTAAGAAAAATTATTTATTATCTTGAGAGTAATGAATACTTGCAATTACCATAGTCATTAGTACAAATAAACCGAATATAAAAACAATCCCATTTATAGGAAGGCCATATTTAACCATAAGTGTATAAGCGCCACTAAGAATTAAAATACCAAGGTTTTCACTAAAATTCTGAGCAGCAATTGAGTGACCAGAGCCAATTAGAATATGTCCTCTATGTTGGAGTAGCGCATTAAGAGGCACAATAAGCATGCCACTAAAAATACCAATAAATAGAAGTAATAATGCAGCAAACTGCCAACTTGAAACAAATACCATTGAACAGACGAATGCACCCATAATCACTCCAAGGGGGAGTACCTTTACTGAACTTTTCATTGATACATAACGTGCAGCAATGATTGCACCGATTGCCACACCGAAGGCAACAACAGCAGAAAGCTGGGTTGATTTATCAATCTCATAGTTTAGGGCATAAGCGGCCCACGCAATAATTACCAATCTTAGTGTGGCTCCAGCACCCCAAAAAAGCGTTGTTATTGCAAGTGAGAGCTGACCCAATTGGTCTTTTGCGAGTTTTGTAAAAGAAAAGTAAAAGTCTTTAAATAAAGCCCATGGGTTTTTTGATTTTATTTTATGATCNACAGGAAGGGTGGGTATGTAGCGATTAAAAATTGCTGCTAAAAGATACAANNNGGCAATGATTAAAATCGCCATTTTCACGTCAAACTTTGCTAACAATCCCCCGACTATAGCACCTAAAATAATTGCTGCTACGGTCAAACCTTCTACCCATCCATTAGCAGCAACCAAATATTCTTTAGGCAATAACTCTGTCAAAATACCGTATTTTGCAGGGGAATAGGTAGCAGCACCAACACCAACAATAGCATAAGCATATAAAGGCTCCATACCAAAAAACATTGCCAGGCAACCAAAAAGTTTTATTCCATTAGATAAGAACATAACTTGACCTTTTGGTTTTGAATCAGCAAATGCTCCAACAAAAGGAGCAAGCGCTATGTAGGCTAAAACAAAAAATTGAAGTAAAAGGGGTTGGTGCCAAGTGGGCGCATTCATTTCAGCCAGTAAAGCTATTGCTGCAAATAACAATGCATTATCTGCTAAAGCTGATAAAAATTGGGCGGTAAGGTAAGGAAAAAATCCTTTTTTTGAATTTGAATTAAAGTGCATCTGCTGCATAATCTGCTAACCTCGATCTTTCTCCTCTCATTAACGTAACATGTCCGTTATGTTCCCAGCCTTTAAAACGATCAACAACATAAGTTAACCCTGAGCTTCCCTCGGTTAGATAAGGAGTATCTATTTGAGCTATATTGCCACAGCAAACTATTTTGGTTCCTGGTCCCGCACGCGTAACCAATGTTTTCATTTGTTTAGGTGTTAAATTCTGAGCCTCATCAATAATTAAAAATTTATTTAGAAATGTTCTTCCTCTCATAAAGTTTAATGACTTAACTTTAATTCTCGATCTAATTAAATCTTGTGTAGCCGCTCTTCCCCAATCACCTGAACTATCATCAGATTCATTTAAAACATCCAGGTTGTCTTCTAAAGCACCCATCCAAGGGGTCATTTTTTCTTCCTCAGTCCCAGGTAGAAAACCAATATCATCCCCTACAGAAACTGTAGCCCTTGTCATAATAATTTCAGAATATATTTTTTTATCTAAGGTTTGAACAAGGCCTGCAGCTAACGCCAATAAAGTTTTCCCTGTGCCCGCTTGACCTAAAAGAGATATAAAATCAATATTTGGGTCCATTAGAAGATTGAGGGCAAAATTTTGCTCTTTATTTCTTGCTTTGATACCCCAAACATTAAATTTCGGTAAAGCGTAATCTTGAACGATTTGAAGGGTAGCTGAATTCCCATTAATTGATTTTACTATTGCGTAAAAAGGCTTATCAAAATCATAAAAAATAAACGCATTAATAAAAAAACTCTTACATAATGGCCCCGTTATCTTGTAAAACATCTTGCCTTCCTCTTGCCAAGACTCCATGTCTTTACTATGTTTTTCCCAAAAATTTTCTGGTAGTTCAAATATTCCTGTATAAAGCAACTCTGCATCAGCCATTACTTTATCGTTAAAATAATCTTGAGCAGGGATTCCTAAAGCACGAGCTTTAATTCTTATATTAAAATCTTTTGAGACTAAAATTACATCTGTTTTTTTAAGTTTATTTTTAAGATTAACAACAACACTTAATATTTGATTGTCTGCTTTAACCCCAGCTAAAATTGGTAGCTCATAGCTGATAGCTTCAGTCTGCAAGAATAGATTGCCATCAATATGAGGGTTTATTTCTGATTTTAGAGCACATCCATTTTTTAAATCTGAGGCAGGGCCGATAATCTCTTCTAAGTACCTATGTGTCTGCCTTGCATTTCTGGCTACTTCAGAGCTACCCTTTTTATTATTATCTAACTCTTCAATTGTAACCATAGGTAAATAAATATCATGCTCCTCAAATCTAAATAAACTCGAAGGATCATGCAAGAGCACATTTGTATCTAGGACAAAAACTTTCTTGTTAATTTTTTTAGCCATTAATTAAATATATTTACGAAATTGAATTTAATACTTCATCTGCATGACCAGGCACTTTTAAGCCTCGCCACTCCCTAATAAGCAATCCTTTCTGGTCAATCAGAAAAGTGCTTCTTTCTATCCCTTTAACCTTTTTACCATACATATTTTTCATTTTAATGACATCGAAAAGATTACATGCAATTTCTTCAGCATCACTTAACAACTCAAAAGGAAAATTATATTTTTTTTTAAACTTTTCATGTGAATTAATACTGTCTCTTGATATACCAAAGATTTCTACATTCTTGCTTTGGAAATCTGGGAACAGGGTAGTAAAATCAATTCCTTCATTGGTGCATCCTGGCGTAGAGTCTCTTGGATAAAAATATAAAACAACCATCTTACCAGCGTAATTATTTAAAGAGAATTTCGTCTCATTCGTCCCCAGTAAGCTAAAGTTTGGCACAGTTTTATTTAACTCTATTTTACTCATATCTGTAGTGACCTTTTATTTTTTGAAGTTTAAAAAAGAATAAAACATTACCTAGATTATATCCTAGAGATGTTTTTATTACACTAAGCCTTCCATAAGTTGGATATTGACATATTCATCAACTTTAATTGAACCTTGGTCCATATCTAAAACTATCAAGCAGTTAGCCTTACTCATTGAGCTAAGAACAGCAGAGCCTTGATGCGGAGTAGGCTCGACAAATAATCCCTCATTTTTGATAGTTAATAGGCCTCTTTGGAATTCCATCCGTCCAGGTTTTTTTGATACAGGTTTGCGGCATTTTGCTTTGATCAATGGGGGGAGTTTGTAATCAACATGGCCCATAAGGTGTTTAAGTGCGGGTTGCACTAACTGATAAAATGTAATCATTGCAGCAACTGGATTACCCGGTAATCCAAAATAGGGGGTCGTTTGAAATACTCCGTATGCCATAGGCCTGCCTGGTTTTATCGAAAGCTTCCAAAATAATACCCTNCCTATTTTTTTTAAAATATCTTTCATGTAATCAGCTTTGCCAACTGAAACACCCCCAGTTGTAATAATTGCATCAGATAATTTTGTTGCTTTTTTAAGTGTTTTTTCTATTAATTTTTTGTTATCAGGAATAATCCCTAGGTCAATACAATCAATATTTATTCTTTTTAGCATGGATTGAATGGTGTAGTGATTGCTATCATATACTTGTCCAGACTTAATAGGTTGACCTGCCTTTACAACCTCATCGCCAGTTGAAAAAAAGGAAACTTTTAATTTTTTAAAAACTTTTATTTTGCTTATACCAATTGAGGCAATCAACCCTATTTCTGCGGGTCTTAAGAAGGTCCCTTGTTTAAGCACCTCCCCATTCTTCTTAATATCTTCTCCTAATTTGCGAATATTTGCCCCTTTTTTTGGTAATTCATTAATTACGATAGAATTATTTTCTTGTTTGACTAACTCGAATGGTAAAACCGTATCAGTTCCATTTGGAATTTTTGAGCCTGTCATGACTTGAGCAGCAAAACCAGCTTTAATTTTTTGTTTCGATAAATTCCCAGCAAGAATTGTTGTAGAAACTTCTAGTGTATTTTTTTCTTTTAGAGACTTTAAATTAAAAGCGAATCCATCCATTGCAGAATTGTTGTAATTAGGCACATTGATTTTAGAAATTATTGTTTCGGATAAAATACGATTAAGTGCATCCTCAGTTTTAACATACTCAGTTTTTAAATTTATTTCTAAAAATTTATGTATNTACTTCCTTGCGATGTCGANTGTCATCGCATTGGGATCATATTCTGATAAGCACCCAGGGTCATTAACTAAATTTTCAAGTGTAATTGTTTTTTTCATTTTCTTATCAGTTTAATTATAAATTCACTAATTTTATCAAAATCTATAAAGCTGAAAGAAGGAATCTCATGTTTAATATCTATGTCTGATATGACGCCAATGATATTAGGGTCTTCTTTATAAAGCCTTTTATTTGATATTTGTTCTCGATAAATTTCAATTTTTGGTATTTTCATGGTTTTTAATCCCTCTATCAAAATTATATCTGTAGGTTGGTTGATTTGTTCGATCGCATTATCTAAATTAAAATTATTTTTTTCATTTTCCGTGATTAGTGCTGATCGAGCGCTATTAAAAATTAATGTTTGTTTTGCTCCGGCTTCTCTTATTTTAAAGCTATCCTTGCCTGGTATATCAATATCAAAACTGTGGTGCGCATGTTTAATAACAGAAACTGAAAGCCCTTTTTTATTTAAGGCGGGTATTAGTCTTTCTATGACAAAAGTTTTACCAGACCCGCTATTTGCTGCGCAAACACCTAAGATAAATGGTTTTTTATTCATGATAAAGTTTAAATTGCTTGTAAATCAGTCATGGTGTTTATATTAATAAAAGCCTCTTTTTCTTTAAAATTGACTGTTTGAAAATTATTTGACCTAATCCATATCTCGAGCTTTCGCTCCCCAGAAGATATAAACTTTTTTAAATCATCTTCCAAATATTTATGGCAAAGTAAAAAGACTGGTTCGAGTCTACCATTTGATATTGGAAGTATGATTTTAGGATTTTTTTCATCTATGTATGCACTAAGTTTGGCAACTAAGTTTGTCGGAAAAAAAGGGGTATCATTTGGGCAAAACTGCACCCAGTCAGATTTTGCTTGATTCAATCCTGATAATATTCCTGATGCGGGCCCTAATTGACCGGGTAACATATCCTTAAACTGAATGGACTTTGAGAAAATGCTTAAAGGTTCGTTTGTGTTAATCCTTACAATTTCAACCTGATTTTTCATTCTACTAAAAATATGTTTAATTAAAGGCTTTTTATCTAATAAGACAAGTGATTTATTTTGTCCCATTCTAGAGGACTTCCCCCCCGCTAAAATTACTCCTTCTATCTCAGCNTTCAATTACCCTCCNGTATGAGACATGAATCTAATTACTGAAGGTTGTTTATCATCCAGACTAAAATTATGAGATTTTGGCTTGATTGACATGCTATTTAAAATAGCTTCTTTTAAGGGGGCATCATTTTTAGGAAAGGATCTGATAAGGGGCATTAATTCAATTTTAGTGTCATGCCCCAAACATAGATAAAGCTCACCCTTACATGTGATTCTTACACGGTTGCAATTTTCACAAAAATTATGACTATGTGGAGAGATTAAACCAATTTTTGTTTGTGTATTTTTGATATTAAAGTACTTAGCAGGGCCGCTTGTAGTAATAGCTGTTTTTGATAATGAATACCTTTCCTTCAATTTAAATAAAATATCATTATTACTTACTGATGTTACTTGTCTGTCATGGTCAGTTTGGCCTAGCGGCATTTCTTCTATAAATGAAATATCAAGATAATATTTAATTGCGTAATCAACTAAATCGTAAAGCTCTTCTTCATTTATTTGTTTCATTAGAACTGTATTTAATTTAATTTTTTTAAATCCAATATCAATCGCAGTATGAATGCCATCCAACACTTTATCTAAGTCCCCTATCCTCGTTAGTTTTTTGAATGTAGACGGATTTAAACTATCTAAACTTATGTTTATTCTCTGAACCCCAGAGTCTCTCAACATTTTTGCTTTTTTCTTTAGCTGGCTTCCATTGGTTGTTAAGGTAATTTCATCAAGCCCTTTGATTTGTCCAATTGCCCCAAACAATTTATCAACGCCCTTTCGAACAAGAGGCTCTCCCCCAGTCAATCTGACTTTCTTTACTCCTAATTCCGAAAAAACCCTGATTACTCTTTCTATTTCTTCAAGAGAGAGCACGGTGGATTTTGATAGAAAAGACATTTTTTCTGACATACAATAAACACATCTAAAATCACATCTATCTGTGACCGATACTCTTATGTAATCTACCTTTCTATCGAACTGATCTATAAGTTGCATTGTTATAATATATATTAAAATTAAAGATCAATTAGTACTTTAGTTAAAAAAAAATTTAAAACTTCAGGTATAGTATTTCGTAAATATATGTTTTTTTAAAGAATGATATCTGATAATAAAATAGAGAAGATTAAGCGCCATTTAAGCTTGCTTAAGGATAAGCCAGGGGCACTGCTTCCATTGATGCACGCAATTCAAGACGATTTAGGATATATCCCTGAGGAATCTTATACACCTATATCCAAAGCCCTTGGTCTTTCTGTAGCAGAAGTACATGGGTTTGTAACTTTCTATCATCACTTTAGAACCAAGCCATCTGGAAAGCATATTTTACAGATATGCAGGGCTGAGTCATGCCAATCGATGGGCAGCGAGAATATTGAATCTTATTGTAAGGAAAAATTAGGTATTGATTATCATGAAACGACTAAAGATCAATCAATCACGTTAGAGCCCGTTTATTGTTTAGGTAATTGTGCCTGTTCTCCCGCAGTGATGATTGACGAGGAAGTGATAGGCAGAGTCACTGAAGATAAGATTGATGCTTTAATAAAAGAAGCTAAAAAATGACAAGCTACAAGATATATATACCAAGAGACTCAACGGCACTTTCATTAGGTGCAGACAAAGTTTTTAAAGCAATTGAAAGTGAAGCAAGTCATCGCGGCATTGAAATAGAAATAATTCGAAATGGATCACGAGGCCTTTTTTGGTTAGAAACAATGGTGGAGGTAGAAACTCCTAAAGGTAGAGTGGCTTATGGGCCAGTTAATCCTGCTGATGTTACTTCATTGTTTGATAAAGAATTTTTATTAGGTAATAAACACCCATTGTCTTTGGGGGTTACGAGTGAAATTGAATGGCTTAAGAATCAAGAAAGATTAACCTATGCCAGAGTTGGTATAACTGATCCTGTCTCTTTGAAGGATTATGAAGCCCATGATGGATTTAAGGGCTTACGCAAAGCCTTAAATCTTAAGGCTCAAGAAATTGTCGATGAAGTGACTGAATCTGGACTTAGGGGTCGAGGAGGAGCCGCATTTCCAACTGGCATTAAATGGCAAACTGTTTTGAATGCACCATCTGAAAAAAAATACATCGTATGTAATGCAGATGAAGGAGATTCTGGAACCTTTTCGGACAGGATGATTATGGAAAATGATCCTTTTGTTTTAATCGAGGGGATGATTATCGCTGGTTTAGCTGTTGGGGCTGATCAAGGATATATTTATTTAAGGTCAGAGTACCCTCAGGCTCAAGCCATATTAAATGAGGCAATTGATATTGCAGAAAAAAACGGATTTCTTGGTAACAATATTTTAAATACAAATATTTCATTTAATCTTGAAGTGACTAGAGCAGCTGGCGCTTATATTTGTGGTGAAGAAACATCATTACTTGAAAGCTTAGAAGGTAAAAGAGGTTTGGTCAGATACAAGCCTCCACTTCCCGCGATTGAGGGCCTATATGGGAAGCCGACTGTAGTAAATAATGTTATTTCATTGGCAACAATTCCAATTATTTTAGATAAAGGTTCAAAATTCTATGCAGATTTTGGTATGGGGCGATCCAAAGGAACGCTGCCAATTCAGTTAGCAGGTAATCTTAAACAAACTGGTTTAATTGAAAAGGCTTTTGGAATTACATTAAGAGAATTGCTCTATGATTTTGGTGGCGGATCAGCAACAGGTAAAAAGATTAAAGCTGTTCAAGTAGGTGGGCCATTAGGTACTTTTTTACCAGAATCCCAATTTGATACACCGCTTGATTATGAGAAATTTTCTGAAATTAATGCTGTGGTCGGTCATGGAGGCATTGTTGCTTTTGATGACACGATAGATATGTCAAAAATGGCAAGGTATTCATTTGAATTTTGTGCGATAGAGTCATGTGGAAAATGTACCCCTTGTCGAATAGGGTCAACCAGAGGTATGGAGGTTATTGATAAAATTAAAGGTGGCATTGATCAAGAAAAAAATGTGGAAGTGCTTAAGGATTTAGGAGAGACTATGGTACACGGTTCGTTATGTGCTATGGGAGGCATGACCCCATTCCCTGTTATTAGTGCTTTAAACTTTTTTCCTAAAGATTTTGGACTTGAAACCAAAGAAACTTAAGCATAAAATTGTGTAATTCTTGAACTAACTACTTAATAGGCATAATGGACGATTTAAAAGATTTTGGTACACCTCCAGTAAATTCTGAAAAACTCGTTACGCTCAAAATAGATGGTATTGATGTAACTGTCACTGAAGGTACATCTTTGATGCGCGCAGCCTCAATTGCAGGTGTTAGCGTGCCTAAATTATGTGCAACTGATAGCTTAGAGCCATTTGGCTCATGTCGACTCTGTTTGGTAGAAATTGAAGGTAAGAGAGGTTATCCAGCATCTTGTACTACTCCAGCTTCAGATGGGTTGGTAGTTTCCACACAATCTCCTAAATTAGCTAACTTGAGAAAAGGCGTAATGGAATTGTATATTTCTGACCATCCGCTTGACTGCTTAACATGTGCAACAAATGGTGATTGCGAGCTTCAGGATATGGCGGGAGCTGTTGGATTAAGGGATGTACGATATGGTTATGAAGGTGAAAATCATTTAGATTCAAAAAAAGATGAATCGAATCCATATTTCACCTTTGATCCTTCTAAATGTATTGTTTGTTCACGATGCGTAAGAGCTTGCGAGGAAACTCAAGGTACTTTTGCTTTAACTATAGACGGAAGAGGGTTTGAGTCGAAAGTCTCTGCTGGAAATAAAGATTTTATTGATTCCGAATGTGTTTCATGCGGCGCTTGTGTCCAAGCCTGTCCTACAGCCACCTTAATCGAAAAAAGTATTGAGGAACATGGCACCCCTGAAAGAAAAGTAACAACAACGTGTGCTTATTGTGGAGTGGGTTGCTCATTTAATGCTGAAATGCAAGGGGATAAAGTTGTCAGAATGACGCCTAATAAAAATGGGGGAGCCAATCATGGACATTCTTGCGTGAAAGGACGTTTTGCTTGGGGATATACGACACATAAAGATAGAATTAATACGCCAATGATTAGGAAAAGTATTAATGATTCTTGGCAAAAAGTTTCATGGGAAGAAGCTATAAGTTATGCTGCTTCAGAAATAAAAAGAATTCAAAAAAAATATGGTGCCAATTCAGTTGGTGCTATTTCATCTTCAAGGTGTACTAATGAAGAAGTTTATGTGATGCAAAAAATAGTAAGAGCCGGTTTTGGTAATAATAATATTGATACTTGTGCAAGAGTTTGTCATTCACCAACTGGTTATGGTCTTAAGCAAACTATAGGAGAATCTGCTGGGACACAAAATTTTGATTCGGTAATGGAGTCAGATGTAATTATGATTGTGGGCGCAAACCCAACTGATGGTCACCCAGTATTCGCATCTCAGATGAAAAAAAGATTAAGGCAGGGGGCAAAATTAATTGTTATTGACCCTAGAGAAATTGACCTCGTTGATAACACCCCACATATTAAAGCTGATTATCACCTTAAGCTTCAGCCTGGTACCAATGTTGCGATAATAAATTCAATTGCACATGTTATTGTTGAGGAAGGTTTAAGTGATCAAGGCTTTGTAAAAGAGCGTTGTGAAGATGAATCATTTAAAATATGGTTAAATTTTATTAAAGACCCTAAGAATTCGCCTGAATCAACGGAAGCAGAGTCAGGCATTCCTGCAGACTTACTTAGAAAAGCGGCTAGACTATTTGCAAATGAAAAAAATGGATCTATTTATTATGGCTTAGGCGTAACTGAGCATAGCCAAGGCTCAACTATGGTCATGGGGATTGCAAACTTAGCCATGGTTACTGGAAATGTGGGTAGAGAAGGTGTTGGTATTAATCCATTAAGAGGGCAAAACAACGTTCAGGGTTCTTGTGATATGGGATCATTTCCTCACGAACTTCCTGGGTATAGGCATGTTTCAGATTTAGCAACTCGAGCATTATTTGAATCGGCATGGAATACAAAAATTGATGATGAGCCCGGTCTTAGAATTCCAAATATGCTTGATGAAGCTATATCGGGTAAATTTAAATCTCTTTACTGCGAGGGGGAGGATATAGCTCAGTCAGACCCAGACACACAACATGTGACTCATGCACTTGAATCCATGGAATGTGTAATTGTTCAGGATTTATTTTTAAATGAAACCGCTATGTATGCTCATGTTTTCTTTCCTGGGTCTTCATTCTTAGAAAAAAATGGCACTTTCACCAATGCGGAAAGAAGAATCTCAAGGGTGAGAAAAGTAATGGCTCCAAAAAATGGGTATGAAGATTGGGAAATTACTCAAATGCTATCTAACGCATTGGGGTATCCAATGAAGTATAAACATGCAAGCGAAATTATGGATGAAGTAGCGCAGTTAACGCCAACCTTTAAAGGTGTTAGTTATGAAAAATTAGATAAGCTTGGAAGCATTCAATGGCCTTGCAATGATGAGCATCCAGAAGGAACACCTACGATGCATGTAGATGAGTTTGTAAGAGGGAAGGGCAAATTTTTTATTACAGAATATGTGCCAACGGCTGAAAAAGTGAATAATAAATTTCCTTTAATAATGACAACTGGAAGAATATTGGCACATTATAATGTTGGGGCTCAAACAAGAAGAACAAAAAATACTGTATGGCATGATGAAGATTTAATGAAATTCATCCTCATGATGCAGAGGAAAGAGGAATAAATGAGGGAGACTGGGTTGGAATTAATAGTCGATCTGGAGATACTGTTCTTCGTGTGAAAATAACAAGCAGAGTGCAACCTGGCGTTGTATACACAACATTTCATCACCCTGTGTCAGGCGCAAACGTTATCACCACTGATAACTCTGATTGGGCAACAAATTGTCCTGAATTTAAAGTCACAGCCGTTCAGGTGACTAAAGTCGCACAGCCATCAAATTGGCAATCAAAATATCAAAAGTTTAGTGAAAAACAAATTGATTTTGTAAAAAATGGTGAGGAAAAAGTAAATTAATTAAAGTGACTAGCGAAAAATTAATTCAAACAAGTCATTATTGCCAAAAAGTCAGTATTCAAAAGAATAATAATTCTAAAGAAATAACAGAGGAAATATTAGCTGAAGAGACTCCAGTAGCCATTGTCTACAACGGGCTGTCTCATGTTGTTATGATGGCAAGTCCGTGTGATTTAGAAGATTTTGCAAAAGGATTCTCTATAACCGAGGGCATTATTAAGAATTTATCAGATATTTATTCGATTGAAGTTTTAAAAAAAGATAATGGAATTGAAATTAACGTCGAAATATCTACTGAAAAATTTACACATTTAAAAGAAATTAGAAGAAATTTGACGGGTAGGACAGGTTGTGGATTATGTGGAGCTGAATCACTTGATCAAGTCTTAAAAATACCAAAAATCAGAAAAAATAAAACTAAATTTTCTTCTATATGTGTATTAAAGGCTTTAAAAAAATTTTCAAACCAACAAAAAATACAAAAAAAAACTGGAGCAACCCATGCATCTGGATTATTTGATTCTGAAGGTAATTTAGTAATTCTTAAAGAAGATGTAGGAAGGCACAATGCGCTTGATAAATTAATTGGAGCCGCAAGTAATTTGAAAATTTCAAATAATTATTTTGTAATTACTTCTAGTAGAGCAAGTTACGAAATGGTTCAGAAAGTCGCATATATGAACTTAAAGTTATTGGTGGCTATTTCTGCCCCAACTGCATTAGCAAAAAGGCTTGCGGATAAAATTGATATGACTTTAATAGGTTTTGCAAGAAATAACCGATACAATTGTTACACACACCCTGAGCAAGTAATCGGGTAAAATCACACCATGGAAACAAAAATTCTAATTAGAATGGCGAATGATATTGGCAACTTTTTTAAAAGTTATCCTAATGAAGAGCAAGCAAAAAAGGATATGGCATTACATATACAAAAGTTCTGGGGTCGTGATATGAGGGTAAAAATAAAAGAATACGTTACTCAAACATCAGAAAATAATAGCGAGTTAGAACGGTTTGTTTTTAATGCAATTAGTAAGTATCTAAACGATTAAAATTATTATTTTGTAAGTAAAATATAATAGGTTTTATCTCGACTTATCCTTTTTCCTGACCATATTTGGTTCCAAGACTCATACTCAGATGGCATTATAGAGTCTTGGTTGAGTGATAACGTTCCAAGACTCATACTCAGATGGCATTATAGAGTCTTGGTTGAGTGATAATAGTATCATTCTGCATTGAAGTTCTTTATTAGAATCTACTCCTTTTATACCAGAATAATAATGAAGTAAATTTGTTTCGTTAGGGCTAAAGTTATATGTATATAGACAACTAGAGCTCTGTGATAAATGTTGTTTCACATCTTGAAAAACGGGCGCATAGCTTTTTCTATTATTAATAAACGGACTTACAAGCATAACAAATGTAACCCATACCATTGTAATGCCAATTGCCCAATTTGAAATGGCTGAACGATTTGAAATCTTTACGGTGAAAATGATATAAAGCCATAATCCGCTGATTAGAAGCGCAAAGAAGAAGCTTAGGAATTCAAATTTAGGTTCATGATTTCCTGATAGAAAATAAATACGATCATAAATTATTTCAGGAAAGCCTGTCATGGTTGAAAACCAAAAAAGCCAAATGACAAAACCAAAAAAGCCAAATATTAATATACCAAACCAATTTAGAGCGCTTGCGGAGCTTCTCCTTAATAAATCTATTCCACCTGCAGCGGTAATTGAAAATGGCAATAGAAGAGGCATGAGATTTATTTGGTCTATATTGGCATTGAGTGAAAGAGTAAATAAGATTGAAATTGAGAAAAATAAAGGCAAGTGAATTTTTTTAAGCTTATTTATATTATTAATATTTTTTGCTAAAACAAAAATAAAGAGTGGGAGCGCTGGCCATGTAAACCACAACATATTCTTAATATAAAAAAAGAATTCATCACTATTTGAGGTATTTATTTTATTTAGCCAGGGAAAAAAAATCTCAGGATTGGAATGATATAAAAAATAAACCCATGGACTTATAATGCTTAAAGCTACTATCGTTGAAATTAAACAAAATAAGTAATAACGTTTATTCCTCCATTGCTTTAAAAATAATAAAGTAAGCGCAGTTATAAAAATACTTAAAAGGAATAAGGCCC